>ENA-OPZM01000893-OPZM01000893.1-human-gut-metagenome-genome-assembly--contig:-NODE-893-length-11692-cov-1.553480_pt1 | contig 11692 bp, 11 predicted proteins | sample MGYA00242478_ERZ504493 | MGnify/ENA primary metagenome ERZ504493 (study PRJEB26092, sample SAMD00036227) | human gut metagenome | host: Homo sapiens | study: EMG produced TPA metagenomics assembly of...
ATCGGACGGACCTCATCGCGCGCGCTCGCAGCGCGGTCCGCGCTTCCGCGACGCGTCCGGTCGCGAACGGTGTGACGGTCGCCGATGAGACGGCTGCCGACGCGATGCCGGACAATCCGGATGCCGAGCTGCCGGACAAGGTGTCCGCTGAGATCTCCGATGACGCGACGGTGGTGTCCGAGCAATATGCGGCTACGCCGGAAGGCGAGTTGAAGGACATCGAGACGGGCGAGACGGTCACCGATCCGAAGATCGTGGGCACGGAGAGCAAGCAGCCCGATCCGTTGGCGAAGACGGATGGCGAGTCGTTCATTCCGGTGAGTGCCGCGGATGTGAAGGAGAAGGTCGCTGCGAACGGCGGTGACGTGAACGCGGTCTCCTCGAAGACGCGCGCGGCCAACGCGTCGGTGAAGCTCGCCGCGTTGCAGAACAACGAGTACGGTGCGCACTGGGCACGTACAACGGTACGCAGGCGTTCTTCGACGCGCGCAACAACCTGTTCGCCCAGCAGGCGAAGGGCGTGATCGACGTGTCCGCATGGCAGAACACGATCGACTGGCAGGCGGTGAAGAACGCGGGCGTCGAGGGCGCGATCATCCGTCTGAGCTACGGCTGGGGCAATGGCTTCGACGTGCAGGCGAAGCGCAACATCAGCGAATGCAAGCGTCTCGGCATCCCGTTCGGCGTGTACGTCTTCTCGTATGCGGAAAGTGCGGCCGACGGCGCATCCGAGGGCGCGGACGTGGTGAACCTGCTGCGCCAGGCAGGCGTGAATCCGGGCGACCTGAGCTACCCGGTGTTCTACGATCTAGAGAACTGGACGTACACGGGGCATAGGAGCCCGACGAGTCCGAGCGTGTACGACGGCATCGTCAACTCCTGGTACGGCAAACTGCAGGCGGCCGGTTACAACAATCTGAGCGTCTACTCGTACACAAGCTACCTGAACAGTGCGCTCAACAGCGGCAACATCCACGGCAAGACCCGCTGGGTGGCGCAGTATGGCTCCACCATGCAGTACACCGCGTTCCCCACCAACGACCGCGGCTGGCAGTACACGAGCGGCGGCTCCATCAGCGGCATTTCCGGCCGCGTGGATATGAACGCGTTCGGTAATAAGACCCCTGTAACGCAATATGTTGAGGTGGAAAAGGACGGAAAGTGGTACTACGTCGATACTGCAACCGGCAAAAAGGCTACCGGTTGGCAGCGGCTTTCGTCGAGCGGCGGCAAGTGGGTGTATTACGATCTTTCCGATGGGCATATGCTGTACGGAGAGCAGCAAATTGGCGGTAAATGGTATTACCTGAATCCGGGTACAGGCGCGCGCGCAACGGGTTGGGTATATCTCAAAGTCGGTGCGAATAAGTGGGTCTACTATGGTTCGGACGGTGCAATGCTGTACGGCGAACAAAACATTGCTGGTAAATGGTATTACCTGAATCCCGATAGCGGAGCGAGGATGACCGGCTGGGTCGTTTTGCCGGATGACAGGAACGTGTATTATGCGCCGTACATGCTGTATGGCGAGCAGAAGATTAATGGTGCTTGGTATTACCTGAATCCGGTGACCGGCGCTCGTAAGACAGGCTGGCAGTATCTGAATTCCAATGGGGGCAAGACCGTATACTATGGCTCCGATGGAAAGATGGTGTATGGCACGCAGTATATCGACGGGCAAAAGTACTACTTCGACCCGGTGACCGGAGCGAAGCGGTAGGAGTGTGCAAGGGGTTCTGGGCCGTTATCTCGGTTTCAAACCCCTTGCAATAAGTGGAATTATTTAGATTGTACTTTAAGTTGACTGTAAATCATTTTGCGATTAGTGAAGATGGTATCATGCCATCCTGCAGCTGCGTAAGGTATCAGCAGCAAGAAATAGGGGAGCACATAATCCGATTTAGTTTCCCAGAATAGGTGGAAAGTGAATCCACCAAGAAATATCACAATCAGAGTAATTTGTTTAGTGGTCAAGCCCCTCCATCTAAAGATAAGACAATAGGATGCGCCAATATAGATAATATTCTGTATAATGTCGCAATATACTATATATATGGCGTGCAACCCGCCACGCATTATCTCATGCTCTAGCTTTGATTGTGTTAGGTCCGCACGCTCTCCGCCGGTGCCGCCATATGAAATCCATAGGGACTGAAATGTTGGCTCAGCCCATGTAGTGGCTACCTTTCGAGTGAAAAAATGCGCAGCATATAGGGGGTCCTGTGTGAATGCCTGGATGCGTTGGGCTATAGCCTCCTTTGCCAGTGCATCTACCTGATTATTGTCGTGAGGACTTCCTTGTAAATGTTTACAACATAATTGTTGTACCATCCTGGCGCACGGTCGCGAGACTCTTGTAGGCCCATGGCAATCCAAGCCGTTTTGGGGGTCGGGTTGTCCAAAGGAACGTTGATTCGACTTTCCATAAGGAAGATCGGTATCGCCGAAGCCGCTATATATGCGACTGCCCCCAATATGATGAATGTGATGACTAGAACGCGTTTATGCGCAAACAAGATGACAAGCCATATAAGTTCGATCCCGATAAGGAAGATGAGACTGTTGGGCTTAAACCAGAGTGCAACGAAGAGACAAGCCGCTGACAATGTGCCGTACGCAAGACGTTTTCTTATGTCGTCGCTTGCTTGAATGGCAGCCATCTGGAGCAGGCAGGCAAGGAGACAAAACGCGAGCGACGGTATGTTGCCATAAATAAATGTCGCGAATAAAATGAGGGGGAGGAATGCCGTGGACAATACAATGGTCGTTTTGGTGACGGCATCATTCTTGAACATTCTCTCCGTGATTTTACATAGAGTTTTCAATGAAACTATAATCATCAGGAGATTAAAAAGGCGAATCGGCAACATGTTGTTCATGCCGAAAAGTTGCCCCATTAGAGTGCAGAATAATATATACCCGGACTGGAATGGATATTGTTGTAGGTAGTCATTTGCATGCAGATTTCCCAAATCGTTGTTTTGTAGCCATATTGATAACGTGATTGAGGTGCCTTGATCTGCGACTGGAGATGTGGTTGCAATTGATAGCCAAGTCAATCCGATGAAAAGAGCTGTATAGGTCTGTATCCTATAGAACGTTTTCAACGAGGGAAGTCTCTTGAATTTTAAATGTTTGCCCGTATAGTAGGCTGCCCCCGCGAGAATGAAGAAGCCTACGGTTCCCGCGATGCTGTATTTGAGAGAATTTGTAGGCTTTTCAGAGTAATCCAAGGGGAAAATTATCGTATGAAATAGAGCGGCAATTCCTAGACAGGTGACAATCAGTGCGGCAAGGAGTGTGATAAATCGATTGAAAATGTCTTCTATTTTAAGATGCGTGTTTTCTTGCGTCGTTTTATTCATTAATGTTGCTCTTCACATCTGTATAATTATCATGTTGTCTTATAGGGGAACGTGTTGTGTAAGGGCTGATTGGGATTGCTGCCAAATCCTCGATTGCCGTTAACCTGAACCGTGTTAAGCCAACTCATGGCATCGCGTTTATTGGTTGTTGCGATATGGTGCAGCATCGCGAGGCGGAAGAGGATGGGGCCAATGCCTTTTTGCATAGGCGAACCTGTTGGCATCCACTATAAAGGTTTTGCGGTCGTTCTTGGCGATCACGTCGAGGATGATGCCGGTGACGATGAGCAGGAGGCCTACGATGACGAGCATGATGGCACCGATCAGCGTGGGGAAGTGGACGACCATGCCGGTGCCTACGAATTCGGCGGTGACCCATCCACACAACATGATGCCGATGATGCCGATGATCAGGCCGAGGGTGCCGAAGAACGGCAGCGGCTTGTATTCGCGGATCATGCGGAAGATGGTGCTCATCACCTTGATGCCGTCGCCTACCGTGTCCAGCTTGGATACGGAACCTTCTGGCCTGTCGCGGTACTGGATGGGCATTTCGAACAGACGCAGGTTGTTGTTCAACGAGTGGATGGTCATCTCCGTCTCGACCTCGAAGCCGCGCGAAAGCACGGGGTAGGTTTTGACGAACGTGAAGCTGAACGCGCGGTATCCGGTCATGATGTCGGTGACGTGCGCGCGGAACAGGTGGTTGATGGAGCCGCGCACGAGACGGTTGCCGAAATTGTGGAACGGGCGCTTATTCTCCTGGAAGTATGTGGAGGAGAGGCGGTCGCCGATCACCATGTCGTAGCCTTCGAGCACCTTGGCGACCATGTCGGGCGCGCGTCGGCGGGATAGGTGTCGTCGCCGTCGGCCATCACGTACACGTCCGCGTCGATGTTTTCGAACATGGAGCGGATGACGTTGCCCTTGCCTTGACGCGGCTCTTTGCGTACGATGGCGCCTTCCGCTGTGGCGATCTCGGCGGTGCGGTCGGTGGAGTTGTTGTCGTACACGTAGATGGCCGCGTCGGGCAGCGCCACACGAAAGTCGCGCACCACCTTGCCGATAGTTACCTCTTCGTTATAGCAGGGCAGGAGAACGGCGATGGATGGATTCTTCTCTTCAAGCATGGGTACCACTATATCCTTCTTGCTGGAGTATCTTGCAGATTGCTACGCCGAGAAAAGGGGTGCGCTACAACGTTATCAGTGGCCCGCATCGCATATGTGGAGAGTGGAATTCTCCGTATCCATTGGAGATTGTGGGTAGAGAATGGATACGAAGAACCCCCGACGTCGTGAACTAAAGCTCGGGTATCGTCTAGTCACAATTCCTTAAGCGTAAGTAAGGGAATGGTGGCAATCAGCGGTAGCGTGAAGAAAAGCGGCACTACATAGCGCACGCACATCACTGGCGCCAAAGCCAATGTCGCCCAATACAGGAGCGGGAAAGCCCAAGCGATGAGCAGGACCTTATTCCCTTTGCGCTTGATCAGAAGAATCACGGAAAGCAGTAATGCCAAAAACGGCAGAGCCGGGGATACCCAAACCGTCAACAACGGGTGTCCGCGGAACATGTTCCAGGTTCCGGCATAGAGCCATGCAAGATATCCCGGCAATTTGGTGGTCTCATTGTAGTCGGACACCTGATTCGTTGATCCGCCGGCATCAATGGTTTTGCCGAATTCATTCCACGGAGACAATCCGGTCCAACGGTTCACTGCCGAGCTCGTAGGGTATAGGTACCCGATTTCACCCCAAAGGAAAGCACGGACGTAATCGGACATGTGACCTTTCATCACAGAGAAGTACATCCTGACGTATCCCAAGGGATCCGAGTTGAAAGCCTCATCCAACAATGCCGCTTTAGCGGGGTCGAAATCGGAGCCAAATAGCCGGACCCCGTTTCCGTATCGTAGAACATGCCAATAGGGGTAGGATCCAAGGCTTGTCTGTGGTGCGTCCAGCCTCGAGGGCATCCAAGTCATAATAGGCGCCGATGCCTGTATCTGCTCGTTCGTCAACGTGTCATAGTCGTACATATAGGTACGTGCAATTTGCTGAGAAGGCACGGACAGCATCTCTCGTGCGGAATCCGCGCGCGTGGTTGCGGTATTCGCGACCACACCGGAGAAGGCGGCCGATAAGATGAAAACCATTGCGATAGAGATCAACGCGGTCAGTCGTCGGCGCCACTGCCTCAAGAATGGCAGAGCAATGAGCATCACGATGATGGCCACATATACACCCTGCTTACGCATAAGGCACATGCCGAGTACGGAGAGTACCCACTTCGTGGCAAATGGCACTGAAGCTAGTGCTTCCGGAGTGCGGAGCATCTCAATCAGTAACGTCACCGTAAGGATGAAGAAGACAGCGAATAGGGAATCCTTGGCAGTGGTCACCGCATATGTCTGAATCACGGGATTGAACACCGTGATTCCATTCGCGAGCAGGACCAGCCATATAGGAGCGCCCCATTCGATAATCTTATTGGCCGCATACGCCATCGCGAAAGCAAGGGCCAACGCCTGCAACAGGCAGAATAGTGATACTCCCGCGTTGTATGAGCCGAACAACAGATTGCCAAGCTGCATAAGACCGACAAGCAACAATGTATGCGCTGCCGGCCAATGCAGATCGACAACGCCATCATTCAGAAGATACGTTGCCTGAATCGGGCCGTCGCTCGAATAGTTGCCGGGATAGAATGCAAGAAATGCGGGTATCCACAAGACGAAGATAGTGATGCCGAACAGCGCAACGCGTTTGTATGCGGTGAGATTCGTCAACCACAATGAGAATCTTGACGGAGATACTCGATGCCTTTATGGCCGTCTTGATACCAATTCCACAGAACCAGTATCGCGGCAATTGCTATGGCTGCGGCGCAGCATAGCAAAAGCCGCGAATCCAAAGCCAACTGTCTTTGAAGGACATCAGTCCTAAAGACCCATAAAAGGACCTGCCTACGGAAAACACCATACCGAGGGCAAAACCAATAATGGCTGACGCTACGACATCGATGCTCGTGAGTGAAGCCTTGGCCTGAGAAAGAATCTGATTGCTTGTTTTCAGAATCAACGGTTCTCCCTCTTATACTCACGGTTAAGCGTCTGATAGATAATGCCGAATTGCAGATTCGGATTCTCAAACGGCGCTTTCACAGTGAAGCTTCCGGCCAACGGCTCATGAACTTGCCGCGCTCCTTCTTGAAGCGGATGGCCTTCTCGCCGGAGGCATCCGATCCGCGGGACACGGACTCGTAATGGTGGAGTTCGGCCGTGGGCACGAACACCACGCGCAACTGTTCACGAATCACCTTCAGGCAGAAGTCGACATCGTTGTAGTTCACCGCAAGCTCCTCGGTCATGCCATGAACCTTGTCGAAGGCCTCCTTGCTGACCATAAGGCATGCGCCAGTGACCGCTCCCAGATCACGAGCCAGCATGGTGGCTTCGAAATTGCCGGGATAGTTGCGGGACATCTGGTAGTACAGGTGGCCGGGGCCGTCCGGGCCGAAGCTGATGCCGGCATGCTGGATGGTGTTGTCCGGGAACAACAGCTTGGCGCCGGTGATTCCCACATCCTCACGCATGCAAGGTCCAAGCAGCTCCTCAATCCAGTTCGGAGTGATGACCTCGGTATCGTTGTTGAGCAGCAGGTAGTAGTCGCCTTGTGCCTGCTCGGCTCCGAAGTTGATGATGCGGGAGAAGTTGAAGGACGTCATACCTTCCAACTTCACAACCCTCACATGCGGGTCATCCTGTTGTGCCATCTCATAGTATTCGAAGGTGAACGGGTCCACGCTGTTGTTCTCCACGATTACGATCTCGTAGTTGTCGTAGGTCGTGAATTTACGAATCGAGGACAGGCAGTTGTGCAGAACCGGCACAGCATCCTTGTTCGGGATGATGATGGACACCAACGGGTGATCGCCGAGGCTGTAATCGACCTTGAAACGACGCGGCATAAGTGGTGAATCAACGACCTTGCCTTGATGCCGCATCGCTCCAAATGCGTTTCGACGGAAAGACGGCTGCTGTCGAGCGTATAGTCCTTCTGGTCGGCACGAGCGGCGGTCGACTGGCTGTGGACGCGCCAATGATAAAGCACGCGAGCTCATGATGCACGTACCGCGACTGCTCGCCGATGCGGAACGTCATATGCCAATCCTGCGAGCCGTCATACTCCTTGCCCGGCAATTCGAGCTTGTCCATGATGGACTTGCGTACGGTAAGGAAATGGCACACGTAGTTCATGCCCAACAGCAGATCTGGATTCCACTCGGTCTTGAAGAACGGCTCTCGATACTTGCCGTTGTCCAGCTTGTCCTCATCGCAATACAGCATGTCCGTGTCGGGATGCTCGTTGATGGCTCGCGTGTAGCAGAACAGCGCATCCGGCTCCAGTACGTCATCATGATCTAGGAAGCACAGGAAATCACCCGAAGCGATCTTGATTCCCTCATTGGTGTTCAGTGTGATGCCCTGGTTCTTCTCCAAAGTCACATGCTGAATACGATGGTCTTTCGCGCACAGTTCGTCCACGGCCTGATTGAGGTCGGCGACTTCCGGAGAAGCGTTCACCAGAAGCAGCTCCCAATTCCGGTAGGTCTGCTTCATGACGGAGTCGGCCATAGCATGCAGGAACTGAATCGGCGTCTTATACAACGGCACGATAATGGAATACTTCGGCTGGACATCGAAAACCGTGCGCTGCTGAATCTCCAGCTCGTTAGCCGAAGCGCGCTGGCGGGTACGGAACCACTTATCGTAATCGCCAGCGGCACAGGCCGGCTCCGTCTGTGTGGCCCACTGGTGGCGCATCAAGTGCGTTTGCGGCGGCCAAAGAGCACAGGAACGAATCCTGACGGTCGCTGTCCGGGAACTTCACCCAGACGATGAACGTATCGACTTGGGGGATATGCAGCGAATAGGAGATCTTACGCACGCGCAATCCGGGAAGAGCCGGATCGGTGTCGAGCTCTTCGCCCATGCAAATCCAATCGCCCATGGAAATCTGGTTGCTTGGCCGTCGAGCGCGATGATATCCACATAATCCTTCGCGCTTTCATCGCCTACCAGCGGAACGGAGACATGGCCGTGGATGATGTCTGTGGCATCGAGGTTATTGATAAGCGCATCCACAACAACATGTGAATCACCCAATAGCATCGCTTTATCGCAATTGCGAATCGTCGAAGCCTCCGCGTTATGCGACAGCCTATTGACATAGGACATCAGCTGCGCGGCTCGCCTGTTGAACGTTTTGGAACCCTGCGCGCGCGTGCGTCCATCCGCGTCCACCGCGCTCACGGACACCGTCTGAGATTGCGCGACGATGGGAAACACCGCGACCGGGCCGCTGGCGGCCTGTACGACCTTCGCAGGAACCTGCTTGCCGTCGGACGTGGTCGAGCTGATGCGGAACTGCCAATCGTCGGAGAGATGTTCCACGTGAATCGCGGAATAGATTTTGCCCGGTCCGCGCACCGTCGCGTCGAAATTCAGCGTTTCGATTTCGCCGGTGGTGCCTGTTGCAGTGGCAGGCCGCTGTCCGTCATCGGTGTTGCGGAAGTAGACGCGCTGCAGATCGATGCCGTCATAGCCCTTGTCATACAGATACGTGAGGTACATGCCGCAAATGCGCTCTCCAAGGTAGCCGGAGACACGGCGAGCCACCGGAGAATAATGAGAGAAGTCGCGCATCTTCTCGTGCGTGGACAGCACGTCGAACAGGAACGCGGAGTATGCGCGGAACAGTTCGCGACGCATCACGAACATATTGCAGACATATACCTTCGTCTGGTTGAGATACTTCTGCGCGCTCGGCCAGATATCCGGGTACTTCAGACGGATGTTATCCATCACGGTATCAAGGTCTTCGATATGGTGGCCGAAGGAATCCCGGTACTGTTCGTAGACGGTGGTTTTCTCCAACGCTTCGATCGGTTCGGGGGCGATGAAATCATGGGCGGTGATGACCTTGCGCATGGCTTCCTCATTGAAGTCGATTCGCTGCAACGTCTCATCGTCATTGCGGTCGAACGTCACATCACCGAAAATGAACGGCTCGTGATGAATCGGATATTCGGTTTTGGAGAAGTTGAAGTACCTGCGGTAGTGCAGGAAGCCGTAATAATCCGCGTCGGTGTTCTGCCAAGCCCAATACTGGCCGGTCAGCTCGCAGTAGGAGCGGTTCTTCTCGGAGATGGAATCGCCCTCATCATCATGCAGCAGATTGGGCATCCGGGAAGCGGCGAGAGCCGCTCCCACCTGAATGGGCTGCAGCAGGGCATTGTCGGGAATATGCGTGTCCAGTTTATGACAGGAGACGAACAGCTTGATGTCTTCAGACATGGATGAGCTACTTTCTTTCGCTGACAGATGCTGTGTCTAGGATACGTCGTTCCCTCTATGTGAGGAATCGACCGGAGCAACGGCCACAGAGGCTACACGTCACCGATGTCGTCCGTACGGGCGCAACGGTACCATAGTGCCCATGCTGATGAAGTGTTTACTCCTCATAACATCATTGTGACCGGTGGCTGTGGGTTCATCGGGTCGAATTTCGTTCATTACGTGTACAACAACCATCCGGACGTGCATGTCACGGTGCTGGACGCGCTGACGTATGCGGGCAACCTGGAGAACATCAAGGGCATCTTGGGTGACCGCGTGGAGTTCGTGCATGGGAACATCTGCGACGCCGAGCTGCTCGACAAGATCGTGCCGGGTCATGACGCGATCGTGCACTACGCGGCGGAATCCCACAACGACAACTCGATCGCGAACCCGGAGCCGTTCCTGAAGACGAATGTGGAGGGCACGTTCCGCCTGTTGGAGGCGGCCCGCAAGTACGATGTGCGCTACCACCACGTGAGCACGGACGAGGTGTACGGCGACCTGGCCCTGGATGATCCGAACAAGTTCACGGAGGAGACCCCGTACCATCCCTCGAGCCCGTATTCGTCGACGAAGGCGAGCTCGGACCTGCTGGTGCGCGCCTGGCACCGCACGTTCGGCATCCGCGCCACGATCAGCAACTGCAGCAACAACTACGGCCCATACCAGCATGTGGAGAAGTTCATCCCCCGCCAGATCACGAACATCCTCGAGGGATTGCGCCCGAAGCTGTACGGCAACGGGAGAACGTGCGCGACTGGATCCACACGGACGACCACTCCACCGGCGTGTGGACCATCCTGACCAAGGGACGCTTGGGTGAGACGTATCTGATCGGCGCGAACGGGGAGCGCAACAACATCACGGTGCTGCGCGACATCCTGACCGTGATGGGCCAGGATCCTGACGCATTCGACTGGGTCAAGGACCGTCCCGGCCACGACCGCCGCTACGCGATCGACAGCACGAAGCTGCGGACCGAGCTCGGCTGAAGCCGACGCACACGGACTTCCAGAAGGGCCTGGAACAGACCATCAAGTGGTACACGGACAACCGCGACTGGTGGGAGCCCGCGAAGGCCGCTACCGAAGCCAAGTACAAGCAGCAGGGACAGTGATCGGGTATGGTGTTTGATTTCGAGAAGGAGCTGAAGGTCACGGAGACGAACATCCCGGGGCTTTTGGTGTTCGATCTGCCGGTGCATGGCGATAACCGCGGCTGGTTCAAGGAGAACTGGCAGCGTGCGAAGATGACCGCGTTGGGCCTGCCGGATTTCGGTCCGGTGCAGAACAACATCTCGTTCAACGCGACGAAGGGCGTGACGCGCGGCATCCATGCGGAGCCGTGGGATAAGTACATCTCGATCGCGGCGGGTGAGATCTTCGGCGCGTGGGTGGACCTGCGCCCGGGCGAGTCGTTCGGTCAGGTGTTCACGACGCGTCTGGACCCGTCGAAGGCGATCTACGTGCCGCGCGGCGTGGGCAACAGTTTCCAGGCCTTGCAGGACGGGACCGTGTACACGTATCTGGTGAACGCGCATTGGTCGCTGGAACAGAAGAAGACGTACACGTTTGTGAACCTCGCGGACCCGGAGCTGGGCATCGAGTGGCCGATCCCGTTGGAGGAGTCCGAACGCTCCGAGGCGGACCTGCATCATCCGATGCTCAGGGATGCGAAGCCGATGGAGCCGAAGCGCACGCTGGTGACGGGCTGCAACGGCCAGTTGGGCCGTGCGGTCCGCGCGTACGCGGAGGCGCATGGTCTGCGTGGTTTCGAGTACACGGACATCGACGAGTTCGACTTCTCCGATCCGACCGCGTACGACAAGTACGATTGGACTGTACGGCACGATCATCAACGCGGGCGCGTACACGGCCGTGGATAAGGCCGGAGACCGCGGGAGGCCGGTCCGGGTGGGCCG
>ENA-OPZM01000894-OPZM01000894.1-human-gut-metagenome-genome-assembly--contig:-NODE-894-length-11686-cov-5.265334_pt1 | contig 11686 bp, 17 predicted proteins | sample MGYA00242478_ERZ504493 | MGnify/ENA primary metagenome ERZ504493 (study PRJEB26092, sample SAMD00036227) | human gut metagenome | host: Homo sapiens | study: EMG produced TPA metagenomics assembly of...
TCGGCCGCCGCGGCGCGACCTGGACGTGCGAGCGGCTCGAGACCTTTGCCATCACGGTGGGCAGGCGCTCGTCCTGGGTGCCCCACTTGCCGAGACGCTGGCGCTCAAAGTCGCGAGATCCGTGCGGCTCATCGCGCCGCGGTCGAGCGCGAGATCGAGCGTGCGCCCGTCAAGCTGCTGATTCCCACCGGCACGCTCATCTTGCCGGCGTTGCTTCTGTCCATATTGGGCCCGCTGCTGGGAGCAGGCGGGATGATGTAGGGAGGAATATATGAACACGATGACCAACATTGCGGGCAAGGCTTGGAGCTGGGCTTTTTGCCGGACAATCCGCGCTCGCCAGCGTGCCAAGCGCTGTTGCGGAGGAGAGCGCGCAGGCACTACCGAATACGCCATCTTGGTCGGTGTACTCGTAGTGATTGCGATTATCGCCATCGTCGCGTTTAAGAGCAAAGTCGAAGAACTATGGAACGCGATCAAAGACGGCATCAACAGCCTGTAGGAGGCAGGCGTCCTGTTGGTTCGCCGCTGGTGCTCGTCTGTTTGCTCGTGGCAATAGCGGTGACGCTTTGGGGGCTGGGTGCTGCGCGGCAGCAGCGTCCAGGCGCTACTGCCGATTTGGGATCGGGCTCGGCGGCGATGTCACAAGCGGAAGGCGCGGGGGCGATGGGCGGTCAGAATGCCGCCGTCACGGCTCAGACCTTTTTGCAGGCACTCGACGAGCGGGCCGCCAGCGCGACGGAGCCGTCTGTAGACAACGCGATCGCGGTTCGCTCGCATGGTCCGAGGACCGGCCGATGACCGAGGCAGCGGCAGACTGCTGCGCGCCTACCGCGAAGTGCCCACGGCCCAGCTCGCCCTGAGCGGCTATCTCGATATTAAGGGCAACGTATGGGGCGCCATCGTGCGCGATGGGCGAGGCTGGGTCGACATGGTGACGGTTGCTGCTGATGCCGGCGATGCCTCGTGCCGCCTGCGTGCCGTGCGTCTGGTTCCGCAAACAATGGAGTCAAAGGAGGGGTCGTGAAATGCATGGTGTCCTGCGTGAGGAATCTGCTCAGTCGACCGTCGAATACGCCATCGTCACCGTGGCGCTGTTGTCGATTGTGCTGGCGATTGCGGGGCTTTGGCGCGCTGGCACCGATGGACGCTTGGCGGCACTGGTTGAGCGGGCAGCGTCCCATGGCGTCGCCCCATCGTCGGTTATCGATGCCGCGACGGGCGCCAAGGACATTGCTCTGTATTGATATCGCGTGCGAGGATCGGGCGCAGTCTACGGTTGAGGCCGCCTTTTTGCTGCCGACGTTTTTGACGCTCATCCTGCTGGCGCTGCAGCCGGTATGCCTGCTCTATACGCGCGCGGTCATGGAGTCTGCCGCCGCCGAGACCGCGCGGCTTATGACCACGACGACGGTGGAGGACGACGATGACCTTAAGGAGTTCACTCGCCGCAGACTTGCCGCGGTGCCCAACGTCTCGATTTTTCATGCCGGCGGGCCGCTGTCGTGGAATATCGAGTTGGGGCGGGCCGGTGCCGGCGGCGTTTCGTCCGTGTCTGTTTCCGGCGAGGTCAAGCCGTTGCCTGTGATCGGTGCGTTTGCGCAGGCTATGGGTGGTACCGCCGAGGGCGGCTACGTTGAGCTCAAGGTCGATGTCTCGTATCAATCGCGTCCCGAATGGCTGGAGGGAGATTATGATTCGTGGATTGCTGCATGGGATTAAGCGTTTCTGGTCTAGACGCGTTTTGACGCACCGTCCGAGCTGCCATCGCAAGCGAGGCGGCTTTATGGGTCGAGCCGGTGTCGATCTGTTTATCGAAGATGGCGCCTATACCACGCTTTCTTCTGCCGTGGTCATCCTAGTGGTGCTCACATTGTTGTTTTCGTCGACCGCGGCGATATGGAGCATGTCGCGTGCCGGGGATACTCAGGTGGCGGCTGATAGTGGCGCGCTGGCGGGTGCCAACGTAGTGTCGTCCTATCACACGGCTGCACGGTGTTGATGCGAGCATCTTGAGTCTGGGGCTGGCGGGGTTTGCCACGATCGGGACGGGCCTGGTCGCCATCCTCATCCCGGGTGCCGAGCCGGTTGCGGCAATATGGTCGACACCGGGATTGAGATCATTAAAACGCGCAACAAGTTTGCCAAAAGCGCATCGGAAGCTTACAGAAAATCGAGACGCTCTGCCGTATCTGATCGCCGCGCGTGCCACGCAGACGGTGTCGGCGCAGGATACCGATAGTGTGACCTATACCGGTACGGCGCTTGCCGTGCCCAGGACATCCGAGTCTGACTTCGCTGCGCTCAAAGGATCAGAGATCTCGACCGATACCATTAAAGACACATCAGATGATTTAGAGGGTGCGGCCGAGGAGCTGCGGAAGGCTTCTGAGGACACGGCGAAGGCTAAAGAGCGTGCTTGGCTGGCGGATTGTGGTGGGTCTGACAAGGGCTCGGTCGGCAGCTGTTCTTGCATGTGGGAGCGTGCGAAAAGCCTAACGGATCTCTCCGGTGTTCAAAATCCGCATTACTCATCGAGCGTTACGTGGGAGCCCCAAGTTGCCCTTGATCGCGCGAAGGACTACTACCATTGGCGTCTGACAAATGAGAAGCCCCACGGCTCGAGTGTCGAGATGAAGGCAGAGTCTGCGGCGCGTAAGGCGTTTTATACCTATGCGAGCGCGGAGGTCGATCGGGCGCATATAACCGAGAACGGAGACAGGGTTTCCTCCTATATTCCGCTGCTGCCGCGCAACTCTGATGAGGTTCGGGCGACGGAACTCTATACCGATGCGGTGTGGCCGACTAGCGTGAACGATGACAAGGCGTATCTGCATTACGGGACGACCTGCCCTAACTATAAGAAAGGGACGCCGAGCGGATTTGCTTCGGTTGCCGATTACGATGGACAGGATAAATGCAGCAAATGCCATTTTGGCGTTTTGTCGCTTGGTGCTGTTGCGGCGCCTTCAACCTCTATCGAAAACGGCTTCGAATATCACTTCGACGAGTTCAAAAAGGCCTTGGAGGAATACGTCAAATGTCGGAACAAAGAGCTTGAGCTCATGCGTCAGACCGAGGATGAGGCCGACCGTGCGAGCAATGCGTTTGACCAGGCCATTAAAGCGCTTTCGGGCGAGCGTCCGCGTATCGCTCCGCCCGGTCGCAACGGCGTGGTTGCCTTTGCGGTTTCGGGTGCCATCTCGAGCCCCGATGAGCTCAACTCTTCGTTTAACACGGCAGTCAGGCTTGGCGATCGCGGTGCCATCTCTGCCGCGGTGCTGGCGCCCGATGAGGCGACGGCGCAAAACAACGTGCTTTCGCGATTTTTCTCGACATTGAAGGAACGCTCGGGTGGCGTTGCCGGCGTACTCGATGGCGTCATGGATGTCTGGGGACGGCTGCTTGTGGGATACGGAGACATCCAAGGTTCGGCCGACGAACTTATGGACGAGATGATTAAAGGCCTAGGAGGGGGCAGCGGCGCGTTGGGCTCCATCGCATCGTGGCTCGGCGATACCGTTTCGGCGTCCGTGGCGGCGCTGGGTTTGGAACCGTGCGACTTGCGCCTGCGAAAGCCGGTGCTGACTGATTCCGCCAACGTCATTAAGAGCCCGGGGTCTGACATTGCTGGTCTCTCTCAAGCGCAAGACAAACTGCGAAGTATTCCGTTGGGCGTGACCGATCCCAAGGCGCTTTGCGAGGCGTTGGAATATCAAGTCGAACGCACCATCAGCGGTACGGTGTTCACGCTTGCGGAGATTCCTCTGCCCGGCGGCGGCTCCATCCCGCTCACCGTCGATGTCGCCACGCTGGTTGGCGCTCTGGGCGGTGGGTCGTAATGAGTATCCGCATGCGTCTGCGCGAGGAGCGCGCCCAAGCGACGGTGGAGATAGCAGTGGTTACGCCCGTTTTGCTGGTGCTGGCACTCATCGTATACAACGTCATGATCTATGCCAGCGCTGTCGCGCGCTTCGACCGCGTGGTGCCCGACATCGTGTTGGCGCACGCCGTGGCGCCGAGCGGGGAGGGCGACGAAAGCTCTGTCGATGCCTCGGCGACGGTCCGGACTCAAATTCTGAATGCCATGGAAGGCTATGACTTGCAGATCGAAGTGTCGAGCGAGCAAGGCGCGGAGGCATCGGATGGTGGCCTGCTCTCCCTATCCGGTACGTTTAGGACCTACACCTGCACCATGCACTATGAGCCGTGGCCGACTTCTCTCAGCATCGCTGGCGTTCCGCTGGGGGCGCCGACAACGTTGTCGCACGAGCGCGCGGTGACGGTCGATCCATGCGTCCGGGGGTGGTCATGTGACCGCGGTCTCGTCCTACATCGCCTACGCGCGGGCACTCAATAGGCTGGGCTGGACGCCGGCCGAGTTTGCGGTGGCGGAGTCGTTTGCCGTGCGCCTGCGCGGCATGCTGGGACGGTGTCCGGTTGCCGCCAACGGTCTGCCGCTCGTCATGGCATTTCCACGCTGCTCTTCGGTCCATACGTGTTTTATGGCCTATCCCATCGATATCGCCTTTATCGATGCACGTGGCTATGTCCTCGTATGCTACGAAAACGTACGTCCCTGGCGTATGTGCTCCTGCCCCGGCGCCTGGGCCGTACTAGAGCGTCCTTCAATCATTGTTTCGACCCCTGCTCTCCAACGCGTGCCGGCTTAAGAATTGGCGACAGCGGACTTTCGTCATACGAAATTGGGTAAGATGGAGGAGAAGATGCATGGATGTTGAGATCCATCCCAACGCTAAAAAGCACCTGACAGAACAGCAGGTGCTTAGCGCTTGGCTTGCGGTTACTGAGTGCATTCGTCGCGAGTCGAAGGACGAGCCGCCGAGATGGCTTGCGATTGGATGGCTCCCAGACGGACGAAGCGTGGAGCTTGTCGCGGTCGAGCTTCTCCGTGGGTGGCTTATCATTCATGCCTTGTCTCCAGTCCAGAAGAAATTTTGGCAGGAGATTGAACGGGCTCGGCAAAGGGGTCGATGATGGGCAAGACGTATACGGCCGCTAATGGTCAGGTTGTAACGGATGAAATGATTGACGCGTGGTGCGAGTCGTACGAGCGCGGAGAGTTTCCGGATGGCGAACACACCGTTGGTGGGATCGTGCATGGACGGCCCCCACTCTCAGGTGAGGGGACGGCAACGCTGTCAGTCAAGATTCCTCTGGGAATGAAGGAGGCCATTCGTCGACGGGCGCTGCCGAGGGGATGACGCCAAGTGAGTTTGCCCGTGCGGCTCTGAGCGAAAAACTTCTTGCTGCCGGCTGATGCCTCTGACGTGCCGATTTAAAGAACCGAGGCTGTGCTCAAAAACTTTTTTAAAATTCTCGGTTGACCGGAACGCGTCCTTGGTTATACTAATCAAGCCTTGAAACAAGGCACACCTCAAATGGCTGGGTAGCTCAGTTGGTAGAGCAGAGGACTGAAAATCCTCGTGTCAGGGGTTCGATTCCCTTCCCCGCCACCTTGAATTGACTAGGACCTCTGCAAAGGGGTCCTTTTCTTTTATGTGGACCATGCATGGATCGAACCCCGTGAGGGCGCGGAGCTGAGGAAACGCGCAAGCGTTTTCCAGCGTAGCTCGCAAGGCGCGCAAGCGCCGCGGCGGTCCGTCCGCGCAGCGCGCGGACGCGATTCCCTTCCCCGCCACCTTGAATTGACTAGGACCTCTGCAAAGGGGTCCTTTTCTTTTATGTGGACCCGCGGAAAGCGCATCCCATTATTGAGCGAAAGAATGGAATGCGCTTTCCGGCGCCTGCCCTCGGCGTGTATGCGCATCTCGGTACGTCATCTTGACCCCGCTCGCCCCAGACATTCCTCCCGCTTTTGCGCCACTTTACAGACCGTTCGGTCGTCTGTCCGCACGCGCGGGTATACTCAAAACGATACTTTTCCTATGCAATACGATGCAGGTTTGGCCTGCACGATCCGAAGGGGGCAGTGATGGAGAGGATACTCGGCGTTAATCTCTCTGGCTGGTTTATTCCCGAGCCTTGGGTGACCCCGTCGCTATACGCGGCGACCGGTGCATCCAACGCGGCCGAGCTGCAGGAGGCCATGGGCACCGCCGCCTATAACGAGCGCATGCGCCGTCATTACGAGACGTTTGTGAGTGAGGACGATTTTCGCCGCATGGCGCAGATCGGTCTCAATGCCGTGCGTCTGCCGGTGCCTGGTATGCCTTTGGTTCGCAGGAGTCCGATGCGTCCTACATCTCGGTTGTCGACTACATCGACCGTGCAATTGAGTGGGCTGCCAAGTACGACATCCGCGTGCTGCTCGATCTGGCGACGGTGCCCGGTGGCCAGGGCGATTCCAACGATTCGCCCACCACGCCGGAGGCTGTTGCCGAGTGGCATTCGTCCACCAACGGCCGTCATGTCGCACTCGACGTGCTCGAGCGCTTGGCCGATCGCTACGGCGAGGCCGAGAGCCTGCTGGGCATTGAGCTGCTGGACACGCCGCAGATGAGCGTCCGCAAGAGCCTCTTTACCATGACGGATGGAATTCCGGCCCACTACTTGCGCAATTTCTATCGCGATGCCTACGAGCTCGTCCGTTCGTATATGCCGAGGATAAGATCGTCGTCTTCTCGTCTTCGGGGCATCCCAGCGAGTGGAAGCATTTTATGCGCGGTGCCAAGTACAAGAACGTCTACATGGACCTTCACCTGTACCATTACCGCGACGAGTATGCGCTCGACATCACGAGCCCCCGCGGGCTGACGACGGCGATTTCGCGTAACAAGCGCGAGCTTAAAGAAGCGATCTCGACAGGGTTCCCCGTGCTGGTGGGCGAATGGTCGGGCGCGGCGATCTTTGCCAACTCGTCGGTTACGCCCGAGGGCCGCAATGCCTACGAGCGCGTGTTTATCGCCAACCAGCTGGCTTCGTTTGCGCCGGCTGCCGGTTGGTTCTTCCAAACGTGGAAGACCGAGAAGCGCATTGCAGCATGGGACGCCCGCGCGGCACTCGGTACGCTCGAGCGTGGCATGATTGAATAGGTTGATATGACGCAAAACAGCGCCCATACGGGCAAACTCTATGTGGTCGGCACGCCCATCGGCAACCTGGGCGACCTGTCCCCGCGCGTTGGCGAGGCCTTTGCCGCCGCCGATGCCATTTGCTGCGAAGACACGCGTGTGACGTCAAAGCTGCTGATGCACCTGTGCATTTCCAAGCCGCTTGTCCGTTGCGACGAGAATGTGATCGCCAGTCGCGCCGCCGGCCTGGTCGACCGCCTGCTGGCGGGGGAGACCCTCGCCTTTGCCTCGGACGCCGGCATGCCGAGTGTGTCCGACCCCGGCCAGGTGCTGGTCGAGGCAGCGCGTGAGGCCGATGTGCCCGTAGAAGTTATTCCCGGGCCCTCTGCTTGCGTCACGGCGCTCGTTTCGTCCGGCATTCCCTGCGAGCATTTTTTCTTCGAGGGCTTTTTGGACCGAAAGCACGGCGACCGCGTGCGCCGTTTGCAGCGCCTTGCCGTAGTACCCGGCGCGCTCATCTTCTACGAGTCTCCACATCGCATCGTGGCGACGCTCGAGGCCGTGGCGGAGGTCTTTCCCCAGCGTGAGGTTGCCGTCTGCCGCGAACTCACCAAGCTGCACGAGGAGGTCTTGCGCGGGCCCGCTGCCCAGCTCGCCGAGGAGCTGCGTGCTCGCGGCGAGGTAAAGGGGCGAGATTGCGCTGGTCATCGCGCCGCCGAGCGAGGACGAGGAGGCTGGCATCGTACCGGTTGGCGCCGCGGCAGCGGATCCCGACGAGGCCCTGCGCGAGGATATCCGCGCCGCGCTCGAGGAGGGGGAGCCCGCCTCTGCGGTGGCTAAGCGCCTGTCTCAGAAGTATTCGCGCCGCAAGCGCGATGTCTATGCCATGGTGCTCGATATGCAATAGATGGAGGATATCCAGCCCTTGCGCTAGAATCATCCCCTGTATGCAACGTTTTTCTGGAGGACAAACCCCATGGATCAAAGCAAGCCTTCGTTCTTTATCACGACGCCATCTACTACGTCAACGCCGATCCGCACCTGGGCACGGCTTATTCCACCATCATCGCCGACGTTCAGGCTCGCTATCGCCGCTCCGCTGGCTACAACGTTAAGTTCCTGACCGGCATGGACGAGCACGGCGAGAAGGTCGCCGAGGCCGCAGCCAAGCATGGCATGACGCCGCAGGAGTGGACCGACAGCCAGGCTCCGCACTTCAAGGAGCTTTGGAGCAAGCTCGAGATTTCCAACGATGACTTCATCCGCACCACCGAGCCGCGCCAGCATCATGCCGTGCAGTACCTGTGGGAGCGCATGAAGGAGTCCGGTTACCTGTATAAGGGCAGCTACGACGGCTGGTATTGCGTGCCTGACGAGACCTACTTCACCGATACGCAGGTCCAGAAGGGCGACGAGGAGTACGGCAGCGTCGGCCAGCACCTGTGCCCCGACTGCCACCGTCCGCTTGAGCGCGTGCAGGAGGAGTCCTACTTCTTTAAGCTTTCCGCCTTCCAGACAAGCTGCTCAAGCTTTACGACGAGCACCCCGACTTTGTCGAGCCTGCGTTCCGCATGAACGAGGTGCGCAGCTTTGTCGAGGGCGGCCTTAACGACCTTTCCGTGAGCCGCACGAGCTTTGACTGGGGCATTCAGGTCCCGTTTGACGAGGGCCACGTGACCTACGTGTGGTTTGATGCGCTGCTCAACTATATGACGGCCGTCGGCTACGGCGTCGACACCGACGAGGCGCGTGCCGAGCTGGCCTATCGCTGGCCCGCGCAGTTCCACATCGTGGGTAAGGACATCATCCGCTTCCACTGCGTCATTTGGCCCGCCATGCTCATGGCCATCGGTGAGGCCCTGCCCGAGCACGTCTTTGCCCACGGCTTCCTGACCGTGCGCAATGCCGAGACCGGCAAGGCCGAAAAGATGTCCAAGAGCCGCGGCAACGCCATCGCTCCGCAGGACGTTATCGACATGCTGGGCGTCGAGGGCTATCGCTATTACTTCATGACCGACGTCGTCCCCGGCACCGACGGTGCCATCAGCTTCGATCGCATGGAGCAGGTCTACAACGCCGACCTGGCCAACAGCTGGGGCAACCTTATCTCGCGTTCGCTCAACATGAGCGGCAAGTACTTTGACGGTTGCGCGCCCGCCAACCCGCGTCGTTCGATGCGTTCGAAAACCCGCTGGCAAAGATCGCCGATGGCCTGGTCGAGCGCTACATGGCCAAGATGGACGTGCTCGATTACGGTGGAGCTAAGGACGAGGTCATGGAGCTCATCCATGCCGCCAACCACTACATCGAGGACTCCGAGCCTGGGCGCTTGCCAAGGACGAGACCAAGGCTGACGAGCTGGCATTTGTGATCTACAACCTGCTCGAGGCTATCCGTATTGCCGCTCACCTGCTGATGCCGCTCATGCCCCAGACTTCTGCCGAGGCCCTGCGCCGCCTGTCGTGCGAGGACGAGCGCGAGCGACGACCTCAAGGGCATTTGCGCTTGGGGCTTGCTTGCCGGTGGTCAGCCCGTCGAGAAGGGCGAGCCGCTGTTCCCGCGTCTGGGCTAAGCCGCCGCGCGCCATATCGGCAATTTGCTGTTTAGATGTAAGGGCATGGCCGCAACGGTCCATGCCCTTTTGTTTCAAGACGCCGCCACCATGCTAAGGAGGCAACTATGACAACTTCGCCTTTGGCAAACCCCACGGCAACAAGGGAGCTGCTGGAGGAGTTTGGCCTTGCGACCAAGCATCGCCTGGGCCAGAACTTCCTGATCGACAACCATGTAATTGAGCGCATTTGCGAGCTTTCCGAGCTTGCGGGCGATGAGCGCGTGCTCGAGGTCGGTCCGGGCGTTGGTACGCTCACGCTTGCGCTGCTGCAGGAGGCGGCGTGCGTCACGTCGATCGAGCCGACCCCGAGCTCGAGCCGGTGCTCGATGCCCATGCCGCTGACTACGCCAACTTCCGCTTTATCATGGGCGACGCGCTCAGGGTGACGCCGGAGCAGATTGAGCAGGTTGCGGGCGGTGAGCCGACGGTATTTGTCGCGAACCTGCCCTATAACGTGGCGGCGACGATCATCCTGCAGTTCTTCCAGACGATGCCCGCGCTCAAGCGCGCCGTCGTCATGGTTCAAAAGGAGGTTGCCGATCGCATTGCCGCAGTGCCGGGCAATAAGACCTATGGCGGCTATACGGCAAAGCTCGGCCTGTATGCGCAGGTGACGGGTCGCTTTGAGGTGCCGCCGCGTTGCTTTATGCCGGCACCGCACGTGGACTCGGCCGTCGTGCGTATCGACCGTGTTGACGGCGTGGTGCCCGAAGGACTCGATCGCGAGTTTGTGGCCCGCGTGATTGACGCCGCATTTGCTCAGCGTCGCAAGACCATCCGCAATTCCATGAGCGCCAACGGCTTTGCCAAGGACGTGCTCGATGCCGCCTTTGAGGCTTGCGGTATCTCACCCACCACGCGCGCCGAGACGCTTGATGTTGCTGACTTTGTCCGCCTGGCCCAGGAGCTAATCCATGACGCTTAATGCCGAACGCGTGACGTTTACCAAGAAAAAGAAGACTGTTGCCTGCCCCGTGCCCTTGGCACCGCTTGCCGACACGCATGCGCATCTGCTTTCGTTTTGGGGCAAAGAAGTGCCCGAAACGCTCGCGCGCGCCAAAGCCGCGGGCGTCGATCTGTTGGTGACGATGCTCGACCCCATCGCCGACAAGCGCAGCGTGACGGACTATAGCGACTGGCTCGTGCGCGAAATTCTGCCGATGCGGGATATTCCGCAGATCAAGTATCTCGCTGGCGTTCACCCCTATGGCGCGCCGGATTATACCGACGACATTCACGCACAGGTTGTTGCTGCGCTTGATGACCCTTTGTGCGTCGGCATCGGCGAGATCGGTCTGGACTATCACATGGATTACGACGACGACATCGCGCCGGCGCCCCACAGCGTGCAGATTGATTGCATGGTACGTCAGCTCGAAGTTGCTGTGCGCCGCAATGTGCCGGTGGAGCTGCACCTGCGGCACGAGGACTCGGATGGGGAGCGCACTTCGCACGTTGATGCGTACAACGTGCTGCGCGAGGTAGGCGTGCCTCAGGCCGGTTGCGTGCTGCACTGCTTTGGCGAGGATCGAACTACGATGGAGCGCTTTGTGGGTTTGGGCTGCTATATCGCCTATGGCGGCGCGGCCACCTTTAAGCGCAACGACGAGGTGCGCGAGGCATTTGCGGCGACCCCGCTCGATCGCATTTTGTTCGAGACGGATTGCCCGTATATGGCACCGGAGCCCATTCGCGGTCTTGAGTGCGAGCCGGCAATGATTTCTATCACGGCAAACATGCTGGTCAACGACCGTGTCGATCGTACCGGCGAGGATGCTGAGGCAATCGCGCGAGCAGCTTGGGAAAATGCCTGCAAACTTTTTCAAAAATAGTTCTTGCGTTCGCGGTAGCGCTCCGTTATTCTAATTCCTGCACGCGGGCGTGGCGGAATTGGCAGACGCGTACGGTTCAGGTCCGTATGGGGGCAACCCCATGAAGGTTCAAGTCCTTTCGCCCGCACCATTAAATGAAAGAGCTCCCAGTAATGGGGGCTTTTTTGTTATGGGCCCATCGCGGGGACTTGAACTGCGAAGGAGCGAGCGCCAAGAAAACGCGGAGCGTTTTTAGCGAGCTGGCG
>ENA-OPZM01000895-OPZM01000895.1-human-gut-metagenome-genome-assembly--contig:-NODE-895-length-11682-cov-2.406664_pt1 | contig 11682 bp, 14 predicted proteins | sample MGYA00242478_ERZ504493 | MGnify/ENA primary metagenome ERZ504493 (study PRJEB26092, sample SAMD00036227) | human gut metagenome | host: Homo sapiens | study: EMG produced TPA metagenomics assembly of...
GCTCGCCGTAATCGGCACGTTAGAATTATGCGGTATTGCCCTATGTTCAAAACGATAAACTTCCTGGCCATTGGTTGGCCCCCAATCTGTGCAGGAAAGTTTTTTTGCCCAAAAAAGTTCCTCTGTAAGCAGAAAACAGCGGAAAATAAAAACGAGCAAAAAAAATTGCCCGTTTTAAGTGATTGCTGCCATGCGTGCTCTGCAAAAATCCTGCACCAAAATACTGGGATTGACTGGATTTTTATGGCTATGGCCTGTATAATAAATTTACGGCAACACCGCACAATTCCCGCCTTACGGCTTAAGCACCGCTCCGGCGGCTGCGGCACGGCATCTGCGTTGCCAAAATACTCGATAATACACAAAGTATTATCTGCGCTTTTGGCTTGGCATCTGCCGCACCTCGCTCGCCGTATCGGCACTTAGAATTATGCGGTATTGCCTTAGAAGAATTGCTGCAGAGCATGGTGCCGATAAACAGTACCATGCTTTGTGGGCAAAACGTGGAAATACATCTGCAAGGGGAGTCATTTTGTGGAAGAAAATGCCCAGGTAAAAGTCAGCGCTATCATTGTGGCGGCGGGGGCTTCCCGCCGAATGGGATTTGATAAACTCAGTTACCGCCTGCCCGGCGGCAAAACCGTGCTGGAAACTAGTGTGGCGGCTTTTGCGCCCACCCGCAGGTGGACGAGCTGATCCTTGTGGCAGGCGGTAACCTGCCTGCCTGCCAGGCGATTGCAGCGGCCTGCCCCAAGCCGTGCACCGTGGTCAGCGGCGGCGCGACCCGCGCCGACAGTGTGTGCAACGGTCTGCGCGCGGCAAAAGGGCAGCTGGTGGCGATCCATGATGCCGCCCGCCCCTTTGTGAGTGAGCAGGTTATTACCGATGCTTTAGCGGAAGCCGAGGCCATGGGGGCCGCTGCCCCGGCGGTTGCGGTCAAGGATACCATCAAGATCGCCAATAACGGCGCTGTGGTGCAGACACCGGACCGCGCCGCTCTGTTTGCGGTGCAACGCCCCAGTGCTTCTGCCGGAACCTGTACTGGAAGGCTTTGGAAGCTGTGCAGGGGGAAAAAGTCCACCTGGTGACCGATGACTGCAGCCTGTTTGAACTGGCGGGCCTGCCGGTGCACCTGACGCAGGGCGATTACGTCAACCTGAAAATTACCACGAAAGAGGACCTGCCCGCCGCGGCACAGAATAAGGGAGAAAATACAATGCGCATTGGTCATGGTTATGATGTTCACCGCTTGGTGGAGGGCCGCAAGCTGATTATGGGCGGCGTGACGATCCCATATGAAAAAGGCCTGCTGGGCCATTCCGATGCAGATGTGCTGCTGCACGCAGTTTCGGATGCACTGCTTGGCGCGGCGGCGCTGGGGGATATCGGCAAGCATTTTCCGGATACCGACCCGCGGTACGAGGGAGCAGATTCCCTGATGCTGCTGCGGGAGGTTGGCCGTCTGCTGGATGAAACCGGTTATACTGTTGGCAACATTGACGCCACTGTTTTGTGTCAGGCACCCAAGCTGGCACCGCATATCCCGGCCATGCGGCAGAACATTGCCAATGCTTTGGGCCTTGCTCTGGACGATGTGAGCGTGAAAGCTACCACGGAAGAACACCTTGGCTTTACCGGTGAGGGGCTTGGCATTGCCGCCCACGCCGTGGCACTGATTGAGAAAAAGTAATCTGAGTTTTATTAAGGCAATAACTCTTTTTGCTGGCGGGGGCTTATATCATTTGCACTTCGCCGCAGCATGGCCAATGCGTTCATATCGGGTACTTCTCTACAATGGGCACAGTTTTTTGCCCTGCCGCATTTGCATGGCGGGCAAACTGTGTTATACTAAAGTGTATCTGAAAACAAAGTATTGCCCAAAGAAAATGACGGATATTTCGCAAACACAAGCAGGATTTAAGGCTTTTTAACGCAAAATCTGGCTGCGTTTGTAGAAATAGACTGAATTTTTGACTTTTCAGATACACCCTAAAAGGTAACAGCCGGGGCCGCAGCCGGATACTGCGGCAGAACAACGGATAGGAAGGGGGCTGCCTGCGCGATGTTTGGCTTTTTTGATGTGATCCAGGACATTTTGAGCAACCTGCGCACGTTTGGCCTGCGTGATGTGATCGATATTGCGGTGGTCAGTTTGGCCATGTATCAGATCCTTTTGTTTGCGCGCAATCCCGTGCCGGGCAGCTGGTGCGCGGTTTGCTGCTGCTGCTGGTGTTTTATGCGCTGGCGGATGTGATGCAGCTGCGCACGGTGCGCTGGGTGCTGACCAATGTGATGCAAATCGGCTTTATTGCAGCTATTGTACTGTTCCAACCGGAACTGCGCCGCACGCTGGAACACATGGGCCAAAGCACCAACTGGACCAAACTGCTGTTTACCACCCACCGGCAGGACCCCACCCTGCGCGGCGCATGGCAGAGCGCCGTGGTGGCCATCTGCGATGCAGCCGAGCAGCTTTCCGATACGCGCACCGGCGCATTGATGGTGCTGGAACGCATGAACAACCTGGATGAGATCATCCGCACCGGCACACCGCTTTCGGCGGATGTGATCCCCGAAATGCTGGGTACCATCTTTTATGAGGGTACCCCTTTACATGACGGCGCTGTTGTGATCCGGGATGGCCGCATTGTGGCCGCTGGGTGTGTGCTGCCGCTTTCCAACAACCTGGAAATGGGCAAAGATATGGGTACCCGCCACCGCGCGGGTCTTGGCATGAGCGAAAATTCTGATGCCATCGTGGTGGTGGTCAGTGAGGAAACCGGTATTATCTCCCTGGCCAAAAATGGTGTTCTGATCCGCCGCCTGGACCGCCAGAACCTGTTCAACCTGCTGCAGGAGGAAATTATTCCGCCGGAAACAGCCGAAGCGCAAAAGCAGCCGCTGTTGAACCGGCTGCTGAACAAAGGAGGTGCTGGCAAGCATGCAAAAACAAACGCAGCCCGCTGAACCGGTGCGCAAAGCGAATGGTTCCATTTGGGATAACCGCTTTTTCCTGGGAATTGTTTCCGTGCTGGCCGCAGTGCTGGTCTGGATGGTGGTTTCTACCTTTCTGGATCCGCAGGGTTCCTTTGTCATCAAAGATGTCAGCGTGAATTATGGCTACCAATCTACCATTTATACCTCCAAAGGGCTGGATATTGTGGACCAGCAGGCAGTGGATAACGTGCAGGTGCAGGCGGACGGCAACGGCACTTTGATCGGCAAGCTGTCCAGCTCCGATATTATGGTTTACCCGGTCTATAACGGCGTGCAGGGGGCGGGCAAAACCACCCTGCGGCTGGAGGCCCGCATCACCAACACCGATTATACCAACGTGGGCATCAAGCTGACGGTGGTCAGCCCGCAGACGGTGGATGTTGTGTTTGATACCGTCGGCGAAAAAACACTGCCCGTTACCACCGATACCAGCGGCATTACCATTGCCGATGGCTTTACCCTGAACCGCATTACCACTACCCCCACCGAAGTGACTCTGACCGGCCCGACCAGTGAGCTGGATAAAATCAGCGAGGTGGTGGCCCCTGTTTCGCACGAAGGCTCGCTTTCGGATTCCGTGTCGGCAACAGCATCGCTGGAACTGCGGGATGAAAACGGCGATATTGTAACGCCGGAATACACCACGCTGGACAGCAACACGGCGGATATCAACCTGACAGTCTATCAGGTGCGAGAACTGCCGCTTTCCATCGTGTTTATCAACGCGCCGTCCGGGTTTGATACTTCCTATCTGAAGTATTCGCTCAGCATTCCTACCCTGAATTTGGCGGGCCCGGCCAAGACGGTCGGCGCCCTGACCGAACTGAGCGTTGCGGCTTTTGATCTTGGCCGTGAGTTTGCGTTTGACCGCGACTACCAGAAAAACATTGAACTGCCTGCCGGTGTGGTTTCGCTGGATGGCGTATCCGCTGTAACGATCCGGTTTGATACCACCGATATGACCTCCCGTACATTTACCGTAACCAATATCCGCACCGTCAATGTGCCCAGTACGATTGACCTGGAAGTGCTGACGGCACAGATCCATCAGGTTACGCTGTACGGCCCCAAGAGCGAGATGGAAGAACTTTCGGCAGACAGCATTCTGGCCCAGGTGGACTGCCAGAATCTGGCGGTATCCGTTGGCCAGCAAACCGTGGCGGCCAGCATTCAGGTGCCGTCGTCCAGCCACATTTTTGCAGTCGGCAACTATACGGTGCAGTGCCAGGCAAGCTCACAATAACCGGGCATCCATCAGCCGGGGTTCCGGCCTATCCGATGCCCGCCAACCAAAGGAAAACATCAGCCCATGATTCTTGTACGCAATATCCGCCTGCCGCTTTCCTGCCCGGACCCGGAGCAGGAAGCTGTCCGGCAGGCTTACCGCACGCTGCGCCTGCGGGGCAACGCTCCGGCGCAGGCTGGCGTGGCAAAACTTTCGGTGGATGCCCGGCACGGCACGCCTGTGCTGGTGTATACCATCGCCATCACGCTCCATGACGAGGGTGAGGAATCGGCTTTGGCCGGGGCCTCGCCCTGTGTCTGTTTCACCCGCAAACCGGATTTTACCTTCCCGGTTGGTCAAACACCATTGAAACACCGCCCTGTGGTGGTCGCCTTGGCCCGGCGGGACTGTTTGCGGCCCTGCTGCTGGCACGCAATGGTTACCACCCATTGTGCTGGAGCGCGGTCCGGCCCTGGCGGACCGTGTGGCCGCTGTGCAAAAGTTTGAGCAGACCGGCGCGCTGGACCCCAACGCCAATATCCAGTTTGGCGAGGGCGGCGCAGGAACATTCTCGGACGGCAAGCTGACCACCCGCGTGGGGGACCCTTTGTGCGGCTTTGTGACGGACGCCTTTTTGAAGCACGGCGCCCCGGCGGATATCGCCTGGCGGCAAAAGCCCCATGTGGGCACTGACCTGCTGCGCGGCGTTATTACCAGCATCCGCACTGAGATCGAAAACCTTGGCGGGGAAGTACACTTTAACACGGCGCTGACCGGCCTGCAGACCAGCGGCGGCGCGCTGTGCGGCATTACTACCACGGCGGGCAGCATCCTCTGCGACCAACTGATCCTGGCGGTGGGCCACAGCGCGCGGGATACCTTTGCCGTGCTGCATACCATGGGCCTGCCGCTGGAATGCAAACCGTTTTCAGTGGGATTCCGCGCGGAACATCTGCAAACAGAAATTGAAAAGAGCCTTTACCACGGTGCTGCCGGGAACCCGGCCCTGCCGCGGGGCGAATATCAGCTTAGCCAGCATGTGGGCCAGCGGTGCGTGTACACCTTCTGCATGTGCCCCGGCGGTCAGGTGTGTGCCGCCGCCAGCGAGGATGGCGGCGTGGTGACCAACGGAATGAGCTACCATGCCCGCGATGGCCGCAACGCCAATGCCGCCGTGGTGGTCAGCGTGGATGGCCGCGATTTTGATAACGACCCGGTCAAGGCGGTCGCATTTCAGCGCCAGTTGGAACAGGCCGCTTACCGTGCGGGCGGCGGGGGATACCTTGCCCCGGCAGAAACGGTCGGCAGCTTTCTGGCAGGCCGCGGCAAACTGGAGCTGGGGGCGGTGCAGCTACCTACCCCCGCGGCGTGACCCCCTGCGACCTTGGCAGCTGCTGCCGGGGGAACTGGCCGCCGACCTGCGGGATGGCATTACCGCCTTTGGCCGCAAGCTGCGGGCTTACCAGGCACCGGATGCCGTGCTGACGGGGCTGGAAACCCGGACTTCCAGCCCGGTGCGCCTGCTGCGCGGGGATAACTTCCAGTGCACCGGCCTGACGGGACTTTACCCTTGCGGCGAGGGTGCCGGTTACGCAGGCGGCATTATGACCGCCGCCGTGGACGGTGTGCGCTGCGCCGCTGCCTGATGCAGCAGTACGCCCCGGATAAAGCCTGAACTGCAAAGCCTAGCAAGATGTTGAAATAACGAAACGTGTGAAGAAACGTGAAGAGTGAGAAGAGAAAGAGGAACCGCTATGCCCAACAATCACCCGTATGATAAAAAAGGTGACCGCCGCCAGCAGAATCTGAATGACCTGGTGGATGGTGCCGTCAACTTTGGGCTGGACATCAGTTCCACGGTGCTTTCCGGTATTGCCGGCGCACTGGACAGTGTGGGGGATTCCCTGAACCGGGCCGCGCAAAGGCCGGAACAGAACAGCTTTATTGCCTACCGCCGTAAGCTGGATAACAGCCTGGCCGGGCATTACGGCGGCTGGATGACCATGGGCGTGCTGGGCTGGGTGTTCGGCGGCTGCTTTGCCATGCTGCGCTGGTTATGGCCATCCTTGCCGGTGCGGCACCCAATGATGCAAGCTTGTGGAGCGCAATGCCGGTGTTCAATATTCTGGCTCCGACGTTTACCGCCTGCACGCTGGGATTTTTTGTCATGGGGTACGCAGGCTGCCACGCAGCAAACTATTTTGGCCGTCTGCGCCGCTACCTGCGTGGCATGCACGGCTTTACGGCGGAGCTGCCGGAGCTGACCCGCAGCAGCGTGGTGCGCGCCGATAAGGTGCGCAAAGACCTGCGGGATGCTTTGGCCAAAGGCCATTACCCCAACGCCTGCATGAATGAGGCAGAAACAACGCTGTACCTGGACGAAACGATGTACCACCCTGCGCCCGCCGCGGCACCGGTGCAGCCCAAAGCGGCTCAGCCCGCGCTGACCGATGAAGAGCTGTTCCGCCGCGATGGGGCAGACTTTTTGAACTACCTCAAAACCTGCCAGGGCCGCCTGGGGGACCAGGCAGATGAAGAGCTGGTGCAGATGCGCAAAACCTGCGCGGCTATCATGGGGTTTGTGCATAACCACCCGGAACAGCTGCCGCGGGTGCGCCGCTACCGCGAATATTATATGCCCACTACCCGCAAGCTGCTGAACACCGCGCTGGGGTTGGGCGAAAGCGCTACCCAGAACGCGCAGGAAATCCGGCGCGATATCGTGGGTATCCTGCACACCCTGAATACGGCATATGAAAAGCTGTACGATATCCTTTTGCAGGATGTTAGCATGGATGTTTCCACCGAAATTGATACGCTGGAAGCCATGCTGAACCAGGACGGCCTGACCCATGACTTTGCAGCAGATTTTGGTGCAAAATAAAACCGGTGAAAGTAGATAAAGGAACAGGAGCAAGACAATTATGAACTATCGTGCCTGGCAGCTGAAAAACGCCGATACCGCAGGGGAAAGTGCGCTCCTGGCCGCCGGTTATGGCCCGCTGCTGGCCAGGGTGCTGGCCTGCCGCGGTATTGCCCAGCCGCAGCTGCCGCCGCATTGCTGGAAGAGGAACCGCCGCTGAGCGACCCGTTCCTGCTGAAAGATATGGACAAAGCCGTTGCCCGCATCCAGCAGGCTATTGAAAACGGTGAAACCATTGTGATCTTTGGCGATTATGATGTGGACGGCGTTTCCGCTACGGCCATCCTGTATGAATGCCTGACCAACCTTGGCGCGCAGGTGCGCTGCAAACTGCCCACCCGCGAGGGCGGCGGCTACGGCCTGAACCGTGAAACCCTGCAAAAGCTGGCAGATAAAGGCTATAAGCTGATTGTGACAGTGGATAACGGCATTTCCGCCATTGAGGAAGCTGACCTGGCCGCAGAGTTGGCATTGAGCTGGTGATTACCGACCACCACCTGCCCGCCCAGCAGCTGCCCAAAGCCGTTGCCGTTGTGGACCCCAAGCGGGAGGACGACACAAGCCCCTTCAAGGATCTGTGCGGTGCCGGTGTGGCGTTCAAGCTGTGCGCTGCGCTGGAAGGCTGTGAGGACCCCGCTGAACTGCTGGAACCCTTTGGCGAACTTGCCGCCCTTGGCACCATTGCGGACGTAATGCCACTGGTGGGGGAGAACCGCACCATTGTAAAAGAGGGCCTTGCCACCTTGCAGGATACCCTGCGCCCCGGTTTGCAGGCCCTGCTGGAAAACGCAGGCTATGCAGGCCGCCCTGTCACGGCGGAAACCGTCAGCTATGGGCTGGCACCCCGTCTGAACGCCGCGGGCCGCATGGATACCGCTGCTGTTGCCCTGAAGCTGCTGCTGTGCGAAAACGAGGAGCAGGCCGCAGGCATTGCGGCGCGCCTTTCAGAGATCAACACCAGCCGTCAGCAGGCGGAACAGCAGATCGCTGCCGCTGCACTGGAAAAACTGAGCGCAGACCCTGCCCGTGTTCTGGACCGTGTAATCGTGGTATCAGGCGAAGGCTGGCACCCCGGTGTAATCGGCATTGTGGCAACCCGCCTGATGGAAAAATACGGCCGCCCCTCCATTGTTATTTCGACTGAAAACGGCGAGGGCCGCGGCAGTGGGCGCGCCCCCACCAGCTTTAACCTGCACGCCGCTTTGTGCGCTTGCGCACCGCTGCTGCTGCGCTTTGGCGGGCATTCCGCTGCGGCGGGCCTGACCATTGAAGAAGAAAAGATCGGCGCGTTCCGCAAAGCCATCAACGATTGGGCCGCTAAAGAATACCCGGTGCCCAAGCCGCTGCCGCTCAAGTTGGATGCCGTGGCCGATATTGCGGAATTGACGGTGCCTACCGTACAGGAACTCAGCCGCCTGGCTCCCTTTGGCAGCGGCAACCCGGTTCCGGTGTTCCTGCTGCAAAAACGCCGCGGTGGATGGCATCTGGCCCCTGGGCAGTGAGGGGGCGGCATTGCCGCATTCGCCTGCGCCAGGGCGGGGCAGCCTGCTTTGTTTCACTGTTCGGCACCGCCCCGGACGACCTGCCTACCGCATGGGTACAGCTGTGGATGCCGCGGTGGAAGTCAGCATCTTCCAGGGGCGCGGCGGGCCGATGGTGTCCTGCCATTGCTGCGCCATGCGCCCGGCCGGTTTGGGCAATGCCCCGGCGGAGCAGGCTGCACGGTTTGATGCTTTCCTGAGCGGAACGGCCCTGCCAGATGACGAGCGGTTGGCCTGCCTGCCCACCCGTGCCGATACCGCTGCCGTGTATCGCATGGTGCGCACCGGCAATGTGTTTGCGGATGATCTGCAGCCGCTGTTTGCAACTGCGGGGCCGGAAAACACCGGCAAGACCCTGGCCAGCCTGACGGCGCTGGAACAGCTTGGCTTGATCGAGCGCCGCGGCAGCCGCTACCAGCCGGTGGAAGTGACCGGCAAAAAAGACCTCTCCTCCGCGCCGGTCCTGCGCAGACTGGCGGAAGGGGAAGGATAAGGCAAAATGAAAAATGCCCCCGCGGCAGAAGGGAACTGCCGCAGAAACGGGATTTTTTTATGATTGTGCGATACTTGAAATGGGGATGATAGAATGCCAGAAGAAGCCAAAAAGAATGCTGCAGAACAGGCAGCCCAGGCGCAAAAGCAGCCGGTGCCCATGCCCACTACTTATGAAGCACTGCGCCATGATCTGATCGCCAGCGGCCGTGCCTATGATTTTGACATGATTGACCGTGCTTATCAGCTGGCCAGCGCGGCGCATGCCACCCAGTTCCGCCGCAGCGGCGAACCGTATATCTGCCACCCAATCAGCGTGGCACAGCTGCTGGTGGAACTTGGCATGGATAGCGAAAGCGTTGCCGCAGCCTGATGCACGATGTGGCCGAGGATACCCCCGTGACCATTGACGAGATCCGCCAGAAGTTTGGCAGCGAGGTTGCCCTGCTGGTGGATGGTGTTACCAAGCTGACCCAGATCAAGTTCTCGAATGTCGAGGACCGCAAAGCGGAAAACCTGCGCAAAATGCTGCTTGCCATGAGCCAGGATGTCCGCGTGATGATCATAAAGCTGTGTGACCGCCTGCACAATATGCGTACCGGCGATGCCTGGCCGGAGCAGAAACGCCGCGATAAAGCCCTGGAAACCATGGAGGTTTATGCCCCCATTGCCCACCGCCTTGGCATTTCCAACATCAAGGAGGAGCTGGAGGACCGCAGCTGCAATACCTGGATCCTGTGGGCTATAACATGATCCGCTCCCTGCTGAACAAGCATGGGGATGAATTCCTCAACGATATCTGCGCCACCATCCAGGAACACCTGGAACAGAACGGCATCCACGGAGCAACCATCCGCCACCGTGTCAAGAGCATCTACGGTATTTACCGCAAGATGTATATGCAGAACAAGGACTTTGAGGAGATTTATGATATTTATGCTGTCCGCATCATTATTGATACGGTGGCGGAATGTTATACCGCGCTGGGCCTGATCCATGATATGTACCACCCGCTGCCAACCGCTTCAAGGATTATATCTCCACCCCCAAACCCAACGGCTACCAGAGCCTGCACACCACCGTGATTGGCCGCGAAGCCATCCCCTTTGAGGTGCAGATCCGTACCCGCGAGATGGACCGCAACGCGGAATACGGCATTGCTGCCCACTGGAAGTATAAGGCCGGCATTACCGCCGCCAGCAGTGATAGGCTGGACGAACGCCTGGCTTGGGTGCGCCAGCTGTTGGAAAGCCAGCGTTCCAGCATTGATGCCACCGACCTGCTCAGCGATATCAAGTCTGACCTGCTGCCGGAAGAAGTGTTTGCCTTTACCCCACGCGGCGATGTGATCAACCTGCCGGCCGGCGCAACCGTCATCGACTTTGCTACGCCATCCATTCCGCCGTGGGAAACCGGATGATCGGCGCCAAGGTAAACAACCGCATTGTGCCCATTGACCATCAGGTCGTTACCGGCGAAATCATTGAAATCATCACCGGCCCGGAAAACCGTGGTCCCTCCCGCGACTGGCTGAACATTGTAAAAACCAGCGAAGCAAAGAACAAGATCCGCAACTGGTTCAAGAAAGAGCGCCGGGACGAAAACATTGCCGAGGGCAAGGATGCCTTTGAAAAAGAGCTGCGCCGCAACCTGATGGTGATCCCGCCGGAGCAGTATGACGAGTTCATGTCCAACCTGGCGCGCCGCAACCACTGTAACTCGGTGGATGAAATGTATGCGGCCATCGGCTATGGCGGTTTGCAGCTGGCGCGCATCCTGCCCAAGCTGAAGGAAGAGTACACCCGCCTGAAAGCAACGGAACCCAAGCCGCTGCCACGGTGGATATCAAGCGTGTTCATTCTTCGGACGGCGTTGTGGTGGAAGGCATTGACAACTGCCCCATCAAGTTTGCCAAGTGTTGTTCGCCGCTGCCGGGGGATGACATCATCGGTTTTGTCACCCGTGGGTTTGGCGTGTCCATCCACAAGCGGGACTGCGCCAATGTGCAGCAGAGTATGAAGGACCCGGAAAATGCCGCCCGCTGGGTGAACGCCTATTGGGCGGATGATGCCAAAGAGGACTACAAGGCAACGCTGGAGCTGGACTGCATGGACCGCGCCAACCTGCTTTCGGACGTTGCGCTGGCGCTGGGCGATATGCGTGTGCCGATCTATTCACTTTCCGCCCGCGCGGCGGACCAGGGCCGCGCACGCATGTCCCTGACGGTGGGCATTATGAACACCGTGCACCTGAACAATGTTGTGGCACGCCTGAAAAAAGTCAAAGACGTTCTGACAGTTACCCGCAACTAAAACTTTTATACGGGGGACTTTTTGATCCTTTTTTGCAAAAAAAAAGGAACCGAAAAAAACTCTAAGGCAACACCGCACAATTCCCGCCTTGCGGCTTAAGCACCGCTCCGGCGGCTGCGGCACGGCATCTGCGTTGCCAAAATGCTCGATAATGTCGGGTTGCGGTACCCGCATCGTGCTTCGGGGGCAAAA
>ENA-OPZM01000897-OPZM01000897.1-human-gut-metagenome-genome-assembly--contig:-NODE-897-length-11640-cov-3.116390_pt1 | contig 11640 bp, 13 predicted proteins | sample MGYA00242478_ERZ504493 | MGnify/ENA primary metagenome ERZ504493 (study PRJEB26092, sample SAMD00036227) | human gut metagenome | host: Homo sapiens | study: EMG produced TPA metagenomics assembly of...
GACCTTTGCGGTGGACGCTCCGGACCGCGTGGGGCGGGACCGCATTGCCGATGCCACCGCCGCAGCCGCCCACTATCCCCTGCCCTGCATGACGGTGGACCTTGGCACGGCCACCACCTATAATGTCATTTCTTCCAAGCGGGCGTTCCTGGGTGGTTTTATCCTGCCCGGCGTGCAGACCAGCCTGCGGGCCATCAGCAGCGGCACAGCGCAGCTGCCGCCTATCTCGCCCGAAACGCCGGATCACCTGATTGGCCGCAACACGGTGGAATGCCTGAACAACGGCGTGATGTTTGGCACCGCAGCCATGCTGGACGGCCTGGCTGCCCGCGTGGAAGCCGAACTTGGCGAGCCGCTGACCGTGGTTGCCACCGGCGGCCTGGCCCCCTGCATCATGCCCTGCTGCACCCGCAAGGTGATTTATGATTCTGACCTGTTGTTCAAGGGGCTGGCAATCCTGTACAGCAAAAACGCCGAATAAGCAAGTTTGCACGTTTTGTATTCTGCCTGCTATCAGAAAAGGGACCGGCATTTTCTGCCGATCCCTTTGTTTTATGTATTTTCCGAATGTTTTACATATCCGGCGTAACCATCACAGCACCGTAATTGCGCACGCTCAGCACATGGCAGCTGCCCGCGCCAAACACAGCGTCAATGGCGTTCTTGTAGGTTTCCAGCAGTGCCAGCGGAACAAATGCTTGGATGGTACCGGCAAAGCCGCCGCCCTGCAAACGCCATGCGCCGCGGCCGTTCAGCACCTTCTGGCTGATGGCCAATGCCAAAGGCACGCCCTGCTCCTGCGGGTTCTTGATGCTGTAGGCGTTCTGGTTGAACTCAAAGCTGGAATGGCCGCCCTCAATGATCAGCTGCAGGAAGCGGTCAAAATCATCTGCCTTGATGGCTTCATAGATTTCCCCGGCGCGGCGGCTGTCATTATAAAAATGGATGGCACGCACCACGCGCGGTCGCCGGTCACTTTGCGCACTTCGGGGATGGCTTTCAGGAAGGTTTCCTCGTCCACATCGCGCAGAACCTTTTTGCCAAAGAATTCGGCAACGCTCTCCATCTCGCGGCGCACAGCGGCATAATCATCGGTCAGGTCAGCGTGGCTGCCCTTGGTATCGCTGATGCAGAGTGCAAAGCCCTTGGCTGCCAGATCAAACGGAACTTTGCGCACGACCGGATGGCCCACTTCCTTAAAGTCGATGGTGATGACCTTTCCCACGGCGCAGGCAGTCTGGTCCATCAGGCCGCAGGCTTGCCAAAGAAAACATTCTCAGCATACTGGCTGATCATGGCGTTTTTGACCTGGTCGAAACGCTTCATGTCATTATCGTTGTACTCGCCGCGGAAGATAGCACCCATGCACACCTCAAAGGCAGCCGAGCTGGACAAACCGGAACCGCCCAGAACGTCAGAGGTGGTGTAGCAGTCAAAGCCGCCCACCTTGCCGCCGTCTTTCACAATGCCGGCAGCCACGCCGCGGATCAGGCTGGCGCTGTGCTCTGCTTCAACGGGCTGCGGGGTCAGGTCGCGCAGATTCACATCGTCGATCTTACCAAAGCCGTGGGAAATCACGCGTACAACGTTCTCGTCATTCTTGGCAACCACAGCAATGATATCCAGGTTTACGGCAGCTGCAATCACCACGCCGTTGTTATGGTCGGTATGGTTGCCGCCGATCTCGGTGCGGCCGGGTGCCGAGTACAAACACACTGTGCGGCCCGTGCCAAAGTTTTCTTCAAAATGGTCGATCATATCCACATAACGGACACGCTGGGCTGCCACAGTAGCAGTGTCTGCCCCATACAGTTTGGCAAAAGCCTGGTCGTAACCGCCGTTCAAGATATTTTGTTTCAGTTCCGCACTCGTTGCCATCGTTCATACACCTTTCTTCGTTTGGCTGTCCATTGTAAAATATGCACAAAAACCGCGCGTTCTTTTTAGCTATGCAGCGCATTTTAGGCCAGTATCACGGCTTCTTGTACTCAGTATAACAAATTTTAGCAGGATGTAAACATCTTTTTTCAACGCGATTATGGACTTTTGATGAATCTTCTGATATAATGGTAAAAAATATGCTCCATCCTGTTCCGGCCTGCTGTGGTGGGCCCTGTTTGGGAGCAGAATGGCGAACCACAACCAGATTTTGCAAGAGTGAGGGATTTGGTATGCCGACCATCGCAAAGCAATCTTATAAGCAGAGCTATACCGATAATGTAGAGCTTTCCATTTTTAATTGTGGCCACGAATACTGCCAGCCGGGCCACACCTGGGGCCCCGGTGTGCGTGACCATTACCTGATCCATCTTGTTGTTGCGGGCAAAGGTGTGTATCAGGTCAACGGCGCTGCCTATAATTTGCAGGAGGGTGATCTCTTCCTCGCCAAACCCAACCAGCTCATCACCTATGCGGCAGATGAAACCGACCCGTGGGAATATTACTGGGTCGGCTTTAACGGTGCCTGCGCCAACAAGCTGGTGCAGCAGACCCCGTTCAGCGATGTGCAGCCCGTGCACCACTGCAAAGACCCCCAAAGCACCCGTGAAACCATTTATAATATCTACCTGCCCGCGGCCCGGAACCGCAGTGCGAAGCCCTGATGACCGGCTACCTGTACCTGTTCATGGCCCAGCTGATGAAGGAAGCGCGCGAAGCCATGCCCAACACGCCGTCTTCCAGCAGCCAGTATGTGCTGGCCGCTATCAAGTATATTCAGTTCAACTATTCCCATGATATTTCGGTAGATGACATCGCCAAGGCGGTTGGGGTCAGCCGCAGCCATCTGTACCGCGTGTTCATGTCCAATGTAGGCCAAAGCCCGATTGACTATTTAACGGGCTACCGCATCAGCGAAGCGTGTTCCCTGCTGAAAAACACCGGGCTTTCCATCGCCGAAATCGCGGTCTCCGTCGGCTTTTTTGACCAGTTCTATTTTTCCCGCGTGTTCAAAAAGGTCAAAGGCGTTCCCCCCAGCAAGTACCTTGCCGCGCTGGAAGACCCGCAGCTGGGCTGGTATAAGCCATTTTCACACAATGTCCCACCATACGGCAGCACCTTGCTTTTTGGTGCTGCCGCTCAGTTTTTACCGGCAGACTGATATATTTGCCATAACATTAGAGCAAACGGAGCAAACCATGTCTTTGAAGAAAAATCAGATTTTTGAAACCACGATCGAAAACCTTTCCAGCGATGGCAGCGGAGTTGCCCATGTGGAAGGGCAGGCCGTTTTTGTGCCCGGCGCGGCACCGGGGGATGTGATCCGCTGCCGCATTGTAAAGGCATTGAAAAGCTATGCTTTCGGCCGCATTGACGCGATTTTAGCCCCCGGCCCCGGCCGCGTTGCGCCGGATTGTGCTGTGTGCACTCCCTGCGGCGGCTGTGGCCTGCGCCATTTGAGCTATGCTACGGAATGCGAGGCGAAAACCGGCTTTGTGCGGGATGCTTTTGCCCGCCTTGGCGGCTTTGATGTAAGCAGCTTTGAGTTTTCGCCCGTTCTCGCCCTGACGGACCACACCGCACACTACCGCAATAAGGTCCAGCTGCCCGTTGGGCTGGATGCCGACGGCCATGTCGTGACCGGTTTTTACGCCGGGCGCACCCACCGTATCGTCCCCTGCCCCGATTGCAAATTGCAGCCGGAGTGGATGAACGCCCTGGCCCGCCGGGCTTGTGCGTTACTGGAAGCCAACGGCATTGCCCCCTATGACGAGGAAACCGGCAAGGGCCGCGTGCGCCATTTGTATATGCGCCAGGGCTGGCACAGCGGTCAGCGCCTGCTGTGCTTTGTGGTAAACGGCAACGGCCTGCCCAACGAAGCCGAGATCTGCCGCACCTTGCAGCAGGAGTTCCAGCTGACCACCGTGCTGATCAACCGCAATACCGCCCGCACCAACGTGATTTTAGGGCGGGATACCCGCACCGTGCTTGGCCCCGGCGTGATTGAGGATACTTTGGCCGGAGTGCCCATCCAGATGGGTGTGCACGAGTTTTATCAGGTCAACACCCCCGCTGCCGAGCTGCTGTACGCCAAGGCGAAAGAGTTTGCCCGGCTGCAGCCGGATGACTTTTTGCTGGACCTTTACTGCGGTATGGGCACCATTGGCCTTTCGATGAAGCCGCACTGCCGCCGCCTGGTCGGCGTTGAGGTTGTGCCGCAGGCAGTGGAAGGTGCCAAAACCGTTGCTGCGCATCTTGGCCTGCCCCCGGAGGAAGCCGATTTTTACTGCATGGACGCCGGCGAAGCCGCGACCCGCCTTGCCAGCGAGGGTGTCCACCCCGATGTGATCGTGGTGGACCCGCCGCGCAAAGGCTGCGATAACGCCACCCTGACTGCCATTGTCCAGATGGCCCCACGCACCCTCGTCATGGTCAGCTGCAACCCCTCCACCGCCGCCCGCGATGCTAAGTTCCTGTGTGAACAGGGGTATACGCTGGAAAAGGTTCAGCCCGTGGATTTGTTCCCAAGGACAAGGCATGTGGAGTGCGTACTTCAAATGACCCGTAAAAGTAATTGATTGCTTCTTATTGCACAGGGCGTGCATGGCTATGTACAGAATGTCCCCCCCTATTACTCCCTTTTGTTCAAATTCTGTTCCGAAGTCGTTCACGATTTAACCATAAATACATGCGATAATAATTGACATATTACAAAACGGTGTATCCGCTAACAACGCAACTGCCTGCTTTTTGGCTTTTGGGGTACACCTGTATTCAAAAGGATGGCGTGTTTAAGATGAAGGCGTGGTTCCAGCGTTTTATGTCCGGGCGGTACGGCAGTGATACTTTTGGCAACTTTTTGTGCGTAACGGCGCTGGTCTGCCTGGTAATTGGGCTGTTTGTGGGCATCTTTTATTATATCGGGCTTCTGCTGCTGCTTTATGCGTACTTCCGCATGCTCAGCCGCAACGTACACAAGCGCTATGCAGAAAACATTGCCTTTATGCAGAAAACCGCTGGTGTGCGCGCCAAGTTCGGCCAGCTGCAGCAGCGGTTTGCCCTGCGCAAAACCTACCGCTATTTTTCCTGCCCGCACTGCCGCCAGCAGGTACGCGTGCCCAAGGGCCGCGGCAAAATCTCCATCACCTGCCCCAAATGCGGCACCCAGTTCATTAAAAAAAGCTAAAGGTTTTCCCTTCACTTCGATGAAAGGTTGACGCTGCGTGTTTGGATATGTTACCATTTATCAGAAAGATTTAGACAATGCCGCAATGGACTGCTACCAGGCGTACTATTGCGGGCTTTGCCAATCTTTGGGCCGCAAATACGGCACGGCGGCGCGCATGGCGCTGAGCTATGACATGACCTTTGCCGCGCTGTTGCTGACCGCCCTGTATGACCCGCCCACACAGACTTCGCAGGGGCGGTGCGCGCCGCATCCGCTGCGCACCCGGCCGCGGGCCGTGAACGAATTCACCGATTACGCTGCGGACATGACGGTGGTGCTGGCCTATTACAATTATCTGGATGACTGGCAGGACGACCACAAACGCAGCCGCCTGCGGCTGGCAAAGCAGCTTGAGCCGCATCTAGAAAACATCCGCCGCCAGTGGCCGCGCCAGTGCGAGGTCATCCACACCAAGCTGGATGAGCTGAACCGCCTGGAAAGCGCCAACAGCACCGACCTGGATGCCCTTTGCAATGCCTTTGGCGCATTGCTGGGCGCGGTGTTCAGCCCGCGGGAGGATTTCTGGTCCCCTGCCCTGACGCAGATGGGCCGCGGGTTGGGCGGGTTCATCTATTTGATGGATGCCTATGACGATTTAAAAAAAGATGCCCGGCACGGCAGCTTTAATGCACTGGCCGCCACCAAACAGGCGTTTGGCAGCGATACTGCCGGGTTTGAAGCGCGCTGCCGCGAGCTGCTGACCCAGCAGATGGCCCTTTGCGCCCAGAACTTGAACTGTTGCCGATTTGAAAGATACCCCCGAAGGTCAGCTTTTGCACAACACGATTTACGCGGGGGTGTGGAGCAAGTACGCGCTGGTGAAAGCCACACGCACACCACGGAAGGGGAAACCAAACGAATGAACGATCCGTACAGTGTTCTTGGCATTACGCCGGGCGCCGATGAGGAAACCATTAAAAAAGCATACCGCCAAAAGTGCAAGCAATACCACCCAGATTTACACCCGGACGACCCCACCTGCGAGGACAAGTTCAAAGATGTACAGGCCGCTTACAGCGAGGTCATGCGGATGCGTTCCGGCGGCGGATCCAGTGCATCCGGCAGCGGCTCTTCCAGCTATTATGGGCAGCGCAGCAGCGGCAGCAGCCAACAGCAGTACCAGGATCCGTTTGGCTTTGGGTTCGGGTTTGACCCCTTTGGCTTTGGCGGCACCTATGGCGGGGCCAGCAGCAGCTATGACCGCCGGGAATCGCCGGAGATGCAGGCCGCCAACAACTATATCCGCAACGGGTACTATGCAGAAGCGATGAATGTTCTGGAAGGCATTGCCCCCGCTGACCGGGCCGCCCGCTGGCATTATTATGCCGCGCTGGCAAGTTCCGGCCTGGGTAACAACATCCGCGCCCAGAACGAAGCCCGCATCGCTGTGGACATGGAGCCCGGCAATTACGAGTACCAGAACCTTTTGGACCGGCTGCAGAACCCCGGGCGGGCGTACTCCACTTATCAGCAGGCATACACCCAGCCCGGCAGCCGCCAGCACGGCATGAACTTTTGTTTGCAGGCCTGGCTGTACCTGATGCTTTGCAACCTGTGCAGCATTTGCTGCTGCGGTGGGCGCGGTGGATTTTATATTTGCTGAGCAGGGGTTGAAAGTAATTTTTTAGCGTCGAATCAATATAAAGCGAACGCCATGTGGTTACCGTTGGGGCCGCATGCGTTCGTTTTGGTTTTGGGTGCTATTTTATTATATGAATCGCGGGGAGATCGTAAATGCGCTAGCGGGTACATATCATGAATGGTGATTACCTCACGGTACGGACGTTTTCATAGGGCAATACCGCATAATTCTAAGTGCCGATACGGCGAGCGAGGTGCGGCAGATGCCAAGCCAAAAGCGCAGATAATACTGGATGCTGCAAAGGTGAGCGCCGCCAGTGGCGGAAACAGCGAACGAAGCAGGGGCAGCGGTCGCAGAGTGCGAGGGGCTTTTGCCCCCGAAGCACGATGCGGGTACCGCAACCCGACATTATCGAGCATTTTGGCAACGCAGATGCCGTGCCGCAGCCGTTGGAGCGGTGCTTAAGCCGTAAGGCGGGAATTGTGCGGTGTTGCCTTTACAAAACTACCCTCCAGCGCCAGGTACTGGTCAAACAGCATGCGGCTGACACGGTTGCCGTAAATCACGCTGGGGTGGTCGTTTACTTCCAGCTTATTGGCAAAGTCGGTGCACATCATTACCAGAACATAATCCCCGTAAGGCGTGTGGATCAGCCGCCGTCATTGCGGCAGGCATCCATGGAGCCGCTTTTGCTGGCTACATAGATCAGATCCGGATCCGCGTGGGATTCTTCGGGGTCGGTGTAATACGGGGGGGATGCTGCCCGCCAGCATGGTGTTGTAGTGCTGCTGGCGGAACACATTGCGCATGCATCGCTGGCCTGGGGGCTGACCAGCTCGCCCTTTGCCAACAGGGCAAAAAAGCGGCCCATATCCCGCGGGGTAATGGTACCCAGCTTTTCGCTCCAGTTATCGCTGCGCAGGCTGCGGTGCAGCTTGGTGTGGGTGCAGCCAATGCTGCGGATAAACGCATTGATGGTATCCAACCCCAGATAGTCGATCAGCATGTTGGTGGCAATGTTGTCGCTGACAACGATCATCAGGGTGGCAACATCGCGGGCGCGCAGCCTGGCACCTTCGCCTAAGGACCGGATCAGCCGGAGCCGTCCACAAAATGCCGGGCCTCATAGGTCAGTTCGGCATCCAGGCTGGCTTTGCCGGCTTCCGCCTGGGCGTACAGACAGCCCAGAATATAAATCTTGATCGTGGATGCCGATTCAAATTCATCATCAGCCCACGCTCCACCACATGGCCATGCAGGTCATCTGCGTATACGCACATTTTGGCGTCCAGCCGCACAGCTCTGCATCAATGCGGCGTTCCAAAGTCAATTCAGGATGCGGCATAATGGTTCTCCTTTTATTTTGGTAGCGCTACAGGTTCTCGCTGAAAAAGCGCACGGCGTTGCCGTAAAAAATCTTTTCCACCACACGCTCGGGGATCCCCTCTTTTTTCAGCCCCTCGGCCAGCTTGGGCATGTCCTGCGCACCGGCAATTTCCAGGTCGCCGTCAATGCCGTCAAAATCGCTGCCCAAGGCCAGGCAGTCCTCACCGGCCTTATCCATAATATAGCGGGCGTGGCGGGCCATATCGGTGATGCGGCTTCTGACCTGGCTGCGGTCGGGGTTTGTATCCAGGAAGGAAGCGCAGTAGTTCAGACCAATCAGGCAGCCCTTTTCGCCCATGGCGGTCAGCATCTCGTCCGTCAGGTTGCGCACATGGGGGCAGCAGGCGCGCGCGTTGGAATGGCTGGCAACAAAAGGCCGCTTTGCCACCCGCAGAATATCCCAGATACCGGCGTCCGATAGGTGAGAAACATCCACCAGCATATGCAGGCGCTGCATCTCCTCCACAAATTCTAAGCCTTTTTCGGTCAGGCCTCCGGTGGTGTTGGCCGGGCGGGGCCACATGTCATCGGTGCCGGGTACAATGTTGGGCTCGGCCAAGCCGTTCTTGAAGTTCCAGGTCAGGGTCATCATCCGCACGCAAGGCGGTACAGATCCCGCAACGCACCCAGGCTGTCCAGGCAGGCACCACCTTCTTCAACGGTCAGCATCATGCCGCGCTTGCCGGAGGTGAGCAGCGTCTGGATGTCCGCCGCAGTGCGCACCTGCATCAGGTCATCGGGATACTGTTCCAGCAGGCGGTAGAAAATGTCGATTTCTTCCAGGCAGGCCAGCAGGGGGCTTTTTTCCCGTTCCGGTTCCAGGTGAACAAAGCAAGCCATACACTGCAGCAGATAGTCGCCCTGTTTCATGCGTTCCAGATCCATCATTAAATCATTGTGCAAAAAGCTCTTGGGCTTGCCTGCCTGCTGGGCATAGCGCAGCTCGGCCAGGGTATCACAGTGCATATCCCATACTTTCATAAAATCCCCTCCATGGTATACATTTTGTATTTATCTATAAATTATAACAGACTGAGCGGATACTGCGGCTTTCCTTTCCCGGTGAAATCTGGTACAATCAAAACGGAAATAATCGTATGATTGCGAGGCGTTTTATGGCATCCATCCTGCTGCCAGTTCCCCAGATCTTGCAAAACCCGGAGCTGCCCAACGGCTGCGAAATTACCAGCTGCTGCGAAGTGCTGCACTACCTGGCTTTGCCCCGGATAAGTGCGAACTGGCCGACTACTATCTGCCGCGCAGCGCCCAGTGGTACGGCGCAGACCCCGACGAGGTTTATATGGGCAATCCTCACCTGGACGATGGCAGCCCCGAAACCGGCTATTACTGCTTTGCTGGGCCGATTGTGCAGGCGGCGAACGCTACCTGGCTGTGCAGGGCAGCAGCTGCCGCGCTTGTGATCTGACCGGTGCCGAGGAAGCCGAACTGGCATCCCAGCTGCAGGCCGGGAACCCAGTCATCTTTTGGGCAACGCTGCACTTTGGCGATATCCAGCACGACCCCTGCGGTGAATACGACCTGCCCGGTGGGCGGCGGCACGAGGTGCTGCACACCCTGCACTGCATGGTGCTGTGCGGCATGGATGACCAGAACTTTGTGGTGGCAGACCCGCTGGATTTTAACCGTGTGGTACCGCGTGTCCAGTTCATGAAAATTTACCGCCAGCTGGGGCGGCGGGCCGTGGTGATTAAAAAAGATTCCTAAAACCATTGGGCGGCGGACACGCGCCGGTGCTCAATGTCTTTATCATACCGCGGGGCCTGCCGGAGCGCAAGAAAAACTTTTGGCCCGGCGGGGCGGAACTGGCAGACCTCATAAAAATTAAATATGGAATTCAGCGCATTAAAGCCTTGACTTGTGTTGGTGCAGTTGCTAAAATTGATAAGTGATAGCCTGCCACATTTGGGTTGTTTTGGCAGGGCAAATATGCACGATGATGCAATATATAAGGAGGCGCCTATGCGCGCTGGAACCACCCCCAACGGCAGCCCCGCAGCACTGCTTTGTATGAAGCCATCCTGCGGCTGGATAATCTGGACGATTGTATTCGATTTTTTGAGGATCTCTGCGCTGTAACGGAGCTCCGCACCATGGAACAGCGTTATGATGTAGCAGGGTGCCTGCTGCAAGGCAAGGTGTACAGCGAAATCCGCCAGCTGACGGGCGCTTCCAGCGCAACGGTCAGCCGGGTGAACCGGATGCTGAACTATGGCACCGGCGCTGTGGCCGAAAGCGTCCGCCATGACCTTGCTGCACAGCAGGACGGCGAAAATTCTGAAGGAGGAACCGCAGAATGAGCATTCAAATCAAAGATTTCGGCAAAACCACCGCAGGCCAGCCGGTCAAGTCGGTATTCTGGCGAACGATACCATCGAAGTTCATATTTTAAGCTATGGCGCTACCATCCAGCAGCTGCTTGTGCCGGACCGCAAGGGCAACAAGGTGGATGTTGTGCTGGGCTACCCTACCGTGCAGGATTATGAGCTGAACACCTGTTTTCTGGGCGCTGTGGTGGGCCGCTACGCCAACCGCATTGGCGGCTCCAAATTCACCCTGTATGAGGAAGAATACCATGTTACCCCGAACGAGGGCAAAAACTGCCTGCACAGCGGCCTGCACGGCTTTGATAAGACCGTGTTTGACATGGGCTTTGAGGGGGACGATACCCTGGTTCTGACCGCAGCCAGCCCCGACGGCACCGACGGCTTCCCCGGCAACGCCGAGCTGGAAGTGCGCTACAGCCTGGCAGGCGCCGGCCTGATGATTCAGTACACCCTGACTACCGATGCCCCCACTGTGGCAAACATTACCAACCACAGCTACTTTAACCTGAACGGCCATGCTTCCGGCAGCGTGCTGGGGCACCGTCTGTCTCTGGATGCACCGGCCTATCTGGAAACGGATGCCGGTTCCATCCCCACCGGGCGCAAGATCGCTGTGGCAGGCACCCCGATGGACTTTACCGAGGAAAAGACCATTGGCCGCGATATCAACGCCGATTACCCGGCCCTGAAGCAGTGCGGCGGCTATGACCACTGCTATGTTATTGCGGACAGCGGTCTGCGCCACACCGCATGGCTGACCGGCCCCGAAACGGGCATCCGCATGGAGACCCTGACCACCCAGCCGGCGTGCAGCTGTATACTTCCAACTTCCTCAAGTCCGCCACCGCCTGCAAGGATGGCGCATCTTACGGCCAGTATTCCGCCGTCTGCCTGGAAACCCAGGATTTCCCTGATGCCCCCAACCATCCCCGATTTCCCGGATACCACCGTCCTGCCGACCGCCCCTACAGCGCAACCACTCTGTACCGGTTTGACTTGGCACCGCTGTGAAACGCATAAAGGGATAAGTTAAGAAATAAAAAGGGAACGTGCCCTGTGAATCAGGTGCGTTCCCTTTTTGGCGTTATGGCAACACCGCACAATTCCCGCCTTGCGGCTTAAGCACCGCTCCGGCAGCTGCGGCACGGCATCTGCGTTGC
>ENA-OPZM01000898-OPZM01000898.1-human-gut-metagenome-genome-assembly--contig:-NODE-898-length-11637-cov-7.830843_pt1 | contig 11637 bp, 15 predicted proteins | sample MGYA00242478_ERZ504493 | MGnify/ENA primary metagenome ERZ504493 (study PRJEB26092, sample SAMD00036227) | human gut metagenome | host: Homo sapiens | study: EMG produced TPA metagenomics assembly of...
ATCCGCGTGGCGAGACCGACTTGCGCCTGATGGTCAAGTCGCCCCGCGCCTATATCGATTCGCGCTTTGACTTTAAGAAGCCGGGCAAGCTCAATACGTTTAAGCATTACTTTAAGATTGGCGGCCTACCGCTGGTCTGGCGCGTGCTGATGTATCAGCGCACCTACGGCGACAACCCGCACCCTGACGACGTTCCGGCAGCACAGTAGGAGCGAGTGACTATGGCTACCCCCAAGATTTCTGTTGTCGTTCCCATCTACAAAGTGGAGGAGTGCCTGGCTGGTGCCTGGACTCCCTGCTTGCGCAGGACATGCCCGATTGGGAAGGCGTGTTAGTCAACGATGGCTCGCCGGACGGTTCACGCGATATTGCGGCTGCCTATTGCGAAAAGGATGCGCGCTTTACGCTGGTCGATAAGGAGAACGGCGGCCTGTCGAGTGCACGTAATGCAGGCATCGCCGCATCCACGGCGCCTATCGTCGCGTTTTTGGATTCCGACGACCGGTTTACGCCCGATGCATGCCGCGTGATCGTCGAAACCTTTGAGCGCGAGGACTGCGACGTTTTGACCTTTGGCGCGAATCCGTATCCGCTGGAGGCGGGGTATCCGTGGCTTAACTATGTGCTGAGCCCGCGTGATGTGTCGTTTGAAGGCTATTGCTCTGACCTGCTGTTTAAGGAAGCTTCTCGCCCCTTTGCATGGCGCACCGCCTGCAAGCGTGAGTTTTTGCTGGGCAACGGGATCGTGTTCGACGAAACCGTCAAGTATGGCGAGGACCAGGTTTTCGACTTTGCCGTGTACGGTCGTTCGCACAAGACCGCGCTTATCTCGAACAAGCTGTACGATTACCGTGTGGCGCGCAAGGGCTCACTCATGGACACTATGCGCTACGACGACGAGACGCGCCTGCTGGAGCACGTGAAGATTTACTCCGCGGTGCTGACTGACTGGCAGCGCGACGGTCTCGATGCTCAGCATGCCGATGACCTGGCGTACTTCCTATGCGATCTGGTGCTGTACGATGCGCTCAGGTTGCTGGGCTCGGACTGCGGCAAGGTGTTTGCTGCCGTCGCCGCGGCCCTTTCCGGTTCTGCCGTGGGCAGCGATGCTGCGCTCGCACAATGCGCTCCTTCTGTTGCTGCTATGGTGCGTGCGGCGCTTACCAGCAAGGCCCCCAATGCCCGTGAGTGCAAAAAGCTCATGTTCGATTACGACGTCTTGAGGTTTGGGCGCTTGGGCGCCTGCAAACGCATGGCAGCGAACGCCCTGGGAAAGCGAGAAGTGTAGATGAGTATCAAGCGTTTGGCACTTTGCCGCAGCCAGGGCCGTCTGTTTGTGCTGCTTCGTTTTGCCGGCCAGGATGTCGCCGCGCTTATTGAGCAAGAAGGTTCTCAGGCCTTTGTCCGCGCGACGACGAGCGGTTCTTGTGTGCCGTCGCTGGTACTCCCGGTTGACCATGGCCGTGTGCTGGCGCTTTGCCCTTCCGTTGCCGATTACGAGCGCGAGCTTGCCGTCTTGGTGCTTCCGTTTTTGGATGGCTCTACGATCGACGCTGCATTTGTGTCCGGTGGCCAAAAGCTTGGCTCCATTCGCCTCGATAGCCGCGTGGCCAAGCTGGAATCCAAGATTAACTACAAAGCAAAGGCTGCGATGTGTGCGCTCGTTCGCGATGCACAGCGCGGCGAGTGCTGCGGTCGCTATGAGATCGATGCCGTTCGTTATTTACCGGCAGACGCCGGCGTGGTGTGGCGCTATGAGGTTACGTGGGTGGGAGACCCCCAGTGCGCACCTGAGCTCCAGGTCTTCGATACGCATATGAACGCCATCGGTGCCACCGTGCATGTGTTTGAGTCGCAGGTCGATGTGCCGCAGCAGGACGGTTGCCGCGTCAATAAAACGTATCTGAGCGTTGAGATGCCTCAGGATATACGAGATTTTGTCGCGATTGCGGCTGATGCCACGGGCCAGATTCAGAGCGGTTTTTGCGCCATGGATGGCCGCCTGTACAACGGCATGGTCGACGACAGCTGGAACCGCATGAAGGATGCGCGTGCGGATGATGCGGCCTATCGACGCTGGTTTGAGCAGCATCGCGCAAAGCCGGGCGATTTGGCGTGCCAGCGTGTCGCTTCGGCGGCCTTTGCCTATAGACCGCTCGTGAGCATTGTGGTGCCGTGCTACAAGACTGATTGGGTTTACCTGCGCGAGCTGCTGGACTCGGTGCTAGCCCAGAGCTATGACAACTGGGAACTGCTCCTTATGGATGCTTTGCCCGAATGGGACGCGGTGGCCACCCTTGCGGCAGGTGCCAACGACGAGCGCATCCGTCGCATCGAGCTTCCCGGCAACGGCGGCATTGTGGTCAACACCAACGCAGGTATCGAGCAAGCGACAGGCGACTACATCGCGTTCTTGGACCATGACGACATTCTGGAACCGGACGCATTATTCCATTATGTTGCCGCGCTGAACAGGGCCGCCGAGGGCGAGCGTCCCCAGGTCCTGTTCTGCGACGAGGACATGTTCCAGAAAACGGGGGAGTGGGGCCAGCCGGTCTTTAAGACGCGGCTCAACGTCGACCTGCTCTATAGCCATAACTGCGTGACGCATTTTCTGATGGTGGAGAAGGCGCTCATCGATCACATTGGCATGTCTCCGGAAGATGTTGCGGGTGCCCAGGATTACGACCTGACGCTTCGCTGCCTTTCGGCGGGCGCGCGGTTTGAGCATGTTGCGCACGTGCTGTATCACTGGCGCGTTCATCCGGGGTCGACCGCCGATGGCTCTGCCGATAGCAAGCCGTATGCTATTGAAGCCGGGCGCCTTGCGCTTCAGCGTCACTTTGACGCGCTGGGCATTTGCGGAACGGTCGAGGAGGCCGAGACGCCGTTTGTCTACCGCATGCGCTATGCGCTGCCGGAGCCTGCGCCGCTGGTGAGTATTGTGATTCCCACCAAGGATCACATTGAGACGCTTGACGCCTGTGTGATGTCGATCGCCCAGAAGGCCGCGTATGCCAACTACGAGATCGTCTTGGTGGAGAACAACAGCGAAGCCCCGGAGACGTTTGCGTATTACGAAACCCTGCCAGAGCGCGTGGCTGCGGCATCCGAAGGCAAGGGTATCGCGCGCGTTGTGTACTGGCCGGGCGAGTTCAATTACTCTCAGATCATCAATTTTGGTGTGGAGCACGCCAAGGGCGACTACCTGCTGCTGCTCAACAACGATACCGAGGTCATTAGCCCCGACTTTATCGAAGAGATGATGGGTTGTCTGCAACGTCCCGATGCGGGCGTGGTGGGTGCCAAGCTCTATTTTGCCGACCACCTTGTGCAGCACGCTGGCATTTTGGTCGGTGTGCGCGGCGCACTTGCCCATGCCAACCAAGACTTCTCGGCAAAGCGCGAGGGCTATCTTGCCCGTGCTGTGCGTCCGGGCAACTTTAGCGCCGTAACGGGCGCCTGCCAGATGGTGCGACGTGACGTATTTGAGCAGGTCGGGGGCTACAACGAGGAATTCGCCGTCGGCTTTAACGACGCAGACTTTTGCCTGCGCGTGTGGGAGGCGGGCTACCGCACCATCTTTACGCCCTATGCCGAGCTGTACCACTACGAGTTCACCTCGCGCGGCAGGGAAGAGGCTAACGAGGAAAAGCTGCGCCGCTGGAAACGCGAGCAAGCTCTGTTCATGCAACGCTGGCCGGAGCTCTTCCTCGATGGTGACCCGTGGCTCGGACCGAACCTATCCTCCGACAGTGAGTACTTCTCGTTTTAGTGCGAAGTAATGCCAAGTTCCGGCAAAGTATCCTCAAGAGCTGCAAGGGCGGTGGGGTTCAAGTACTCCTCGTTCATGCAGCTCTTGTCATATCGAAAACGTGTGTCTCGTGAGCATTCGATGAGTTCTGCAGTAAAGAACCTCTCCCAGCTAAAGAACTTTGAGCTTTCGATATGTTCAGCGGGGTTAAGCAGCATGTCCTTAATGTGTTTGCTGTTGAATAATCCCGACTTCAACACGAGCCATTCAAACGATTCCGGTAGGAATAGCTTGATGTTCTTTCGGCGCAATAGAGCAGCTACTTCCGCAATTTCTGGTCCAAAGGCGGCGCCGTCGGCAATCACGAGGATGTCGTTTTCCGGTGCGTCCATAATGCAGTTGCAAATATTTGATTTTCCTCCCGCGCTGATGCATTTAATGCTGCTCTTTTTGCATAGCAAACTGAAGAATTCGTAGCCCGAATTTGTGTCCTCGACAATGACAAGCTCGGGCCTCTCGCCTCTAAAATCAGTATCACCGTAAATACGATATGTAGAGGTGTAGACACGAGAGTAAACGGGATACTTCGTTGTGGTTCGGTTGGTGTTCTTAAGACCGTAGATTTCATCAACGCTATAGGGCAGTTGGCGCAGTGACTCTCTGGCGACAATTACGTAGTAGTTTGAGCTACGCTTTGCTTCATGGGCAAATTCTCTTGATCGAACAAAAGTATTGCCTCATCAATAAAAACAATACTGCTGGAAATCTCTTGGAGATCTCTACGCCAATATTTTCCAGATATTGTTTTACAGGGCACTTTGCAACTTACTGTTACGCCGCTTTGTGCCCCAAGCTCTTCGTGAGCTGCCACCATATCAAGCAGAGTTGTCTTGCCTGTAGCACTGTTACCTTGGATGATGGTCAGATTTCTATTGATGGTCAGTTTAAACTGAACCCGGTTATTTTGAATAATTACCTTGTATGATCCGCGCATCAGGAGTTCTCCCTTAGGCATTTTCCAGCTATGGGGACAAGGTCAAACATTGTGTGGACTATATCGCCCGTATTTGCAATGGTTACCGTGAATTTGCCGTTTCCAAAATCCATTATGTGGTAGAGATTGATTGTTAGATCCTTTTGCGCGGCGATCCTCAGAATCCAGTAGGCGCAATTATCACCGCAATTTGAGGCGTTATATATATTCTGCGGCATAAAGTACATAAGCAGTAGCGTTTTGGTGCCGCTGGATAGTTTCTCGGGAGGAATGATGCCTAGAATCTTGGTATCGATTGCATTGGGGCCTACCACGGTGCCTTTGTCGATGGATTTTATGACCCTTTGGGCAAAGGAGTCTTGAAACCACTGGGGCGAATATACGTTATCGAAGTAAACGGACGTGTTGTAGATAACGTTTTCCATATCACCATAGTGAATTGTTAGCACGTCAGCTCCTTCGGCTTGCTGATTTGGCATCTAGTGAGATTGATTATATCGCAGCACATGAGGCGGGCGTTATCGGCCCGCGGTAGATGTGATTGATGACCAAGGTTTGTATTCTGTTGCTTTATTAATCAGTTCACTCGTTTAATCAGTTCGTTCATGCGCTAAGTTTGCCTTAGAAGCTATTTAGCGTAACGGTTGAGGTGTGGCGACTCATATTTAAATTGCAGTCACAAAGACACCTTTTATCGATTTCCCGTTGAAATACTGATTGATAGTTTAAAAATAACTTAAGAGAGCCTTAAATCTCGGAGAAGGATGTCGTATGAAAAACCTTCGAGAAAGATGGCGCGGACTAACAGTGCTGGGAGTTGTTGCATTTGCCGCTGCTGCATGACGGTTGCCCCGGTGCCTCATTTGCTGATATTGCTGGCGGTGGCGGAGACGGTGGACCGATTACGGAATGGTGTTCCGACGGTCGTTCGAAGACTGGACTCGTTCGGTGCGAGGACGGCAACCTTCGCTATTTCGATCCCGAAACTGGCGCCATGGTCACGAACCAGTGGCATAACGAATACGAAGCTGTCTGGTACTATTTTGGCGCTGACGGGATCGCGGTGTCGGGCTGCAGTCTATCGGTGGGGACAAGTATTACTTTTACCCCGAAAGCCATGATATGGCATACGGCCGAGTTCAGATTGACGGCAAGAACTACTTCCTGAACACCCCTGGTGCCAACGCCGATGGCCGCATGCAGCATAGCGGCTGGCTCTATGACTCCATCTATGGAAAGTGGTTCTATGCGACCTCCAGTGGCGAACTGCTGACCGGTTGACATAATATCGGTGGAACTTGGTATTTTTTCGACGAGTATGGTGTCATGCTGACCGGCTGGATCAACGTTTCGGGGACGTGGTACTACGCCAACGCTTCCGGTGCGATGGTCACTGGCTGGCTCAATATCGGCGGTACGTGGTTCTACCTCGATGGCTCGGGCGCCATGGTTGCTAACGGCTGGCGCAGCTGGGCGGCTCCTGGTACTGGTTCGGCGATTCCGGCGCGATGGCTACCGGCTGGTTCTTGGCAGGTGGCTCTTGGTACTATGCGAGTGGTTCGGGCGCATGGTAACCGGCTGGCTCAGCAATGGCGGCACGTGGTATTGGCTCGGAGGTTCGGGCGCTATGGCCTCTAACTCTTGGGCCAACGTTGGTGGAGTTTGGTACTGGTTCGACGATTCCGGCGCGATGGCCACCGGCTGGCGTCAGATCGGCGGCGCCTGGTACTACTTTAGCGGTTCCGGCGCTATGGCCCACGACTCCTGGGTCGGCGACTACTACCTCCAGTCTTCTGGTGCCATGGCTACGAATGCCTGGATCGGCTCCTATTATGTCGGCGAGGACGGTAAGTGGATTCCGGGCTACGGCCTAGTTTGGTATAAGAACGGTAGCAATGTTTACCATACGCATAAGTGCCGTACCGTTGGTAAGGACGCAAAGGGCTATTCGCAGATCTCTATTCAGGAGGCCCAGAGGCGTGGTGCTTCACGAGAGTGCAAAAACTGCCAGCAAATTGGCTAGCACATTACTGAGTTAGTTTTGATTGAGACCCCGTTGCCCTGAGGTGACGGGGTCGCTGCGTGATTGGATACCGTGCTGCTATGAAGAAATGCTCATTCGGGGTGCTGGTCTTTTCCGGCCTTGTTTCTTTGGGGCTCCTTTTGAGTTCGCCCTCGATGTTATACGCCCTTGATTCGAATAACACTGACGAAGGTTCCGCATCTAACGTTGCTATTGCTTCTGTTGAGTCAGCCATTGATGCTCAGCGCGATTCGACCTTCGCTGTCGAGCAGAACTCTCAGGTGGATAATGAGACCCCTTCTGAGGTTTCGAATCAAATTGTTTGGCATCAGGGGTGGATATCACCCGAAGAAGGGGCTGGTTTTTGGCGTTGGGGCTTGTCCGACGGAACGATCGCTGTTTCTTCTTGGAGACATATAAACGGTAGCTGGTACTGGTTCGACGACGAAGGTCGAATGGCTCAGGATGGGTTGGTTCAAGTTGGGGGTGCGACGTATGCCTTCTCCTCTTCGGGCGCAATGCGTGTCGGCTGGTACCTAGATTCTACGGGCTCCACTTCTGCTTGGCGTTATTTCTCCGGTTCTGGCGCCATGGTAAAAGGCTGGCTTTCAGATGGCAGCAACTGGTATTGGCTGGATGATGAAGGCAAGATGGTCCACGACTCGATGCTACAGATCGGGGGAGCCACGTATGGATTCTCTTCTTCTGGCGCGATGCTTATCGGATGGCATCTTGATGCTTCCGTTTGGCACTATTTTTCCGGCTCTGGCGCCTGGTGAAGGGTTGGCTCTCGGATGGGGGTCGTTGGTACTGGCTTGATCCTGCAGATGGTTCTATGGCCACCGCTGAATGAATGCAATGGCACCTCTTATATCTTTAACAGTTCAGGGGCCATGCTATCCTCCCAGTGGGCACTTATTGACAACAACTGGTATTACGCTGACTCCAACGGCTTACTGCATGGAGGTTGGTTACTTCTAGGGAATTCTTGGTATTACCTGGATCCAGGAAGCCATATTATGCTCACGGGCTTTGTGCAAGTGGACTCGTCCACCTATTTCCTTACGAGCTCAGGTGCCATGGCAACAGGCTGGGCACTTGCTGATGGTACTTGGTATTACGCCGCATCAAACGGAGCTATTCAACGAGGGCGATGGATAAAGTCCGGAAGCGCCTGGTATTACCTTGATGATGTATCCGGCGCAATGCGTACTGGTGAATTTGCGGTAGGAGCAAGCGCTATTTTTCTTATGATTCCGGTGCAATGGCATCTTCGTGCTGGATCAACTTGAACGATGGTATGGCATGGGCGAATTCGTCTGGAGCACTGAGCGAGCCGTTGCCTACTTCATCTGATGGATCTCCTGTAGTCGCTGATCGTACTGACTCGTCTTCATTGCCAGGTGTGATTCATATTGGAGATGCGGTTTTCTATGCGGATGCGAATGGTGTCGTTAACGTGGCGTCTGGTTGGATTATGTCGAAAGACGCTTCTGACGAAAGTGGCAATACTTGGTATTACGCATCTTCCAATGGTGTCCTTAAGTCTGGTTGGCAATATGTCAACGGTGCGTGGTATTGGATGGACCCTTCCACATTCAAGATGAAAACTGGATGGCTTAATGACGGCGGTACGTGGTACTGGCTCCAGCTTCGGGTGCCATGTTTGCTAACGGGTGGCTGAAAATCGATGGCGTTGACTATTACTTCAATGCAAGTGGTGCATGGTTGAATACGTCTGGTTCTGTTTTGGGGGTCAATAGGTCCAGCTTGGTCAATTGGCTTATGAGCCACGAAAACGACGGCTATTACCGTGGAACACGCTACGACACGCATCTCAGCCAGGAAACGTGCATGTACCCAAAGGGTGATCCGCGTTGGGACGGTTATACGGGCATGAATTGTGGTGGATTTGTATCGCATGCATATATGAAGGCGGGCGGGAATTTAGCTCCCATTGCCGCCGAGCAGAGCCATTCCCCTTGGAGTGGAGGTCCCGGAAGGGGCGGCTGCGTAAACGCTTATCGTTGGTACGGCTACGCTATCGATACGTGTGCGAACGTGACTTATTTCAACTCTATTGATGAGTTGTTACGTAGTGGTTTGGCTCGTAAGGGGGACATTGTGTTCTTCAATCCTTACAACCCATATGCGGACGATAGTCACATTGGCTTTTTCTGGGGCAATTCGCCGAGCGAAAATTTGTTCTGGCATAGTGATGGTTATGGAAATCGCATCTCCGGTTTGACCGCTTTGGGCCCATCGAAAGTAATACTGATTCGTTAGAATTCCGAGTTGTAGGGGACTCTCTGGGCCCCCTACCTTTTTGACATCTGGTTTGAAAGTTTATTTGAAGTCGGTATTCTTGGGGGCAAGAGGAGGGGGCAATGAGCCTGCGGGTTCAACCCTGCCGGTAAGTTCTTCTTTTCTTTGCAGCATTGCGCCCAACTATTTATTGTCCTAGATGGCATCTTGTCCTGTTAGATGTTCGGGAATCTTTCATAGCTATGCTGTAAGCTAGACGCAATCAAGAGCGAATGACGAGGTTTACATGAACAAACATCTTAAGTTGTTTTCGGCATTGTTGGTGCTGATGCTCTTTGCGCCCGTTTCTATGTTTGTATGCCCTGCGGATGCAGAGGCTGCTCAGACTCTGGTTGAGAATTCTTGGCGTTATGAGGGTGGACAATTAGTTTCAGATGATGCTTCTTCCGAAGAAGACGGAATAGCTTTATTGTCTATGGACGCTCTTCCGATGGGGTTACAGCTCAGGGTATTGACGTCAGCGAGCACCAAGGGCGTATTGATTGGGACGCAGTTAAAGCTTCTGGCATCGATTTCGCTATTCTGCGCGTTGGGTTTGGCGCTCCGTCTTTCGGCGGTCGAGTTGACTATCAATTAATCGAAATATTTCTGAGTGCGAGCGACTCGCAATTCCCTACGGCGTCTATGTCTATTCATATGCTTTTGATAATCAACAGGCAGCCGATGAGGCGTCCATGGTGATTGACTGCCTATCGGGGCACAATCCTAGGCTACCGGTGTATTACGATCTTGAGGACAAGACAATTATTGCAGATGGTCGTCAATCCGGAATTGCATCTAGAGCTCAGACATTCTGTAATAAGATTTCTAGTGCTGGATATAAGCCAGGCATTTATGCAAACCTAAATTGGTTTAACAATATATTGACCGACCCTGTATTTAAGAGCGGTTCTTGGGATCATTGGATTGCTCAATACAACTCCCAATGTCACTATACCGCCAGTTACAGCTTTTGGCAGTATACAAGCCGCGGAAAAGTTTCTGGTATTAGCGGAAATGTTGATATGAATTACGCGTATGTTGATGTCTCTCTTTATTACTGGCAGTTAAAAGAGGGCACTTGGTATTACGCAACCTCTGACGGCAAAGCGTATACCGGATGGTTGCGCCAGGGCGGAGCTGGTATTGGCTCGACCCCGACGCGGGCGGTGTAATGGCCACCGGCTCTACGAGTGCAACGGCTCCATGTACTGGTTCAACGCCTCCGGCGCGATGGCGACCGGATGGGTCCTCGACGGCGGCACCTGGTACTACGCGACGGGCTCCGGCGCGCTGGCGCGCGGCCCCGTATCCGTCGGCGGCGTGCCTACTGCTTCGACGCCCGGACGGGGGCCATGCTGACGGGTTACCAGACTGATGCGCAGGCGTCCGCCGCTACTTCGGCAGCTGCGGCCCCCTTAACGGCTGGGGCCTCGTCGACGGCTCCTGGTACTGGTTCGCTGACGGTATCGCCTCGACCGGCTGGCTTTACACCGGCGGCTCCTGGTACTGGCTCGACCCCGACGCGGGCGGCGCCATGGCGACGGGCCTCCATTCGTGCAACGGTTCCGCATACTGGTTCAACAGCTCCGGCGCAATGGCGACCGGATGGGTCCTCGACGGCGGGACCTGGTACTACGCGACTGGCTCCGGCGCCCTCGCCTCCGGCTGGCTCAACCTAAACGGTGCGTGGTACTGGCTCGATCCCTCGACGCACGCCATGGCCACTGGCTCCACGAGTGCAACGGCTCCGCGTACTGGTTCAACGCCTCCGGCGCGATGGCGACCGGTTGGGTCCTCGACGGCGGCACCTGGTACTACGCGACGGGATCAGGCGTGCTGGCCTCCGGCTGGGCATACGTCGGCGGCGCCTGGTACTGGCTTGACCCCACGACGCACGCAATGACTACGGGTGTTCAAGAAATCGATGGGGTGCAATACTCTTTTGCTAGCAATGGTGTATGGCTTGGCTAGCAGCTCTTCTTTAATTGCTTTTTTCTAATTACATATTGCTCTTAGCCATCCATTTGTAGACTATGTTTATGTAAAAATTGGTTACTACTGGGGGCTGCACATGGCAAGGAAAAAGCGAATAACATTAATCCTAATCATTCTTTCAACCCTACTGCTCGCTGGGCTCGGTGTGGTTGATATCGCGAACGCAGAACCCATAAGCTCCTCTATCCCTACTGATATTGAGAGGCAATCCGTCCCCTCGACTCTTTCTCCTTCCGATTCAATCGATGATGGTCCTGCTCAAGAATCCGTTAAATGGAATCTGGGTTGGAATTCGTTTGACGGCAACTGGTTCTATGTGGATTCAGTCAATCCGGTCTCGTTGCATTCTGGCTGGCTCTATACCAATGGGGCCTGGTACTGGCTCGATCCCTCGACGCACGCCATGGCCATCGGGCTCCATGAGTGCAATGGCTCCGCATACTGGTTCAATGGATCCGGCGCGATGGCGACCGGTTGGGTGCTCGACGGCGGGACCTGGTACTACGCGACGGGCTCAGGCGCGCTGGCCTCCGGCTGGCTCAACCTAAACGGTGCGTGGTACTG
>ENA-OPZM01000899-OPZM01000899.1-human-gut-metagenome-genome-assembly--contig:-NODE-899-length-11632-cov-7.847197_pt1 | contig 11632 bp, 12 predicted proteins | sample MGYA00242478_ERZ504493 | MGnify/ENA primary metagenome ERZ504493 (study PRJEB26092, sample SAMD00036227) | human gut metagenome | host: Homo sapiens | study: EMG produced TPA metagenomics assembly of...
GTGGTGGGCGCTGCACTGGCCATCATCGTGCTGGCCATCTTCCTGAAGGATATCAAGCCCACCCTCGTGGTCGGCATCAGCATCCCGCTGTCCGTTCTGTTCGCGGTGGTGCTCATGTACTTTACCGGGCTGGACCTGAACGTGATGACCCTGGCCGGCCTTTCCCTCGGCATTGGTATGCTGGTGGATAACTCGGTGGTCGTCATTGAGAACGTCTACCGTCTGCGCAGCCGCGGCGTGCCTGCGGCCCGCGCTGCCGTGCAGGGCACAAAACAGGTGGGCATGTCGGTGGTGGCCTCCACCCTTACCTCGGTGTGCGTGTTCCTGCCGGTGGTGTTCTCGGCCAGCATTGTGCGCAGCCTGATGATGCCCATGTCCCTGTGCATCGGTTACTGCCTGATGGCCTCCCTCATCGTGGCGCTCACGGTGGTCCCGGCGGCATCCTCTACTGTGCTGAAAAAAGCTGAACCAAGCGCCTTGCCTGGTTTGAAAAGGTGCAGGAAAAGTATGCCCATAGTCTGGAATGGTGCCTGCAGCACCGTGCCCTGCCCCTGATCGCGGCGGTGGTGCTGCTGGTGTTCAGCGGCTGGCAGGTGCTGAACATGGGCGTGGAGCTGCTGCCCAGTATCACCAGCAACGAGGCGCAGATCACCCTGTCCACCGCCGACGGCCTGACCAAGGAGGAATCCTATGCCATTGCGGGTCAGGTGGCAGAGGCGGCCCTGAATGTAGAAAACGTGGAAGAGGTGGGCATCACCCTCGACACCAGCATGGCCGGTCTGGATATCAGCCAGCTGGGCCTGCCCACCGCCATTACCGATATCCTGAACTCCGCCAATGCCTACGGCAGATACAAGATCAACGTTATGATGAGCAAGAGCCTTTCCTCCCGTGAGGTGGAAAAGACCCGGCAGGCCATGGAGGATGCAGTGTCCCAGATCGAGAATTGCACCGCTGAGGTCAAGCTGTACGGCATGACCGATGATCTGACCAGCCAGCTGGCCACCGGCCTGTCGGTCAAGGTCTACGGCAAGGATCCGGAAACGCTGACCACCGTTTCCGAGAAGGTAATGGAGATCGTCAACGATACCGAGGCTTTGCCAATGCGGACAACGGCCTTGGCAGCGGCGATGCCACCATCATCCTGAAGGTGGACCGCGACAAGGTGCGCGCCTACGGCCTGACCGTTGCGCAGGTGTATCAGCAGATCGCGGCAAAGCTCACCACCACCGCCACGGCCCAGACCCCCGTCACGGTAAACGGCACCACCATGGATGTCCAGATCACGGACAATCTGGACCCCGTCACCAAGGAAAACATGATGGAGCTTACCTTTGAGACCACCGAAATGTCGGCAGACGGCACAGTGACCAATGGTACCTGCACCCTGAACGATATCGCCAGCTGGACCACCGGCACCGCACCGGATGCCATTACCAGCGAGAACCAGACCGAGTTTGTCACTGTGACGGCAGATACGCTGAAGGGCTACAACACCATGGTGCAGTCCCGCGTGCTGCAGAAGAAGCTGGATGAGTACGCAGCCAGCGGTGAGATGCCGGAGGGCTGCAGCACCACGCTGGGCGGCGAGACCGAGGGCACCGACTACATGGTGAACGAAATGGTGCAGTGGATGGCTCTGGCCCTGCCCTTTGTATATCTGGTCATGGTGGCACAGTTCCAGAGCCTGCTGTCCCCCTTCATCGTGCTGTTCACGGTGCCGCTGGCCTTTACCGGCGGCCTGCTGGGCCTGCTGATCACCGGCCAGCAGCTCACCATGATCTCCCTGATGGGCTTCATCGTGCTGATGGGCACTGTTGTCAACAACGGCATCGTGTTCGTGGACTATGCAAACCAGCTGCGCATTGGCGGCATGGAGCGCCGCGCTGCGCTGGTGGCTACCGGCAAGACCCGTATGCGCCCCATCCTCATGACCACCCTGACCACCGTGCTGGCCATGCTGCAGCTGGTGTTCAGCGGCGATATGGCAAGCCAGCTGATGAGCGGCATGGCCATCGTCATCATCTGCGGCCTGAGCTACGCCACCCTGATGACCCTGTATATCGTTCCGGTGCTGTACGATATCCTGTTCAAGAAGCCGCCGCTCAACGTGGATGTTGGCAGCGACGATGATCTGGACGACATTCCGGACGATGCAGCCGAGTTCATTGCGGCGCAGAAGTCTGCGGGCACGGCACAGCCGGAAGCCTGACGACAGCATGACGATTTAGAATGCGCGCCGCTTTGCTTTGCGTATCATCAGCGGAAGAATTATTTATAATAGAGCAATGCCGGGCGGTCTGCGGACCGCCCGGCATTGCGTTTTCACGGGAAAGGTCGTAACGGGAAGCGGCATCTGCTGCTGTCGGCGTACCGCCGTCGCGCAGCGACTCAAAATCGGCGCAACACAAAAATCCTCTAGCGGAGCGACTTGGATTTTTTGTATGGAGCCTTTCTGCTTTGGGGTTACTAGGGGCGAGCAGCCCCTAGTTCGTGCCTCCCGCGCCTCGAAAGTAGCGGGTGCTTTTCTGGTTCTCTTTTGGCACGCAAAAGAGAACGTACCCGGCGGTAATGCTTTTTACAAAAGGCATGAAACTTGATCCACGCGAAAACGCTCTGCGCGGGAAGCTCCTCTTTCCGGTTACATGCCCCGCCAACTGAATAATTTCAACAAAAAATAGCTGGAAAAATTGGATGCAAATTCTAAAATCCGTTCCCCACAAAGATATAAAACTGTGATATAATCATAAATAAGATAGAATACAGTGGAAGTCTGCCTGACTGTATGTCCGAGTAAAATCTGAGGAGGCGAATGCCCAATGGCACAGATCCGCTCCAAGCCCTTCGGTGTGACCAAACAGGGCGCAAATGTTACAGAGTACATCCTTTCCAACCCCGGCGGCCTGACGGTGAGCGTTCTGGACTACGGATGCATCATTAAAAACATCATCGTTCCGGCCAAGAACGGCCCGGTGGATGTCGTGCTGGGCCACGACACCATGGCAGATTATGAGGATGACTTCACGTCCTCCGGCAGCACCTGCTGCGGCGCGTTCGTGGGCCGCTATGCAAACCGCATCGAGAATGCCACCTTCAGCGTGGGCGGCAAGACCTACCAGCTGGAAGCCAACAATGGCCCCAACCATCTGCACGGCTGCTTTTCGCGCAAGCTGTACCGGGTGAAGGCCTTTGGCGACACCCTGCTGATGGAGGCCGAGAGCCCGGACGGCGAGGACGGCTTCCCCGGCAACCTGAAGCTGGCGGTGCGCTATACCCTCACCGAGGACAATACCTTCCGCATGGATTACCGCGTCTCTTCGGATGCGGATACCATCGTGAACCTCACGAATCACAGCTACTTCAACCTGAACGGTGAGGGCGATATTCTGGGCCAGAAGCTGCGCATCTATGCCTCCAACTATCTGGAAGGCAACAATCAGACCTGCCCCACCGGTGCCATTCTGCCGGTGGCAAACACCCCCATGGATTTTACCGAGGGAAAGCTCATTGGCCGGGATATCGACACCGGCTTTGCCCAGACCACCATGGTGGGCGGTGGCTACGACCACTGCTTTGTGATCGACCGCGCCCGCGGCTCCAGCCAGAGCATCTGCGCATGGGTCACCAGTGAAAAGACCGGCATCAGCATGAAGCTGTACACCACCCAGCCGGGCATCCAGTTGTACACCGGAAACTTTTTGCAGGACTGCCCCACCCCCGGCAAGGGCGGCGTGCCCATGCAGAAGTACGGCGGCTTTGCGCTGGAGACCCAGCACTACCCCTGCAGCCCTTCCCACCCGGAGTTCCCCACCACGGTGTTGCGGGCAGGCAAGGTGTTCCGCGCCACCACCACCCTGCGCTTTTTCACCGGCAAGCAGTGCGGAAAATTGTAAAAAATGATGCACCACACAAAAACGTCTGCTCCGGAAGACGTTTTTGCGTGGCAGGAGGAGAACTCCCCCAGTCATCTCGCTGCGCTCGATGCCAGCCCCCTCTGAGATGGGGCCTTTGACATGACGGTACAGTTTCCGGCTGAAACGCAAAGCTTGCAGGCACGCCAGAGGCTCCCTCTCCGAGGACGACTTCCCCCGGCCGGGACAGATTCTCCCGCGCCGGGGAGAAATGTCACCGCAGGTGACAAAGAGAGGAACAGATGTCGCGCAGCGACAAAAGGGGGAATCTGGCGCGGCGTAAGCCGTGACTGAGAGGGTTCTCCCGTCCCCATTTCTATGTTTTGCACAAACCGTGCCTTTTATCCATGACAAAATGCCAAAAAAACGTTTTTAAATCAAAACCTCAAAAACAAAGATGCAACAAAAATTCATCTAAATAGAAGACGCATCCCTTGATTCTGAGCCATAAAAGCGGTATTCTTTAGGCAAGGCCGGGGAATGCCGGCATCAACTGTAATGTAAATGAGTGAGAGAGGTACTAGGCTATGGCAATTTTGGTTTCCGGCGGCGCGGTTATATCGGCAGCCACACCTGCATCGAACTGCTGAACGCTGGCTACGACGTTGTTGTGGCAGATAACTATTATAATGCATCTCCGGTGGTGCTGGACCGCATCAAGCAGATCACCGGCAAGGACTTCCGCTTTTACAAGGCAGATATGACCAAGCACGAGGATGTGGAGCACATCTTCTCTGAGTGCCCGGACATTACTGCTGTGATCCAGTTTGCAGCCTACAAGGCCGTGGGCGAGAGTGTTTCCAAGCCCATTGAATACTATTACAACAACCTCAACTGCACGCTGGTCATTCTGGACGTGATGCGCCATCACAACTGCCACAACTTCGTGTTCAGCTCTTCCGCAACCGTCTATGGCGACCCCGCCAGCGTGCCCATCACCGAGGACTTCCCCACCGGTGCCACCACCAACCCCTACGGCACGACCAAGGTGTTCACCGAGCGCATCCTGCAGGATGTGTGCAAGGCAGACCCCAGCCTGAACGTGGCCCTGCTGCGCTACTTCAACCCCATTGGTGCGCACAAGTCCGGCCTCATCGGCGAGGACCCCAACGGCATCCCCAATAACCTCATGCCCTATATCGCCAAGGTGGCCGTTGGCAAGCTGGAAAAGGTGCATGTCTTTGGCAACGACTATCCCACCCCGGACGGCACCGGCGTGCGCGACTACATCCACGTGGTGGATCTGGCCCGCGGCCATGTGTGCGCCATCAAGAAGCTGGAAACGAACTGCGGCCTGTTCATCTGCAATCTGGGCACTGGCAAGGGCTACAGCGTGCTGGATGTGATCCACGCCTTCTCCAAGGCCTGCGGTAAGGAGATCCCCTATGTGATCGACCCGCGCCGCCCCGGCGACATTGCCGAGTGCTATGCAGACCCCACCAAGGCAAAGAACGAGCTTGGCTGGGTGGCGGAATACGGCATCGAGGAAATGTGTGCCGACAGCTGGAACTGGCAGAAGAACAACCCCGATGGCTACCACACTGTGAAGTAAACGCATAAACCTCCAAAGCCGTGCATTCTCTGAAAAAGAGGGTGCACGGCTTTTTTTGTTATCACTGTAACGTTAGCGGCCTCGCCCTCTCCGTCTGCTCACTGCGTTTGCATCCACCTCTCCCTTTGGGAGAGCTGCCGAGCAAGGCGAGGCTGAGAGGGCGAGGATGCTGACCGCCAAGAATCTCCCCCATATTATCTATTGACAACCGCGCAAAGTTAGCCTATATTACTATTGTTAACACAAACTAACACACGTTGACAGTGGATAAAATGAGAAGGTCGATCTTATGACATTAAAAGAATTGCAGATCGGAAAAAGCGCTGTTGTGGATACCGTCGGCGGCAGCGGCGCACTGCGCCAGCATTTTCTGGATATGGGCCTGATCCCGGGGGTGGAGGTCACGCTGGTCAAGCTGGCACCCATGGGCGACCCCATGGAGCTGCGCATCCATGGCTATGAGCTGACCCTCCGGCTGGACGATGCCGCGCAGATCGGCATCACCCCAACCGAAAAGGCCCCGGCAATGTCGGCGGCTCCGGCAGATGATAAAATGGTGGATCACCCCGGCCTTGGCGAGGGCGGAAAATACCACATTAAAAAGGGGGAGAATCCCCTGCCCGAGGACAGGACCCTCACCTTTGCGCTGGCTGGCAACCAGAACTGCGGTAAGACCACCCTGTTCAACCAGCTCACCGGTTCCAACCAGCATGTGGGCAACTTCCCGGGCGTGACGGTGGACCGCAAGAGCGGTGCCATCAAGGGCCACCCGGAGACCGAAGTCACCGACCTGCCGGGCATCTACTCCATGTCCCCCTATTCCAGCGAGGAGATCGTCACCCGGCAGTTCATCATCGGCGAAAAGCCCACCGGCATCATCAACATCGTGGATGCTACCAACATCGAGCGCAACCTCTACCTGACCATGCAGCTCATGGAGCTGGACACCCCCATGGTGCTGGCGCTGAACATGATGGACGAGGTGCGCGGCAACGGCGGCACGGTGCGCATCAACAAGATGGAGGCCATGCTGGGCATCCCGGTCATCCCCATCTCCGCCGCCAAGAATGAGGCGTGGATGAGCTGGTAGACCACGCCCTTCATGTGGCAAAGTATCAGGAGCGGCCCGGCCGCATGGATTTCTGCAGTGAGGACGACCACGGCGGCGCGGTGCACCGCTGCATCCACGGCATCATCCACCTGATCGAGGACCACGCCAGGGCGGCGGGCATTCCGGTGCGGTTTGCCGCCACCAAGCTGGTGGAGGGCGACCAGCGCATTGAGGAAGCCCTGAAGCTGGATCAGAACGAAAAAGAGATGATCGAGCATATCATCGTGCAGATGGAGCAGGAGCGCGGGCTGGACCGCGCCGCCGCCATTGCGGATATGCGGTTCTCCTTCATTCAGGAGCTGGTAGCCAAGACGGTGGTCAAGCCCCACGAAAGCAAAGAGCAGCTGCGCTCCAACCGCATCGACAAATTCCTCACCGGCAAGTACACCGCCATCCCGGCCTTTATCGCCATCATGGGTCTGGTGTTCTTCCTCACCTTCAACGTCATCGGCCTGTTCTTCCAGAACCTGATGGAAACGGGCATCGACGCGTTGACCGGCATCGTGGACACGGCGCTTACCAACTGGAACGTCAATGCGGCGGTGCACTCCTTGCTCATCGACGGCATCTTTACCGGCGTGGGCAGCGTGCTGAGCTTTCTGCCCATCATCGTGGTGCTGTTCTTCTTCCTCTCCATGCTGGAGGATACCGGTTACATGGCCCGCGTGGCCTTTGTGATGGATAAGCTGCTGCGCCGCATCGGCCTTTCGGGCCGCAGCATCGTGCCCATGCTCATCGGCTTTGGCTGCACCGTGCCCGGTGTCATGGCAAGCCGCACCCTGCCCTCGGAGCGCGACCGCAAAATGACCATCCTGCTCACCCCGTTCATGAGCTGCTCGGCAAAGCTGCCCATCTACAGCCTGTTTGCGGCGGCGTTCTTCCCGCAGTATGCGGGCCTTGTGATGGTGCTGCTGTACTTTACCGGCATCGCGGTGGGCGTGCTGGCGGCACTGCTGCTCAAGAGCACGGTGTTCAAGGGCGAGGCGGTGCCCTTTGTCATGGAGCTGCCCAACTACCGCCTGCCCGGCCTGAAGAACGTGGCACAGCTGCTGTGGGAAAAGGCCCGGGACTTCTTGCAGAAGGCCTTCACGGTGATCTTTGCGGCCACCATCGTCATCTGGTTTTTGCAGAACTTTGACCTGCAGCTGCGGCTGACCGCCGACCCGCAGGCCAGCATCCTTGCCCGCATTGCGGGCGACATCGCCCCGCTGTTCGGGCCTTTGGGCTTTGCGGACTGGCGCATCTCCACCGCCTCATCACCGGCTTCATGGCAAAGGAGAGCGTGGTGTCCTCGCTGCTCATCCTCTTTGGCTCCGAAGCTGCGCTGTCGGCGGCCCTCACCCCGGCGCAGGCGGCTCCCCTGCTGGTGTTCTGCCTGCTGTACACCCCCTGCATCGCGGCAGTGGCATCGGTCAAGCGGGAGCTGGGCAACAAGTGGGCAGTCATCATGGTGGTGAACCAGTGCGCCGTGGCATGGCTGTGCGCTTTGCTGGTGCGTCTGGCGGCTGTGGTGCTGTTCTGAGAAAAACGATTGGAATGCGCTCCGCGCTGCTCTGCGCATATTCAGTGGAAGAATTATTTATAATAGAGCAATGCCGGGCGGTCTGCGGACCGCCCGGCATTGCGTTTTCACGGGTGGGGTCGTGGAGGAAAACAGCATCTGCCGCGCTGATTTCCTGCGGAAACAGCCGCGCGGCGGGAAGAACCCTCTCAGGCTCACTGCGTTCGCCAGCTCCCCCGAAGGGGGAGCTTTATTTGTGCTAACCGGAAGATGACAAAAAGCTCCCCCTTCGGGGGAGCTGGCGCGGGAGCGCCTGAGAGGGTTTGCTCTCTCCCTCTTTGAGGGAGCTGGCGCGGCGTAAGCCGCGACTGAGGGAGTTCCCCCTTGACAACTCCCCTCTTCTGCACTATAATACTTCAAAAATGAATCATTCAAAGATGAAAGGACGGACCTGCTGTGAACCCGAATATCGAATTTTCCATCAAGACCGCGCAGGCGTACAATGCCGTCTGTAAGCCGCTGTGTCAGGAGCTTGGCCTGTCGCAGACGGCGCTGGATATCCTGTTGTTTCTCGCCAACAACCCGGACTATAAAACGGCCCGGGACATCGTGGAGGTGCGGCATATCAAGGCGAACCTCGTCTCCATGAATGTGGATAGGCTGGTGCAGGAAGGGTATCTGGAACGGTACGCTGTGGTCGGCGACCGCCGCAAAACGAAGCTTCTCTGCACCGGCAAGGCAGACCCGATCATCCGCAAGGGGCGTGTGGTGCAGAATGCCTTTTTCAAGCGCCTGCTGGACCATGTGGAGCCGGCCGATCAGGAGGTCTTTTTCCGGACCATGGAGCTGATCGGGAAAAATCTGGACGAAATTATAAAGGAGAACGCATAAAATGAACGTGTTGTTTACGGTTCTTGTCACCTTTTTTGCCGGCATGGGGGCCGGCCTTGGCACCGGCTTTGCCGGTATGAGTGCGGCTGCAGTTATCAGCCCCATGCTCATCACCTTCCTGCACATGGACCCCTATATGGCGGTGGGCATCGCCCTTTCTTCGGATGTGCTGGCAAGTGCCGTCTCGGCCTATACCTATCATAAAAACAAAAATCTGGACATCCACAACGGCCTTATCATGATGGTAAGTGTGCTGTTGTTCACGGTAGTTGGCAGCTGGGTGGCTAGCAAGGTGCCCTCGGCCACCATGGGCGGCTTCTCGGTGTTCATGACCTTCCTGCTGGGCATCAAGTTCATTGTGCGCCCGGTCATGACGACCAAGGAAGCTATGCAGGGTGTCAGCGCCAAAAAGCGTGCCATCCAGTCCATCGTGTGCGGTGTGCTCATCGGCTTCATCTGCGGCTTCATCGGCGCAGGCGGCGGCATGATGATGCTGCTCATCCTCACCAGTGTGCTGGGCTACGAGCTGAAGACCGCGTGGGCACCAGCGTGTTCATTATGACCTTCACCGCCCTGACCGGTGCTGTCTCCCACTTCATGATCGGCGGTGCGCCCAATTGGTTCGTCTGGGCGCTGTGCGTGGCGTTCACCCTGCTGTGGGCGCGCATTGCCGCTGTGTTTGCCAATAAGGCAGACCCCAAGACCCTGAACCGTGCCACCGGTATTGTGCTGGTGGTGCTGGGCGTGGTCATTATGGGCTTCAACCTTCTGAGCTGATATCCCCTGCCCTTCAAATGAAAAAAGAAAGCCCGTGCAGCCGGAAACTGCACGGGCTTTCTCTGTATCAGAACTTACTTTTCTTCAATGGTGGAGTGCTCGATCACCCAGTCGGCAGCCTTGCGGATGCCTTCGTTGCGGCGCATGGCGGGAATATCGGATTTTTCCTTGATCTCTTCCAGCGTCTTTTTGGCGCGCTCTGCACGAGCGGCCAGAGCCTTATCGATATCTTCCTCGGTGGGCACCAGATTTTCCTGCTGCGCGATCTGCAGCAGAGCCATGTGCACACGGGCGGTCTTCTCGGCAGAAGAGCGCACCTTGGCGGTAAAGCTCTCGCGGGTCTCGTGGATCTGGCTCAGGTAGCGATCCAGGCTCAGGCGCTGCATCTGCAGCTGCTGCTGGATCTGCTCCATCTGCTGCTGGTAGGTGGTCTCCACCAGCACGCTGGGCAGTTCGCCCTCAGAAGCATCGGCCAGCTGGGTCAGGATCTGATCCTTGGCACGGTTCAGCGCACCGGCATGCTTTCCGTCGTGCAGCTGCTGCTTGACCTGTGCACGCAGCTCGTCCATGGTGTCCAGATTGGCAACCTTCTTGGCAAAGTCGCTGTTCAGAGCAGGGATCTGGCGCACACATACGTCGATCAGCTTGATCTTGAACACGACGGGTTTACCGGCCAGATCCTTTGCGTGGTAACGGTTCGGGAAGGTGACGAAGATCTCGAATTCCTCGCCTGCCTTGTGGCCCAGAATGCCCTCTTCAAAGCCGGGGATCATGCGGCCGCTGCCCAGCTGGACGGCCTGGTTCTTTGCGGTGCCGCCCTGGAAGGGCTTGCCCTCCAGCAGACCTTCGTAATCGATATGTACGATGTTGCCCTTTACGGCCGGACCCTTGTGCGGCACCAGCTCAGCGGCAGCAGCGCGGCGGCGCTCCAGCACATTGTCGATCTCCTTGTCGGTCACTTCCGGGGTGACGCACTCGGCGGTAAAGCCGGTGGTCTTGGTCAGGTTCAGCTCAGGCTGCAGGGCAACAGTGGCAGTGGCCACAAAGCCTCGTCCTTTTTCACGCTCACAAGATCGTACACAGGATTGTCAACAGCCACAAAGCCGTGCTCTGCCATGGCGGCATCATACAGCGCGGGCACGTCCTTGTCCATCAGATCGTTGATGGCATCGTACCAGAAGGTGTGCTCGCCGCGGTCAGCTCGATCTGTGCGCGGTCCGCTTCGCCCTTCTTAAAGCCGCGGATCGTATAGGAGGCGCGGGTGCGTTCGTAAACGGCGTTGGATGCAGCTTCCAGCTCTTCGGGGCTGGCGCTGAAGGTCATTTTGCAGACACTCTTTTCGGGAGTTTCCACGCTTACCAGTTTCATAGGATCTACCCTCCGTGGTGTCTCGCTGCAGAGAAAACCCGGCGGCGCAGCTCCACGCGGTGCTGCCCGCAAAGCTCCTGTACCCCTGCACGGACACAGATTAAAAACATATAGTAAGGCTATTATAGCACAAGAACGACAAAAACGATACAAGAAAAATCATAAAAAATGCTGCTTTTTGAAAAAGATAAAAATATTTGCAAAAAACGGTTGACAAAACCCAGTCCGAGTGATAAAATACATCATGTTCCGAACGGAACGTATGCGTTGGTAGCTCAGCTGGATAGAGTGACTGACTACGAATCAGTAGGCCGGGGGTTCGAGTCCCTTCCATCGCACCAGAAAATGCCGTGAAATCGAAAGATTTCATGGCTTTTTTGTTTTGTAAGCCATGGGTGCACGGTTTCTGCACGGTTTTTGCACGGTCGGTGTTTTCCATGTCCGATTATGTAGGCGCTGTATTGCATTGCAATCAGTGCCCTTTTTTGCATCAGGTGAGCAGGGCCAGGCGGAGCTTTGCC
>ENA-OPZM01000900-OPZM01000900.1-human-gut-metagenome-genome-assembly--contig:-NODE-900-length-11622-cov-1.807134_pt1 | contig 11622 bp, 10 predicted proteins | sample MGYA00242478_ERZ504493 | MGnify/ENA primary metagenome ERZ504493 (study PRJEB26092, sample SAMD00036227) | human gut metagenome | host: Homo sapiens | study: EMG produced TPA metagenomics assembly of...
CCCCTGATAAACTATACCAACCCATAGATGCACCGATAGATAAACTATATACCAAATTCATATCAAAAAATATAACTGCAAATAAATCCGCCAAAAACAGACCCAATAATTACACCTATAGGAATCAATAATATTGTCAAATTATAATTTTTTATCTTCTCAATTATTGATTCATTCATACCCACGCTTATACCTACAGAAAAACATCAATAGATATAAGACATAATCTGCTAATTCACTACATAAATCATGCCATGTACTATCAAGTACAAATTGACCAAAAATAATTCCTAAAATTAATGCACATAATGCAATATAAACCATCTACAAACCTTCTTTTACTATTTAAATTTTTTACAATAAATAATTTGCTAAAAAATGTATACTATAATTACGGAAAATACTGTAGGAATTATAGCAAATACTAAACTTTGTAATCCCATGGTCAGCATCTTATGTGCAAAATCTTCCATACTACCTAAATTTATTCCCATGATAAAATAATTAAAGCTACTGCTATTAACTGTACCTTATTATTTAAATTTACCACAGCTATTCGCCTATGTTCTTTCACTTTTAACAGGCTAAATCCTGCTATTACACCTAATACCATAATCAATGTTTCTACCAAAAATTCACTCCTTAAATTCGTATATTTAATTATTTAATCTATATAAATTTAATCTTACATCTAAATATACTTCAAAAGTCCTTGGCCATGGGAAAAATACATCAACCTGCAAATTGCGAATAGTCAAGTCAAATACTCCCTCTGGTGTTTGCACTTTAAAAGGCATTTTAAAAACTTCACTATTATTTAATTGATTTGCTCGCTTTTGCATATCAGATTGTAGTAATTTATTCATCCAAATATAATTATGTTCCATATCCAAATCATTTACAATTTTCATAACCATGATTTTTCAAGGTAATATTCATTACATCAATCACTTCTTTTAGATAATAATAATCTTCTAGAAATCTTTCATAATTTATATTTAAACGATTATACTCTACAGCAAGCATATCATTTGTTGTATTAAATGTTGGTCTTATCGCCTTATAAATAACAGCATTCGCCAATGCTGTACCAATGGAATTACTAGCTGTATTCCAACCAGCATAAGAAGTTAATTCATTAATCGGCACATCCTCTTTTAATAATGTAGGAAATAATACTTCATTTGCTGAAAAAATGCTTACTTAAATCAACTAAAGCGACTTTTTTACCTTGCTCTAAATAGTTTTTTATCTTTAATGCAGATTGTCTCTGTGTAGACATATTTTCATCATTGCCAATAAAAACATATAAAATCAAGCCAGCTTCTTGTGGTGAATTTACTTTTTTAGCATTTGCCATCACTAATTTTTCTTCTACTGTAGAACCTACTGAGCCTGCCATAAACGGCATAACTGTACGCATAGCTTTCTCATCATTATATTCTACATATACTTTAGGTTGATAATTTGTCTTTGTCTGCACAAAATTAGCTAATAGTGATAAAGCCACCTCATCTGCACCTTTAGTTATCATCACAACATCATTACTAATACCTAAAGAATGCACATAATTTATAAGACTTTTTTTTCTCCATATTTTGGTATGCCAAAATCTTCACCATCATCTTGACCAATCACTAATTTTGTTATGATACCTTCTTTAGCTAGATTTATTAATTCTTTATTTAAAGCTGTATTGCGTCTAAATAAATCTAAATAAATATCTAAGTCTTCTTGTTTTATATCTTCTTTTAAATCTACCAATAATTTTATATCATCTTCATTTGCAAAAATACTTATCTCATCAATAAGACGAGATATCTTTATCATCTTTTTGCTATCACTTTCTAAAGTCGGCGGTGGTGTTATCCTTGGCAAAACATTAAAAGCATAAATGGGTTTATCTTTTGCCTTTATTTTTAAATCACGCATAAATTTTAATAAAGTCTGTGACTCATCTTGTTTTGTCCCTGATTCACGTGATGCCAATAATCCACCATGTAATAATTGATCAATAGATACAATCACACCATCAGATTTATCAATATTATCCATCAACCATCTTTGTATTTTTTTTGTATCACCTTGTCTTGTATAATAATCCATTATCTCCGATGGTGGTGTTATAATCTGCACACCTGCCATTTTCCCTGCATCTATCACCATTTTTTGACATGGCGGTCTTGTATCTAATGGTATCAAAATTAATTTATATTTATAGTTTTGTTGCAATTCCACAGATACAGCAGGAGGTAGTTGAATAAAATTCAAGTAATAAACAATCATTAAAGTTACTGCTATAATCGATAATAACCATTTTTGTTTTATATATGATTTAAATTTCATTTTTTACTTCTCCATAGATATTTATTACATTTTAAAAAATATATAAATTAGTGTCAAATGAATATCTTGTAAAATACTTTGCTATAAAAATAGTATTAGTATATAATATTGATATACTAAATATATCGTGGCTTATTTTAAAATATTAAGGTGATTTTATGAATAACAAAGTAACTGTAGAAATTTTGGGAGTAAAATATCCTCTCCGCTATTCTAAAGATAGTGATATCAATGACATTCAAGAAGCTGCTAAAATAGTAGATGAAAATATTCGTCTTATGACTAAACAAAACCAATATTTGCCACCAGATAGAGTAGCAGTATTGACGGCACTTCAAATAGCTGAACAATTAATTCGCTTGAAAAAAGATTATAATGAATTTTGGGATATTCTCGATGAAAATCGCTCTAATAAACATAAATAAGCTAAAAAATAACATAAAGACATACACTAATGGTAGGCATTTTAATGGCACTACCATTTATTTTTTATACTCTGTGTATTATAATAAGCTAAGAAAATAACTGGAGGAAAATATTTTGATAGAATTATTAGCCCCTGCTGGAAGTATGGAAGCATTAAAAGCCGCTGTAGAAAGTGGTGCTGATGCTATTTATCTTTCAGGCAAAATGTTCGGTGCAAGAGCTTATGCCAATAATTTTGATGAACAAGGCTTAAAAGAAGCCATTGAATTTGCTCATTTACGCAATGTAAAAATCCATGTAACTGTAAATACTTTAGTAGACAATTCTGAAATACCTGCACTTGCAGATTATTTTCGTTTTCTTTATGAAATAGGTGCTGATGCTGTACTCGTTCAAGATTTAGGTGCTGCACGTTTAGCTCAACTTGTAGCTCCTGATTTACCATTACACGCTAGTACACAAATGACAGTGAACAATTTAGCTGGAGTCCTTGCTCTTCAAGAACTTGGTTTTTCACGTGTCGTTTTATCTCGTGAAGTAACATTAAAAGATATTATTCATATCTGCCGTAATAGCGATGTAGAAATTGAAGTTTTCGCTCATGGTGCCTTATGTGTATGCTATTCCGGTCAATGCTTAATGAGTAGTATGATTGGTGGCAGAAGTGGTAACCGTGGTCGCTGTGCTCAACCATGTCGTCTACCTTATACTTTAGTTGATAAAAACAATAACAATGTTTTAAAAGATGCTGGACAATATTTATTGAGTCCTCGCGACATGAATACACTTGAATTAATTCCTGAATTTATCGAAGCTGGTGTCGTTTCTTTAAAACTTGAAGGACGCATGAAAAAACCTGAATATGTAGCTGTCGTTGTTGACGCTTATCGCCAAAAAATCGACTCTTATTATAGCCATACAGAAGTTCAAGAAGATATTCAAAAAAATCTTTCTCAAATATTCAATCGTGATTTCACTACTGCTTACTTAGAGAAAAAACAAGGTAAATTCATGATGAGCGATAAACGACCAAACAATCGCGGTCGCCTTGTAGGTAGAGTAATTCGCTATGATGATAATAAACGTCAAGCTATCATGAAACTCACTGATGATGTAAATATCGGTGATACTATTGATTTCTGGGTAAAAGTCGGCGGTCGCGTAAGTACTAATGTATCTAAAATCATCTATAAAAATAAAGAAATAACTTCTGCTAGTGCTGGCATGGAAGTCATCATTCCTGTACCAAATCGCGTACACCCACATGACCGTATATTTAAAGTTTTTGATGCTAATCTCATGCAAAAAGCTCGCAGTTATTATACTAGTGCTTCACCAATACGCAAAATAAATTTAAATATCGAGCCATCGCTAAACTCAATGAGCCTTTTATGTTAAAAGCTACTGATGAAGATGGTTATAACGCTCAAATAACTAGTGATTTCCTTGTTGAAACAGCTCTAAAACGTGCTATGGATAAATTAACAGTACAAAAACAGATGGAACGTTTAGGCAATACTATTTATCAATTAGAAAATTTATCTTGCACTATTGATGAAAATGTCATTGTGCCTATGAGCGTCATGAATGATACTCGTCGCTTATTAATTGAAAAATTAATGTCCATGCGCCTTGAAGCTTATCATCGTCCACAGATTGATAAAATTGATAATACTATTTGGCAACAGGATTTAGCTTCCAAATCATTCAATCAAACAAATAAACCTCAACTTGTAGTCGCTGTTGATACTATTGCTAAAGTACAGACAGCTATTGATAATCAAGCAGATATCGTTTTATTTGGCGGTGAATCTTATAATCATCAATTCATCACTGCTGAAAATGTACGCTGTAAGCTACAAGACTTTGCGTGAAGCTAATATTAAAATTGCTTTTGCTACACCTCGTATCATGCGCGATAATGAACAAACAGCCTTTACAAATTGGCTTACAAAAATAAAAGATATCGCTCCAGATATGATTTATGCACATACTTTAGCGCAAATGTACTTAATCAAACAATTTACAGATATCACTATCTGGGCAGATTTCTCCTTCAATGTCTATAATGATGTAACTTTAACTTTCCTAAATAATTATGACATTAAGGGAGCTACTGTTTCCCCTGAATTAAACTTTAAACAGATAAAAACATTAAATGAAGCTTCTACATTACCTCTTGAATGTATCGTTCATGGCAATATGGAACTTATGGTATCTGAATATTGTGTGCTTGGCAGTTTCTTAGGCAATTTAGATAAAGGTACTTGTACAAAACCTTGCGAAAAAAATAATTATTGGCTTTGCGACCGCAAAAATGAAAAATTCCCTATCGTAACAGACCAATATTGTCATATGCATTTATTAAATGCTAAAGAGTTAAATATGCTAGCTCATGTTCCAGAATTTACTAATCTTCATATTGACCGCATTCGCTTAGATGGCAGATATATGTCCAAAGAAAAATTAGCTAAATTCACTAAACTCTATAAAGAAATCATCATCGAAGGCAAAAATCATCTTGCTTTAATGCCTGAAAATATCACTAAATATGAACAAAATATTACTCGTGGTCATTACTTCCGTGGAGTAGAATAATTTAAGGAAGGTATCTTTTTAACAAATGAATCAATCCGTATTTAAAACTTTAGAATATGCCAAAATTATCACTATGCTACAAAATATGGCTACTTCTAGTATGGGAAAAGAACTTGCTGAAAAACTATTACCAAGTAGCGATATTGACGAAGTAATTGAAAATCTTTCACATACACAAGAAGCTAGTAACATTTTAATTAGCTCTGAACCACCTTTTGGCGGTATTCATGATATTCGTTCATTATTAAAGAAAACATCTTTAGGTCTAGTAATTGAAATAAATTCATTACTCGATATTTTAAATACCATGTAGCAATGCGTAATCTCAAAAAATTCTTCAAAGAATTAGAAATAGATAGCCCTCAATTCAAAGAATGGGCTAAATCTATTGAAATTTTGGGGCAACTCGAACGCGAAATAGATAATATTGTTGATGAACATGGTTCTATGCGTGATAGTGCTAGCGTTGAACTTATGCGTATTCGCCGTGAAATTAAATCTTCTCAGCGTCGCATCAAAACAAATCTTGACGGTATCTTAAAAAAATCCTGATTATCAAAAATATTTTCAGGATAATATCGTTACTATCCGTGATGAACGCTATGTTATTCCTATCAAACAAGAATATCGTCAACAATTCCCAGGTGTCGTACATGACCAATCCTCTAGTGGTTCTACTTTATTTATTGAACCTATGTCCATTGTTGACCTAAACAATGATATTAAACAATTAGTTATTGATGAAAAACGTGAAATTGAACGCATCTTAAAAGTGATTTCTGAAAAAATAGCTAGAAATGCTGATAGTTTACTTCATAACTGCGAAATCATGGCTCAATTGGATTTTGCTTTTGCTAAGCAAAATTAGCTCGTAAAATGCACGCTACTATGCCAGAAATCAATGATGAAGGTATCGTCAATTTAGCTAAAGCTCGCCACCCATTACTCAATAAAGATAACGTCGTTCCTATTGATATCAGACTTGGCGAAGGATATCGCACTTTATTGATTACAGGGCCAAACACAGGCGGTAAAACAGTGAGCATGAAAACTTTAGGCTTATTAGTTTTAATGACTCAATCTGGTCTTTTTATCCCTGTTCAATCTGGTTCCAAAATTTCCATTTTCCAAAATGTCTATGCTGATATCGGTGATGAGCAAAGCATTGAACAGAGCCTCAGTACATTTTCCGCTCATATGCGCAATATCGTAAATATCTTGAATAATATTGAACATGATGACTTGCTCTTATTAGATGAAGTAGGTTCTGGTACTGACCCAGAAGAAGGTGCTGCTCTTGCCATGTCAATTTTAGAAAGATTAATGGAAATTGGTGCTTGCACTGTAGCTACTACTCACTATAACGAGTTAAAGACTTTTGCTTATTCTAAAGAAGGCATTGAAAATGCTTGTGTAGAATTTGACATCAAATCCCTTCGCCCTACTTACCGATTATTGATAGGTACACCAGGGGCTAGTAATGCTTTTGCTATAAGTAAAAGATTAGGTTTATCAGATACTTTGATTTTACGTGCTCAACAACTCATTAAAGCCGACCATGCTCAATTTGAAAATGTATTAAATACACTAGAAAATGAAAAATTGATGTATGAACAAAAAAATGCTGATATTGCTGAACGTCAACAACGCATTGAAAAATTAGAAAAACAACTTGCCGATATGAGCAAGAAATGGCTAAGAAAAAAGAGCAAACACTTCGTAAAACTAAAGAACAATGTGCTAGTTTACTTCGTCGTACTCGTCGCGAATCTGAAGAAATCATCAAGGAATTGAAAGCTCAATTCAACGACCAAGGAATGAAAAAACGTCAGGAAACAATAGATGCTGCTCGTCATAAATTACGTGGTCGTTTGGATAAAGTAAGTCAACAAAATGATGATCCAAATAAACCAGGTGAAGCTGTCGATATTAAAACCATTGCTGTTGGTGATATCGTATATGTAAATAAACTTCGCCAAAAAGGAACTATCACTGATATCAGTGGTAAAGAATTAACTGTTCAATTGGGCAGTTTAAAAATGAATGTTAAAGCTAAAGATTGCTCTTTCGTTTCTCATGCTGTTAAAGTAAAAGAAACTGCACCATCTAAAAAAGCTGGTGGCTTCAATATGCTAGCTAAAGTCAGCCAAATCAGTACAGAAGTAGATATCAGAGGCTTAATGGTTGATGAAGCTATCGAAGTTGTTAGCAAATATCTTGATGATGCTGTAATTTCTGGTTTATCAAGAGTATTAATCATTCATGGTAAAGGTACAGGAGCTCTGCGCAAAGGTATTCAAGAATATCTCAAAAATCATCGCAATGTTTTAAGCTATACTCTTGGTGATATGGACGAAGGCGGTAGTGGGGTAACCGCTGTAAAATTAAAATAACGCAAATAATTACTATATTTTTACCAAAACTAAACATAGTATTATAAATATTTGAGGTGTATTCTATGGATAAACAGCCTTTTAACGAAAAAAAATCAACCTCTAATCATGCAACTGATAAAAAAAATAAGAAAAAATCTTTTGGCTTCAAAAAATTTTTCTTAGCGCTTTTAACGCTATTTATAGTTGTATTTTTAGGCGTTGGTTGTGGATTAGTTGCTATTGGCCTTGATGGTGATAAAGATGTATCTGATATTCACCCACCTGCTTCTTCTCAAATTCTCGATATGAATGGCAATCTAATCACTAATATTCACGCTACTGAAAATCGTACATTAGTGACTTTAGATAAAATCCCTGCTAATCTGCAAAATGCCTTTATCGCTGTCGAAGATAATCGCTTTTATGAACATAACGGTATTGACCCTAGAGGTATTTTCCGTGCGATTTATTCTAACCTAACAAGCGGTGAAGTGGCTGAAGGTGGTAGTACTATCACTCAACAATTAGCCAAAAATGCCTTTTTATCACAAGACCGTACATTCAAACGAAAAATTCAAGAATTTTTCATTGCCCTTCGCTTAGAAAGACAATATACTAAAGAAGAAATTTTAGAAATGTATCTCAACCAAATTTATTTTGGTAGAGGTGCTTATGGTGTTCAAGCTGCTGCACAGACATATTTTGGCAAAGATGTAAGTCAATTAGATTTATCAGAATGTGCAATGCTCGCTGGTATACCTCGTAGTCCAAATTATTATTCACCACTTAATAATTTAGGTGCTGCTAATGAACGTAAAGCAGAAGTTTTAGACCAAATGGTAAAATATGGCTATATTGATTCTACTACAGCAGCTAAAACAAAAGCTGAAAGTTTACGACTTGTAAATCCTAAAGAACAAGAAAATGATAATACTGCTTCATATTTTATCGATTATGTAACTCAAGAAATGATTGATAAATTTGGTGCTGATGCAGTATATAAAGAAGGCTTAAAAATTTATGTTTCCATTGACATGAATATGCAAAAAGCTGCTGAACAATCTGTAAATAGTTTATTACCAACTTATTACAATGATGCTAATGGTCTTACTCAACCACAAGGCGCACTCGTAGCTATCGACCCTAAAACAGGATATATCAAAGCTATGGTTGGTGGTCGTGGTACTGACCAATTCAATCGTGCTGTACTTGCTGTACGTCAACCTGGTTCAGCATTTAAACCATTTACTTTTGCTACTGCTTTAGAAAATAAAATGACACCAGATACTACTATTGAGGATAAACCTTTCAAATTAGGTGATTGGCAACCTCAAAACTATGACCGTACATTTAGAGGTACAGTCTCCATGCGTCAAACAGCTATTAATTCTTTAAATATACCTACTATTCGTTTAGCAGAAAAATTATCTATCGATAAAGTTTTATTAACAGCTCAAAATTTAGGTATATCCACATTAGAATTAAATTCTAAAGAAGCAAATGATAAAAACTTAGCTGCTTCCATCGGTGGTCTCACAAATGGGGTAACTGTTCTTGATATGGCTGGTGCTTATAGTGCTTTTGCAAATCATGGTGTTTATACAAAACCAACTGCTATAGTTAAAGTCGTTGACCGCAAAGGCAAAACTATTTATGAACATACACCAGAAACTAAACAAGTTTTATCTGAACGCACTGCTACTTTATTAACAGATATGCTTGAAGATGTTATCACTAAAGGCACAGGTAAAGCTGCTAATATCAATAGACCTGCTGCTGGTAAAACAGGAACTACCGATAATTACCAAGATGCTTGGTTTGCAGGTTATACACCTGATTTAGTAACAGTAGTATGGATGGGCTGTGATGATAATGATGTTATGCCTGGTATTACTGGTGGTACTACACCTGCGAAAATTTGGCAAAACTTCATGAAAACAGCACTTGCATCTATACCTGCTAAAAACTTTGATGGTTCAGACACTTCCATTGATAATCCTGTCCAAAGTGTAGAAAGCAATGCTAAAACTACAGCTAAAGACGTTATTCAAGAAAAAGAAAAACCAACAAAAGAAGCACCTGATAAACAAAAACCTGTTCCTAATGAACAGATAAATCCAAATGAGGCTCAACAGCCAATTGATGAAAATGAACCAATCGAAGAAGAAAATATCGAGCAACCATCTATTCCAGCTCCAAGGCAAAATTTACCTGAACCAAGTATTCAACAAGGCAAAGGGTTAAATTAATAGATAATCATACAAAATTTAGGAGGACTTTTTGTGAGCGTATTTGATACACTTAAAGAACGTGGTTACTTAGCTCAAGTAACACACGAAGAAGAATTAAAAAAAGCTTTAGAAACTGAGCAAGTTACATTTTATATGGGATTTGACCCAACAGCAGACAGCCTTCATGTTGGTCATTTCTTAGCTTTAATGGCTATGTCTCATATGCAAAAAGCAGGTCATCGCCCTATCTGCTTAGTTGGTGGTGGTACTGGTACTGTAGGTGACCCTTCTGGTCGTACAGATATGCGTAAAATGTTAACTGATGAAGATATTGAACATAATTGCAATTGCTTCAAAAAACAAATGGAACGCTTTATCGATTTCTCTGATGGTAAAGCTTTAATGATCAACAATGGCGATTGGCTTCGCAAATTAAATTATATTGAATTACTTCGCGATGTTGGTCCACATTTCTCTGTTAATCGCATGCTTACTGCTGAATGTTATAAACAACGTTTAGAACGTGGTTTAACATTCCTTGAATTCAACTACATGATCATGCAGGCTTATGACTTCATGGAATTAAATCGCCGTTATGGTTGCGTACTTGAATTAGGTGGCGATGACCAATGGTCTAACATCATTGCTGGTGTTGAACTCATTCGTCGTAAAGAAGCAAAACCTTCTTATGGTATGACATTCAACCTTCTCACTAACAGTGAAGGTAAAAAAATGGGTAAAACAGCAAAAGGCGCACTTTGGCTCGACCCTGAAAAAACTTTCTCCATACGATTTCTATCAATACTGGAGAAATGTTGCTGATAGCGACGTAGAAAAATGTCTTGCTCTTCTCACATTCTTACCAATGGATGAAGTTCGTCGCCTTGGTAGCTACAAAGACCAAAAAATCAACGAAGCAAAACAAGTTCTCGCTTATGAAGTTACAAAACTCGTTCATGGCGAAGAAGAAGCTAAAAAAGCTCAAGAAGCTGCTCAAGCTCTTTTCAGTGGTAAAGGTAATATGGACAATGCTCCAACTATCACTATTACAGAAGCAGACTTTGGCAAAAAATTACTTGATATCTTAGTAGATAACAAAGTATTTGAATCCAAAGGTGCAGGTCGTCGTTTAATCACTCAAAATGGTGTATCCATTGGCGATGACAAATGGACTGACGTAGAAAAAGTATTAACAGCAGAAGACCTTGCAAATGGCGATATGATCGTTCGCAAAGGTAAAAAGAAATTCTATCGTCTAATCAAAGCATAAAAATCATAAAATTATAAACAAAAAGCTAGAATATATTCCATAATAATATTGATATATTCTAGCTTTTATCTTTATTAGTAGACTATAATTACTATATTTAATTTATTTCTCAATCAATAAAGAAATGAACCTTTTAAATGATTTGCAAATACTCGTTTTTTTATGGTATACTCTAAAAAGATATTTTCTTACAAAATTTTATCTAAATCTTAAAATTTTCTTTACTTATCTAGTACATATTAGATAATTTATAGTTTAATTTATTAAGGAGTGCGTTTAAAAGATGTCAGGACATTCTAAATGGGCCAAATATTAAACGAAAAAAAGGTGCAAAATGATGCCATTCGTGCAAAAATGACTACAAAAATTGGTCGTG
>ENA-OPZM01000901-OPZM01000901.1-human-gut-metagenome-genome-assembly--contig:-NODE-901-length-11621-cov-2.103097_pt1 | contig 11621 bp, 14 predicted proteins | sample MGYA00242478_ERZ504493 | MGnify/ENA primary metagenome ERZ504493 (study PRJEB26092, sample SAMD00036227) | human gut metagenome | host: Homo sapiens | study: EMG produced TPA metagenomics assembly of...
GGTTGGACTGGCCTGTTGCGCGCGCGCGCAGCTGCCGCAGTGGCGCTTACATACTGTTTGCAGCCAAGCAGCACCGCCGCCAGCAGGGCCAGAATGGCGATGGCATACCAGTTGCGCTTCATTCAAAAACCACCTGTACTTTCCGTTTTTTCAGACCGCCCGTTCTGGGCGGTCTTTTTTTGTATCACAACGCAGCTTTCCTTATTGCCAAGGTAAGCCAGTACCTCTGCCCGCCGCATCCCGCGCCTGGCAAGGTCGGTATCCAGCCAGGCTTCATTGCGCCCCAGCTGGGCCAGATTTTCGGGGTAAACTTCCTGGTCTACCAACAGCGGCAGCAGCGGGCTGTCGTCCGCCACTTTTTGCGCGGCGCTGATGCTCCCGCTGGGCTCCACCACACCCCATACTACCTGCCGCGGGTCAAAAATATCCCTTGCCGCGCAGCGCTTCCATCAGATCGCCCGGCGTCATGCGCAGATGCCGCAGTGCATCCTGCCGGATCTGCCCATCCTGGATTACCGTCACCGGTCTCCCAAACAGCAGCGCCGCATAGCCGGGCAGGTAATAGGCGGCGGTTGAGTTCAATATTTCCAGCGCCGCAATCAATAAAATCGGCACCAGGCTGGAAAGCAGCGGCAGATCCGGCTCATCAATGCAGATGGAGGCAACATTGGAAATCATGAACGTTGTTACCAGCTCGGATGGCTGCAATTCCCCCAGCTGCCGCTTGCCCATCAGCCGCATGGCAAAAATAACCACAGCATAAATAATTACGGTATGCAAAACCGATGCAAGCATAAAAACACCTCCTGCGTTTATCCCTGCCGTTTTTGGGTCACACTGAACAGCAAGGGAAGGTGATTACATGACAACTGCGGATAACCAGCCGCTGGGGCAGGCCCTTGCTGAAAATCAGGCGTTTCTGCAAACTATGTTTGGCGGCTCATCGGATTTCTATACCAAAAGCTTTACGATTTGCGGCTGCCGCTGCTGCATCGCCATGTTTGCGGGGCTTTCCTCGCCGGAAAAACTCTGCATCATGGTGCTGCACGCACTGGGTCAAGGCGTGCCGGGCTGCAAGGCCGGGCCGCAGCTGGTGCAGTACCTGGCAGAGCAAAGCTGCTACCCACAGAGCAAACCCCCATCACCACCCGTACCCAGCTGGTGGAAGCCCTCGCCGGCGGCATGGCCGTGCTGCTGGTGGAGGGCAGCGGCCAGGCGCTGGCGTTTTCCACCCAGGATATGCCGGGCCGCAGCGTGACCAACCCCAGCGGGGAAGGCAACATGCGCGGCCCGCAAGATGCCTTTACCGAGCACCTGCGCAATAACATTTCCCAGCTGCGCCGCCAGTTCCGCACCGGCAGCTTTACGGCGGAGATCTGCACCGCCAACACCCGTGCCAAAACCGAGTACGCCATTTGTTATGATACCGCCCTGGCCCCGGCGGATGTGGTGCAAACCCTCAAACAGCGGCTGGCCGGGGTACAAATCCCCGTTCTGCTGGACAGCACCTATTTTGCCTCGTTCCTCAAGCAGGACAAGCTCAACCTTTTCCCCGCGGCAGCTATACCGAGCGCCCGGCCACCGCCTGCGCCCGCATCTGTGAGGGCAAAATCGTTATCCTTGTATCCGGCAGCCCGCTTGCCATGGTGGTGCCCAGCTTTTTTTGCCGAGCACTTTGAATGCCTGGACGATTATTCTTCCGGCGCAGTGTTTGCCGGTCTCATCCGCCTGCTCAAATATCTGGCGTTTTTGCTGGCGGTGTTTGGGCCGGGGCTGTATGTCATGGCGGTCAGCTTTGCGCCAGAGCTGATCCCCGTGCACCTGCTGGCCAAACTGGCCCAGGGCGAAGCCTCCACGCCGCTACCGCCCATGCCGGAAATGCTGGCCGTGACCCTGCTGCTGGAAATTGTGCGTGAAGCCGGGCTGCGCGCCCCCAATCCATCAGCCACACCGTCAGCCTGTGGGGGCGCTCATCATTGGCGAAACCGCTGTCTCGGCGGGCATCATCAGCGTGCCGGTGCTCACCATGGCCGCGGCGGCACCATCGCTACCCTGGCAGTCCCGGCGCTGTATGAACAGTCGATTCTGTTCCGCTTTGCGGTCATACTGCTGGCGGGACTGTTCGGTGTGCCGGGGCTGGCCTGCGGGGCGCTGCTGATTCTGGCCATGGCCTGCGGCAGCGACCCGTTCGGTTATGATTATCTTTACCCGCTCATGCCGCCGGGCAAGGCAGCCTTGCGGGATGGTTTTGTGCGGGCCATCTGGTCCCGCCTGGCACAAAAGGAGGTGCTGCCGCGCCATGCAAAAGAGTAATGTGGATTTTTACCCCGTGCTGCTCCTCAGCATTCTGGCCGATACGCTGCTGCGGCTGCACACCGGTTATTGGGCGCGGGCAGGGCTGCTGGCTCTGCCCGCCAGCGCGGCGGTGCTGGCCGCTGTGCTTCTGTTAGTGTCGACCAGCTGGCAGGGAAACGCCCTGCTGCAAAAAGTTCTCTGTGTTTTGCTGGCAATCAGTTCAGCATTGGAAATTCTGCGCCTGCACGCCCTGTTTGGCAGCGTGTACCCCGGTACACTGGGGCTGGCGGGCACCTGTTTTGTCGTGCTGGCACCGGTCATCTACCTCCGGCGGGAGCCCGCCCTGCGCCAGACGGCCAACGCCTTGTTGGTGTTCGGTGCCGCGTGTATGGCAATCATGGTACTCTCGTCGCGCCGCGCCTGCGTGTACCCAACCTGCATGCGGCACCGCTGACAGGGCAGGACTGGCAGGCGGCGTTTGTTTCTCAGCTGGCGCTCCCGCCGGAATATCTGCTGTTTGCCCTTTGGCCTCCGCAGCCCGGCCAGCGCTGCCGCAAGGCAGTAACATTTGCCGCGTCAGCACTGGGCTTTGATGCCGCGGTCCACCTGCTGCTGGAGCTGTTTTTTGGCGCGGCCATGCCCACCCGCCAAACCCCGGTGCAGGGGGCTGCACAGTGCGGGGCGCTTTCAATTTTTAACCGGCTGGAATGGCTGCAAATTTTGCTGTGGTGCATGGTAGTCACGGTGCGGCTGGCACTGTACTGTATGCCATGGTGGACTGTGGGGTGGCCGCGCCGGGGCGGCAGCGCTGCCGCCGGGCTGGACCGTTACCCGCTGTACTTTGGCGGCATGGCTCTGTTGTGTGCTGTGCTGCGCACCGTGCCGCTGGAACAGGCATTTTATTGGCGCAGTGCCGTCTGCTGGGGCTTCGCTGCGGTTGTGATGGTAACAGGAGGCTGCCAATGCTGGTATCATGCATAAAACATCCCGCCTGATGGCGGCGGTGCTGTTGGGCTGCCTGTTGGCGGGCTGCGGCGGGCAACTGCTTTCCCACAGGGAAATTGTGCGGGCGGTGTTTTTTACCGCGCAGGATGCCGGCTACACGGTCACGCTTTTGACCAGTGACCAGCAAAGCGAGGATTCCGCCGCCTGCAAAATCTTTACTGGCAGCGGCGCTACCTGTGCTGCCGCCTGGAATGCTGCCGCCCAAACCATGAACGGACAGCCGTTTTACGGCTTGATGGACCTTGCCGTTCTGCCTGCCGGGTGCAGCTGGCCGCTGGCAGAAGAAATCTCTCAGCTGTTGCAAAGCACCGCCCGCCCCGCGCCGGAAATCGCCGTGTTTGTGCTGGATCCTGCCGTGCAGATGCCCATCCAGGACCAAACGCCGACCTTGTACGAAAACTTGAAAGCTCTGGAAGAAAAGCAGCAGCTGCACTGCGGCCTGCAAACCCTGTTTGATAACGCCGAAACCGCCGCTGTGCCCGTCAGTGCGGGCGGGGAATACGCCATGCTGTTTTATGATACCGCTGCCAATACAGCCCGCCAGACGCAAAGCCCGTTGGCTGCCCAGCTGGCGGCTATTCTGTGCGGCCAGGCCCATCGGTTGGACTGCACGCTGCCGGATGACCTGCACCTTGCCGCCAAAGCCGCCGCCGATGTGCAGGTACTGGCCCCCGGCAGCGTGCGGGTAAACCTGACCTGCGGGATGTGGAACTGAAAGACCTGACTCCCGCCACCCGCCCGGATGCCGAACTGCAGGTGGCATTTGCCGCAGCCGCCAACCGGGAATTTGACGGTTTGATAACGGCGCTGTACGGAATAAACGGCCCGGATGCCGACCCGCTCGACCTGTGTTTCTGGCTGCAAAACCGTTATGGCAGCACGCAGGGGGCGCTGCGGGCGGAGCTTACCCTGCACTGGCACCGCCCCGGCGAAGGCTGATCCCCACCAAAGCACGCCTTTATTTGCAGTGCCAGTGTGCCATTCAGCCGGGCAGTCTGCCAGCCAAGACCAAAAACAGATAGAAAACAGCCCGGAGCACTAATAAATTACAACGAATAAACGACAAAAAATACTGTTCACAAAAATTTTATACTTCAAGGGGTTGATTTTTGGCAAAGGAACGCTATAATAGATTTAGCACTCAGGAGAAAAGAGTGCTAAATAAAATGTTTCAAAGAAACTTTAATTATAGGAGGATATTTCATCATGAAAATCAAACCTCTTGCTGATCGCGTTGTGATCAAACTCGTCGAAGAAGAAGAAACCTCCAAGGGCGGCCTGATCCTGACCGGTTCCGCCAAGGAAAAGCCGCAGGTTGCTGAAGTTATCGCAGTCGGCCCCGGCGGCAATGTCGATGGCAAAGACGTTGAGATGATCGTCAAGGTTGGCGATAAGGTCCTCACCAGCAAGTACTCCGGCACCGAAGTTAAGGTTGACGGCGAGGAATGCACCATTGTCCGCCAGAGCGATATCCTGGCAATCGTTGAGTAAACTTTAACTGTTCTTACTGATAAAAGGAGATGCTGATTTATGGCAAAACAGATTAAGCAGGGCGAAGATGCCCGCAAGGCTCTTTGCGCCGGCATTGACCAGCTGGCTGATACCGTTAAGATCACCCTGGGCCCCAAAGGCCGCAACGTTGTTCTGGGCAAGAAGTTCGGCAGCCCGGTCATCACCAACGATGGCGTTACCATCGCAAAGGAAATTGAGCTGAAAGACGCTTTCGAGAACATGGGTGCACAGCTCGTGCGTGAAGTTGCCACCAAGACCAATGATGCTGCCGGCGACGGCACCACCACCGCTACCGTTCTGGCACAGGCTCTTGTTACCGAGGGCATGAAGAACGTTACCGCCGGTGCAAACCCGATGGACATCAAGCGCGGCATCCAGAAGGCTGTCAACACCGCTGTTGAGCCGTCAAGGCACACAGCCAGAAAGTCAACGGCAGCAAGGATATCGCCCGTGTCGGTACCGTTTCTGCCGGTGATGCACAGATCGGCCAGCTGATCGCTGACGCTATGGAAAAGGTTACTGCTGACGGCGTGATCACCATTGAGGAGAACAAGACCACTGCTGAAACCTACACCGAGGTAGTGGAAGGCATGCAGTTTGACCGTGGCTACGTTACCCCGTACATGGTCACCGATACCGAGAAGATGGAAACCGTTTACGAGGACTGCAGCGTGCTGATCACCGATAAAAAGATCAGCGTGTTCCAGGATATCGTTCCTCTGCTGGAGTCCGTGATCCAGTCCGGCCGCAAGCTGCTCATCATCGCTGAGGATGTTGAGGGCGACGCACTGTCCAACCTCATCATCAACCGTCTGCGCGGCGGCCTGAATGTGGTTGCTGTCAAGCTCCCGGCTTTGGCGACCGCCGCAAGGAAATGCTGCAGGATATCGCCATCCTGACCGGCGGCACCGTCATCAGCAGCGACTTGGGCTATGAGCTCAAGGACGCTACCATCCAGCTGCTGGGCAGCGCCCGCCAGGTCAAGGTTGGCAAGGAGAACACCACCATCGTCGGTGGCGCTGGCGATAAGCAGGCCATTGCTGACCGCGTTGCCCAGATCCGTTCCCAGATCGCTTCCGCTACCTCTGACTTTGACCGTGAAAAGCTGCAGGAACGCCTGGCCAAGCTGGCTGGCGGCGTAGCTGTCATCAAGGTCGGCGCTGCTACCGAAGTTGAGATGAAGGATAAGAAGCTCCGCATCGAGGACGCCCTGAACGCAACCAAGGCTGCTGTTGAAGAAGGCATCGTTGCTGGCGGCGGCACCGCTACCATCAACGCTATCCCCGCTGTTGATAAGCTGGTCAGCGAGCTGGAAGGCGATGAGCGCACTGGCGCTAAGATCGTCCGCAAGGCTCTGGAAGCTCCTCTGCGCCAGATCGCCGCAAACGCTGGCCTGGAAGGCAGCGTTATCATCAACAACATTCTGCAGGCCGGCAAGCCCAACTACGCTATGACGCCCAGAAGGAAGAATATGTTGACGATATGATCGAAGCCGGCATTGTTGACCCGACCAAGGTCACCCGCTCCGCTCTGGAGAATGCTTCCAGCGTTGCCGCTATGGTTCTGACCACCGAAAGCCTGGTCGCTGACCTGCCGGAGCCCCCGGCACCGGCAGCCCCCGCCGGCGGTGACATGGGCGGCATGTACTAATAACTGCCTGAAACCCGCATGAATGCTTGACTTTTGGAGCGGCCAGAAGCGGATTTACGCCAAACTTGCGCCACTTACGCCAGAAATCAAAGCGCACTATAGGGTAACAAAATCGGCACTCGCTGAAAAGCGGGTGCGATTTTGTGTCACGAAAAGCTGATGGATGCTGCACGCTACACACCGTCAGCTTTTTCGTTTACAGGGGAAAAAGTGGGTGGTATAATAAAAATAGAGTTTTGTAAGAGTGCCTTCATAGTCAAGACTATAAAAAATGCGGATAAGCATAAAGCCGGTGGATGATATGAAAATTCTGGATAACATCACCAATACCGTTCGAGATGATTTGCGGGTCGAGATCAAAAAAGACAGCAGGGTGTCCATTGCGGCAGCCTGCTTTTCGATGTATGCCTACAAAGAGCTGAAGAAGCAACTGGAAACCATAGACGAGTTTGAATTTATCTTTACATCACCCACGTTTGTGAAAGAAAAGGCTGAAAAGCAGAAGCGGGAGTTCTACATTCCCCGCATTTCTCGTGAAACGAGCCTTTACGGCACAGAGTTTGAAATCAAACTGCGCAATGAGATGACCCAGAGAGCCATCGCAAAGGAGTGCGCAGACTGGATCAGAAGGAAGGCTACGTTCAAATCGAACACCACCGGCGAAAATATGGCTGGTTTCATGACTGTGGATTCCGGCGCAGCACAGACCGCCTATATGCCGATTGGCGGCTTTACGACAGTTGATATTGGCTGTGAGCGCGGAAATAACAGCTACAACATGGTCAACTGCATGGAGGCTCCGTTCGCACAGCAGTACATGAAGTTGTTCGATACCCTGTGGAACGACCGGGACAAAATGCAGGATGTCACAGATGTAGTACTGGAGAATATCAGCACGGCTTATGCAGAAAATTCCCCGGAGTTCATCTACTTTATGACGCTGTATCATGTGTTCAGCGAGTTTTTGGACGACATCTCAGAAGATGAACTGCCGAATGAGTCAACCGGCTTTAAGCAGAGCAAAATCTGGAGCTTGCTGTACGACTTCCAGAAGGATGCGGTGCTTGCCATCATCAATAAACTGGAAAAGTACAACGGCTGTATCCTTGCGGACAGTGTTGGCCTTGGTAAGACCTTTACCGCACTGGCAGTCGTAAAGTATTATGAGAATCGAAACAAGTCGGTTCTTGTGCTGTGCCCCAAAAAGCTGGCAGAGAACTGGAATACCTACAAGGACAACTATGTGAACAACCCAATTGCATCGGATCGGCTGAACTATGACGTCCTGTTCCACACAGACCTGTCCAGAAGCAGCGGAAAATCGAATGGCCTTGATCTGGATCGCCTGAACTGGGGCAACTACGATCTGGTTGTCATTGATGAATCCCACAACTTCCGCAACGGCATCGGTACGCACAGCAAGACGCAGGACAACCGTTACCAGCGACTGATGGATAAGGTAATCCGTGCCGGAGTCAAGACCAAGGTGCTGATGCTTTCGGCAACGCCGGTCAACAACCGCTTTGTGGATTTGAAAAATCAGCTGGCCCTTGCCTATGAGGGAAGCTCCGAGTATCTGGATGAGAGGCTGAACACCTCAAAGAGCATTGAGGACATCTTCAAGCAGGCGCAGAAAGCCTTTAACGCATGGAGCAAGCTGAAACCAGAAGAGAGAACCACGGATGCGCTGCTGCGGACATTGGATTTTGACTTCTTTGAGCTGCTGGACAGTGTGACCATCGCACGTTCTCGTAAGCACATCGAGAAGTACTACAACACCAACGCTATCGGAAAGTTCCCGGAGCGCTTGAAGCCGATCTCTGTCCGTCCATGTCTGACAGACCTGAATAATGCCATCAACTACAACGAGATTTACGAGCAGCTGATACAGTTGAGCTTGTGCGTCTATATGCCCTCCAACTATATCTTCGCAAGTAAGATCCAGAAGTATCAGGAGCTGACGCACAATAAGGGCGAGAATCTGACCCAGAGAGGCCGTGAGCAGGGCATTTGCAGGTTGATGAGTATTAACCTGCTGAAACGGCTGGAAAGCTCTGTATGCTCGTTCCAGTTGACCCTGACGCGCATCAAGAAGCTGATTGATGGTACGATTCAGTCCATTGACCAGTTTGAACGCTCCGGCCATGCCGATCTGGATATGTACGACATGGTCGGAGACGATTTTGACATGGACGATGAAAACACAGACTTTTTCACCGTCGGCAAGAAAGTCAAATGACCTTGCGGATATGGATTGGAAGAGCTGGCGCACGGAGCTTCGGAAAGATGCAGAAATTCTGGAGCTGCTGACCTTTATGGTGGCAGACATTACGCCGCAGCATGACACAAAGCTGCAAGAGCTGTTCAAGCTGCTGTCTGAAAAAATTGAGCATCCGATCAATGTCGGCAACAGGAAAGTGCTGATTTTCTCTGCATTTTCGGATACGGCAGAGTACCTCTTTGACAATGTGAGTACGTTTGTAAAGCAGAAATATGGCTGAACACCGCCGTTATTACCGGCTCGATTGACGGGCGCACTACGATCAAAGGCTTCAAGGCAACGCTCAACAACGTGCTGACCTGCTTCTCTCCCATTTCCAAAGACCGGGATGTTCTGATGCCCGGTAGTACCACGGAAATTGATGTGCTGATTGCAACAGACTGCATTTCTGAAGGCCAGAACTTGCAGGACTGCGATTATCTGATCAACTATGACATTCACTGGAACCCGGTGCGCATCATCCAGCGTTTTGGACGAATTGACCGTATCGGCAGCAGAAACCAGTACATCCAGCTTGTGAATTTCTGGCCCGATCTGACACTGGACGATTACATCAACCTGAAATCCCGTGTGGAGACCCGCATGAAAATCACCGTTATGACCTCTACCGGCGATGATGACCTTATCAACCCCGAAGAAAAGGGCGATTTGGAGTATCGCAAGGCACAGCTGAAACGCTTGCAGGAAGAGGTCGTGGACATTGAGGATATGTCGGACGGAATCTCCATTATGGATCTGGGACTGAATGAGTTCCGGCTCGACCTGCTGGATTATATCAAGCACAACGGCGATCTGGACAAGAAACCCCGTGGACTTCATGCGGTGGTTCCAGCTACGGATGAACTGCCGGAGGGCGTGATTTTTGTTCTGAAAAACATCAATAACAGCGTCAATGCGGATAACCGCAACCGTATCCATCCGTTTTACATGGTTTACATCGGGATGGACGGTCAGATCGTCTGCGACTATCTGAACCCCAAAAAGATGCTGGACGATATCCGGCTGCTGTGCCGTGGAAAGTCTGAGCCGATCAAAGAGGTGTACGAACGCTTCAATCGGGAAACAGACGATGGAAAGGACATGGCAGAAATGTCCGAATTGCTGAGTGAAGCCATTGACTCGATCATTGATGTCAAAGAAGAAAACGACATCGACAGTCTGTTCTCTGCGGGCGGAACAACAGCATTGCTCAGTCAGGTGTCCGGACTGGATGATTTTGAATTGATCTGCTTCCTTGTTGTGAAATGATTGTCTGGAGGTGAGATGCCGTGCTGGGGTTGCCGAAATCCACGGAGTTTAACAAGCGTATCCCCAAGCAGAAGTTTTATGAAAACATTGCTGTGACACCGGCCATGAAAAAAGCGTTCGTGGAGCAGATAAGGATCATCTACTGGCGCAATAAGATTGCGGCCACCACCCTGAATCTGGCTGCTGGCGAACAGGTGACAGAGATTGAGGTGTTCGAGGTTCGGTTATCTGCCCCGGATTTGGACGAAAGTGTGTTGCGCCAGATTGACCGGGAGATTCCGTATCACATTCTCTTTTTACTGGAATACGAGGGCAGGTATCGTGCTGTCATCGGCTACAAGGAGGCTGCGGCGGGCAAGACAGCCTTTAAGGTTGATCGCTATTATTCTACGGACTGGCTGGACGAGGACGACCTGCCGGTGCATCTGGAAGGGCTTACGCTGGATGCCGTATACGAGAACTTTGTCCGTCAGATCGCAGGCGATGCGCTTGGCGCAGGAGAAAACACTTCCCTGAAAGACAGCGTAGAGCAGCAGAAGCAGCGAGAGCAGCTGGAAAAGCAAGATCGCAGCACTGGAAGCCAAAATCCGTAAGGAAAAGCAACCAAAGAAGAAATTTGAACTGGTACAGCAGATGAAATCTCTACAAAAGAAGACGGAGACGTTATGAAATCATTTGAACTGAAACCAACAGAAGAAAACCTACTTCTACATACAAGAACGACCAGATTGGAAGAAATACGGATATCCATGCGTTTGTGGATATACTGAACTCTTTGGAGGATTCCTGCTCGATTGCTCTTGATGGTGCATGGGGAAGCGGTAAGACCTTTTTTTGTCAAGCAGGTAAAAATGGTTTTAGAATCCTGTTCGCCAATAGAATCAAAGAGTGAATACAGAGATGAGGTCAAAACTGTCTGGAAAAACTATCACAGCGGCAAAGAACCAGAATTTCAAGCGCAGCTTTGTGTTTACTACGATGCGTGGGAAAATGATAATGATGGAGACCCTATCTTATCTCTGGTATACTCCATTCTTCAACAGGTAGATGAGAAAACGCCTTTTCCGGAAGACAATAAAATTTTTGAAAAGGTAGCGGCTCTGGCAGATTGTATTACTGGAAAAAGTACAACAGCAGTGCTGGAATCAATGAAATCTGATAGTGTTCTTGATGATTTACGGAAAAGCAAGAGTATTCACAGTACAATTGTGGAATTTTTAGACCACTTACTTGAAGAAAGAGCAGACCGTTTGGTTGTCATTATTGATGAGCTTGATCGTTGCAAGCCTAACTATGCCGTGCAACTTTTAGAAAAAATCAAGCATTATTTTGATAATGAACGAATCACATTTGTATTCGCTGTGAATTTACAAGAACTTCAACATACAATTTCAAATTACTACGGAAATGCGTTCGATTCGTGCAGATATCTTGATCGCTTTTTTGATTTGAGAATTTCGCTTCCACCAGCCAATATGTACCGATACTATCAAAGCATCAATTTCCAAAGCGACTACTATACGGTAGATGTTGTGTGTAAAAAAAATTATCGAGCTGTTCCATTTTTCTCTTCGTGAAATTTCAAGATATCTAAAAGCCATAAGAATTGCAGAATATGAGTTAACGCACA
>ENA-OPZM01000902-OPZM01000902.1-human-gut-metagenome-genome-assembly--contig:-NODE-902-length-11620-cov-1.589576_pt1 | contig 11620 bp, 17 predicted proteins | sample MGYA00242478_ERZ504493 | MGnify/ENA primary metagenome ERZ504493 (study PRJEB26092, sample SAMD00036227) | human gut metagenome | host: Homo sapiens | study: EMG produced TPA metagenomics assembly of...
GATATTTATTAACTAAATTTTTCACTCTTAATTTTATATTTTTTCGCATAATTTATTTTTTCTTTCGTTTATTTCTTTCTTTTGCGTCCCAAAAAGCCATTTCTAATGCTTCTTGTATCTGATTTTTTTCTTCTATATTCAATTTATATGTATTACCATCAAATAAAACTTCTGCTTCTTTTAAAAATTTTTCCAAACCTTTATCCTTACCCATAAAATCACCGCCTAATATAATTTTTTTATAATTATTTATATCATTACTTATTTTTTATTATAATAGTTTACAACTTTGACAATTTTATTTTTAGTTATAAACTATTAATCACTTTGCAAATACAAAAAAGTTTTAAATAATAATATTAAAGATATTATTTAATTATAAGGTGGTTTTATTTATGAATACAGTATTTTTACCTTCATATAGTGTAGGCAGTGATGTTTACAATCAAATTCCAAAAGTTTGTGGTGCTTATGGCAAAACAGCTGTAGTTATCGGTGGTAAAACAGCAATTTCTAAAGCTAAAGATGCTCTTTTAGCTGGAGTACATAATTCTAATATTGAAATAATTGATTTTATCTGGTACGGTGGCGACTCTACTTATGCTAATATAAAAAAACTTGCCCAAAATCCTCAATTTCAAAAAGCAGATATGGTTTTCGCTGTAGGCGGTGGTCGTGCTATTGATACTTGTAAAACTCTTTGCGATATGGAAAATAAGCCTGTTTTTTCTTTCCCAACAATAGCTTCTAACTGCTCTCCTGTAACAGCTGTTTGCGTAATTTATGATGATGAAACTCATGGCTTCAAAGAATTATATTTCCCTCAAAAAAGCCCTCTACATAGCTTTATCAATACAAAAATAATCACTGAAGCTCCTTATGAATATATCTGGCTGGTATCGGTGATGCTTTATCCAAACAATATGAAACTGGCTTTTCCTCTCGTAATGATGAAATGAGCCATACAAATGCTTTAGGTGTACAAATCAGCAAAAATTGTTCTGATACTTTATTGCAATATGGTCTTGAAGCTTTGACTTCTGCTAAAAATCATCAAGTAAGTGAAGCTTTAGAACAAGTAGTATTAACCTATAATCGTAAGGTACAGGTCTTGTTTCAGTACTTGTTATAAATGATTACAATAGTTGTCTTGCTCACTCTATATATTATGGTTGCACTATGCTTCCTCAAGGAGAAAAACATCTTCACGGCGAGCTTGTAAGCTATGGCGTACTTGTAATGTTACTCTTAGATAAACAACAAACTGAATTTGAAAAAGTTTATGCATTTAACCGCCAAGCTAAATTACCAACTTGTCTAAAGGATATTGAAATCAGCACTAAAGAAGAACTCGATATTGTATTAGATAAAGTAATGACTACAAATGATATTGTTCATGTACCATACAAAATAACTCGTGAAATGGTTTATGATGCTATCATGGATTTAGAAATTTATCATCAAGAACATTTAAATTAACAAAAAAAGGCACTAATAAGTGCCTTTTATTTTTATCAAATATATTTTTTATTATTTTGCATCAATAATTTTATTATTAATTACATCATATTGAATTACATCATATACATTTGTTTTGCCATCTTGATGTACTTCTACTAATCCACTAAATTCTGCTATTTTAGTTCGCCAATTGAAAGAACATTTTTCTGCTTGAATAGTTATATCTGGTCTTTCTAAAATAGCATCGCCTTTTATAATCGCTGTTTTTAATTCATCAGAAGCATAGACACTGCCACCTTTAAATTTAATTTCTTCTTGAGGTTCTTCTACATATACATTGCCATTTGCCCATACTTCTTTAGTTACTAAATTGACACGAGCTTTATCTGCTCCTATAGTTCTTGTATCAGTCTTTACTAAGACATTTCCTTCAAGTACAAAACAACCTGAGGAAATATCAAAATACTTGCTATCAGATGTTACGGATACACTTGCACTAGATACTCCTACCATAGATAACATCAATACACAAACTAAAAACATTGATTTCATTAAAAGCTTTAATTTAATCATAAATTTTTTTCTCCTGTTTCTTTAAATATTCTGGTAATCTATCAAAAACCTTTAAAGCATTATGATAATATACATCATCATAAGCCTTTTTAGGTATTATTGATTGTATTACTTTAATATATTCTTTCATATCCACTAAAGGCCAATCAGAGCCATACATCAATTTTTGATAATCATGTAAATAATTAAACCATGTCCTAAATATATTTAAATATGGTTTAAATTCTTTTATCTGCTTTTTAGCTTTAAATTTGCCTTCCATTAAGCCTGATAAATCCATATATACATTTTTATTTTTAGCTACTACTTCCACTGCATCAGCCACCCATGGAGTTCCGCAATGAGCAATTACAAATTTCACTTTAGGGAAATCAACAGCCACTTCATCTATGATTAAAGGCTGTGAATATTTTAATTTTCCCATTGAATTTGCTGTATCGCCCATATGAAAAACCACTGGTACATCATATTTCTGTGCTAATTTATAAAAATCTCTATATTTCTTATCTGTAGCTAAATACGGCTGATATCCTGTATAAATTTTTAACCCAACTGTTGAATTTTCTTCTAATTTTTGCTTAAAACTATCTAATGTATCTTTAAGATTTTCTTTATTAATAGCCAATGCATTAATACCTAAACATTGTGCTAAAAAAGGCGGAAATTTTTCTTTTCCATGATATATTATCTGTGGATTACTAAGATTATTTTCTTCGCAAATATCCACACCCATACCAATACCTAAAACTATATTATTTTTCTTAAATTCATTTTGTACTTCTTCTAAGGTACATTTTAAACCAATATTTTCAGCTGTTTTATTAAATATCCCTTTAGCTGAAAAATGCATATGACAATCTATAATTTTATCCATCATATTTTCACCTCTTAAATCTATACCCTATCTAAACTCTATTATACAAATTATCTATCTTAAGCTCAATAAACTTACTCACCTAGTTTGATTAAATTATCATTAAAATTATTTATCAATGTAAAAACGCCTTAATCATAAGGCGTTTTCTTTTCTACTTATTTATTTTTCAAAAGGATATTTCATATTCCATTGATTGCGTATTTTATCTAATATTTCCATGACGAAAATAGTTTCTTTATGTGGCATTGCTTCACATTCTAATTCATTTTTATCAATCGCTTTAGCACAAGCTAAAACTTCATATTCATATCCTGTTACTTGTTTTGGTATTTCTACTTCTTTGATTAAATTATGTTCTACATCATAAATTTTTATCGCTTCAGGATTATTGATATTAGTTACACAAATATAGCCTTTTTCTCCATAAATAAAACCACATCTATCTGTTGGTGTCATCATAGAAGCATGAAGAACTGCCATTTTCCCATCATTCCAAGTGATTGTTATACTATCTGTCAAATCTACACCTTTATCTGACATCACAGCTTTTGCAAAAATATCTTTTATATCATTGCCAAATACCATCAAGGCAAAGTTAACGGTATAAACACCTACATCAAGCAAAGCACCGCCAGCAAGTTCTGGAGAAATCATGCGTTTCACATCTTTAAGCGGATAACCTAAATTTGCCTGAATTGAATGTACTTGCCCTATAATGCCAGAAGCAATAACATCATTTATTAATTTTCGTGAAGGCATATATCTTGTCCAAATTGCTTCTGTGATAAGTACATTATTTTCTTTAGCTAAAGCTAATAAATCCTTTGTTTCTTCTGCATTTACAGTAAAAGGTTTTTCACACAAAACATTCTTTTTTATTTTCTATACATAATTTAGCTATGCGATAATGCTCATTATGTGGTACGGCAATATAGACTAAATCAATATCGTCATCTTGAATTAATTCCATATAAGAACCATATGCTTTTTCTATTTTATATTCATCTGCAAATGCTCTTGCCTTAGTCAAAGTTCTTGAAGCTACTGCATAAATTTTTATATTTTCATCATTTAATCCATTCAAAGTTTTGCCATTAAAGAAGCGATTAAACCCGTTCCTACAATACCAACTTTCATCTGTTTCATTAAATTAAAACTCCTTAAATATTATTCAAATTATTAGCATCTATATATTCATTATCAGCAAGCCATTTTAATTGATACGAACGACGAGCCGTCCATGCGATATCATTTATATATGAAGCATTAACTGCTGCACCTATACCTGCTCCTATAATCGGCATTATCTGCATCAACTTACGTTTAGTCAAATTAATACCCAATTGTTTAGCAACTTTCTTGACTAAATTACTCATTAAAACTTCTTCAATTATTTTCTTTTGTAAAAAATCTGATTTCAATGCCAATAATGCTTCCTTTTTCTCTTTCATATCATTAGCACCTGATACAGACAAAATATTCAACACAAATTCTTTATCTTCAGCTGATTTCACTTCATACCCATAACACATAGCAATTTTATGAATAGTTCTAAAAGCTAAAACTATAACAGCCCCCACATCAGCTACCATTGTTGCTGTACCGCCAAGCCCTGTAGCAAACCCTTCAGAACCAGCAAAACCTATCGCCCATTTATGCACATTACTAGCTAACTTATCAGATAGTGCCAAATCTTTATGACGCAATTCTTCGATAGTATCTACACCAGCATTTTTCAAAATATCATTTTTACTTGCTAATTTTTGACCAATATCATGGGCATGATATATTGCCTTTTCTACTACCACCTCTGGAATTACTTTTCTCGTAAATTTACTCATAGGTGAAAAAATCTTATTCATGCCAGTATTAACTACGCTGGGTTTTTGCTGTTCCCATTTACTGATTTCTACCAATTGTTTTTCTATATATTCATCATACATTAAGATACCCTCCTTATTCCCCACAATAAAATTAATTACAAAAAGATTAATTAATTTACCTTAGTAGCATATTAATTAATCTTTTTCCTCTACTTCATATTTTTTTGCCAACTAATTAAATCCGCCAAAGTAATATTATCCACAACTTCACTTATAGCATCATATAATTTTTCCCAAAGAATTAATGTTGGACATCTATCTGCACGTGTACAATTATTGATATCATCATCTAGGCAAGCTACTGGGGCTAAACTCCCCTCTATCAAACGTAAAATCATGCCTACTGTATACTCTTCTGGTTTTTTAGTCAGTCGATATCCGCCCTGCGGTCCACGCAAGCTTTTTACAAATCCTGCCTTATTTAAACTAGATACTATTTGTTCCAGATACTTATCTGAAATCTGCTGTCGTTCAGCAATATCCTTTATTCGAACCGGTGTTTTTGCATCATTTAATGCGATATCTAACATCAATCGCAATGCATATCTACCTTTAGTTGATATTTTCATCGAGCTTCAATCCCACCTTACTATAAAATTAAATAAATCCTATCTAATTTATAGTATAGCATGAAATTTTTTTCAAAAAAACTATTTACTAAAAAATATTACTCTAAACTACTAGCTTCACCAGCAACAAAGCCCATAGAAAAAGCTGCTTGCAAATTATATCCGCCTGTAAAAGCGTCCACATCTACTACTTCGCCAACACAATACAAATCTTTAATTAGTTTTGACTCCATAGTTTTAGGATTTATTTCTTTTGTAGAAATACCGCCAGCTGTTACAATAGCTTCGCTAAGTGGTCTTGTCTTTGTAACAGTCATCACCATATCTTGCAATAAATCAACTAATCTTTCACGTTCAGCCTTACTTATTTGATTTACAAATTTATTTTCATCAATAAAAGCTAAATCAATCACTGTACTAATCATTTTGCTTGGCAATAAATCGCCTAAAGCATTTTTTATTTGTTTTCTACTATATTTTTCAAAATCTCTACAAATGCGTTTATCAAGCTGTTCTTTTGTCAAAGCAGGTTTAAGATTTAAAGATAATTCTACCAATTTCCCTTCTCTTAACCATTTAGCAATATCACGACTTAAAGTCAAAATGATTGGCCCACTTACACCAAAATGAGTGAATAACATTTCACCAAACATTTCTTTTTTTACATCACCATCAACTAATACCTTTAAATTTACATTGCGAAGAGATAAACCTTGGAAATCTTTTACCCAATCTTCTTCACATTCTAAAGGTACAAGTGCTGGAAATAAATCTTCAATAGTATGCCCAATCTGTTTTGCCATGCGATAACCATCGCCTGTTGAACCTGTTCCAGGAAAAGATGAACCACCTGTAGCTAAAATAACAGCATCGGCTTCATATAATTTATCTTCTTCAGTGATTACACCTGTTACTTTATTATTATCTACTTTTAAAAATTTTTACACTTTCATTTAATTTTTATCTGTACAGCTAATCTATGCAATATCTTTTCAAAAGCATTTACAATATCAATGGCTTTATCACTTACAGGGAAAATTCGTCCACCGCGTTCTTCTTTTAATGGCACATCTAATTCTTCAAAAAAGCTTCTGATATCCCAATTAAAAAATTTGCTAAATACGCTATATAAAAATCTACCATTACCAGGAATATTTTTCACAAACTCTTGCAATGGTGCTGTATTTGTTACATTACAACGACCTTTACCAGTAATTAACAATTTTTTACCCAAGCGATTATTTTTTCCAATAACATCACTTCTGCACCATTTTGTGCAGCACTGACAGCCGCCATTAATCCAGCAGCACCACCGCCAACAACAATAACTTTACGCATTATTTATCTCCTATTTTTTTACGCAAACGCAATAATTCAGTTTCAGTTAATTTTCTATATTCTCCACGTTTTAATTTACTCAAAGTAAGACCTGCAAAAGCTATGCGTTTTAAAGCTTTAACTTCATATCCTAAAGCCTTGAACATACGACGAACTTGACGATTTTTACCTTCATAAATAGTGATTTCCACACGAGATTCTTTTAAAGTTTTATTTATGGAATCTAAATACACATCAGCAGGTGCAGTCTTGCCATCTTCTAATTTCACACCATTTGCTAATTTATCCAAATCTTCCATATTAATAATGCCATCTATTCTTGCAACATAAGTTTTGCCAATTTCGTACTTAGGATGCAATAATTTATTCATAAATTCGCCATCATTTGTAAGTAATAATAAACCTTCTGTATTATAATCCAAACGACCAATAGGGAAAATTCTTTCTTCTACATCAGATAAAATATCTACAACTGTTTTTCTACCTTTTTCATCTTTTACACTAGAAATATACCCTTTTGGTTTATTGAGCATATAATAAACTTTTTTTTGCTTCTACTTTAAGCATTTTTTCCATTATAAGAAACTTTATCTTTCACTGGGTCAACTTTCGTACCTAATTCAGTAACAACTACCCCATTGACGCGAATTTTACCATCTGTAATTAATTTTTCTGCTCCACGACGAGAAGCAATCCCTGTACGAGCTAAAAATTTTTGTAATCTTTCTTGCAAAATAATTCTCCTTATATTTTATTATCTACATCAAATTATATCATATAATAAATATCATCTTTATGAAAAAAGAGTATGAATTTCTTATCATTCATACTCTTATATTTCTCATTTTATAATACTACCTTATGTGGTGCTATCTTATGTTCGCTAAATACATAACGACCTATACCAGCAAACTCTTTATCTTTATATAAACGAATAAATTTTTCTGTTATTTCTTCATCTTCTTTAACAGCAATTTGTTTACCTTGTTTAATCATTACTGCTTCTTCATCAGAAATAACATATTTTGGTAAATGCTTTATCGGAAAATCTATTGATAATAGCGCCACATGTGGTAATAAACCTATTTCTTCTGTAGTAAATGCATCTTCTAATTTAAATGCTCCCACATGAGTGCGAATTAAGAAACTCATCACTGTAGGTATTCCTAAATATTTACCAATATCCATACATAAGCTGCGAATATAAGTACCTTTAGAACAAACTACTTCAAAAATAAAACCATTTTGTGTCATCTCTTGAAATTTAATATCATGAATGACAACATCTCTTTCTGGCATTTCTACTTCTATATTTTTACGAGCCAAATTATACGCTTTTTCACCATTAATTCTAATAGCTGAATACATTGGTGGTCTTTGTTTTATTTCACCACGAAATGTTTCTAATGCCTCTTTTACTTTTTCAGCTGTAGGCATAGTATAATTTTCCATCGTTTCAATGATTTTTCCAGTGTCATCACCAGTATCAGTGCTTAGACCAAAAGTTACTTCTACTTTATAGGACTTATCTACATCGTCCATATACTCAAGCATTCTTGTAGCTTTTCCCAGTGCCACTGGCAAAACTCCAGCAGCAGCAGGGTCTAAAGTCCCAGCATGACCAACTTTTTTCAATCCATAAACTTTACGTAAATGAGATACAATATCATGTGAAGTTATTCCTGGTGCCTTCAAAACATTTACAAATCCATTAGGCATTTTCTTTATTCATTCCTTTGATAATAGCATTAAGTACGATATCTTTTGCTTCCATAAGATTTTTATATACAGTCGCACCAGCTGCACGAATATGACCGCCACCGCCAATAGATTGAGCAATCTCACTGACATTTACTGATTTTGAACGCATGCTTACTCTAGTTACTTCATCATCAGCATATTTAATCATCACAGCTACATCTACACCACGAATATTTCTAGCAAAATTAACAAAGCCCTCTGTATTATCAGCAGACTCTTTTAAAGCCTTATCAATAATCATCAAAGCAATTTTGCCATCATGATACAACTCAATAGTATCTATAGCTCTTCCAGCTGCCTTTACACTAGAAAAGGAACGTTGGTAAAATACTTCAGAAATTTTATCTGGTTTTACACCAATTTCTAATAATTCCGCAGCAGCTTTTAATGTATACGGTGTTGTATTGCTATAACAGAAAAATCCTGTATCAGAACAAAGACCTGTATAAATACATGTAGCTGCTTCTAAATTAAATTGCCAATTCATTTCTTTTATTAAACTATAGACAATTTGAGCTGTAGCTGCCGCTTTAGCATCAACATAGCAATAATCAGATACTTTTGTATTAGATATATGATGGTCTAAATTCAAAATAGGTGCTTTTACTACATCTTTTACTCTGCCGATACGGTCAACATCAACATCTAAAATCACAAGTAAATCACACTCTATAATCTCACCATCTTGAGCTTTTTGATATAAATCTAAACCTTCCATCATACCGAGATTATCTGGTAAATCATCATCTAATAAAATTTTTATATCTTTATTAGTTCCCTTTAGGGCATGATATAGCCTAAAGTTGAACCAACATTATCACCATCAGGATTTACATGAGAAGATAACACTATTTTATTAGCTTTTTCAATTAATTCACCAGCTTGTTTTAGTGTTACTTCCATTATTTTTGCTCCTCATCTTTTTGCACTTTTATCAATAATTCTTGAATATGTGCACTATATTGAAGTGAAGTATCCATGAAAAATTTAATTTCTGGAATAAATTTTAAACGAATACGATGCGCTAATTCTCTGCGAATGAAACCTAAGGAAGAATTTAAACCCTTCCATGTATCTTCGATTTGTTTATCACTGCCTAAAATACTTACATATAATTTAGCATTGTGTAAATCACTAGATACATCAACTTCTGTAATAGTTACAAAACCGATACGAGGGTCTTTCAATTCTCGCATGATGATTTCACTAGCTTCTTGTTTAATCAATTCTTGTACTTTTTCTATACGAACGCTTCCCATTAATATACTCCTTATTTCTGTGGAATTTCTTCCATATCATATACTTCAAGGATATCGCCTTCTTTAAAGTCACGATAATTATCAATAGTAATACCGCATTCATAACCAGTTGCTACTTCTTTTACATCATCTTTGAAACGACGTAAAGATTCAATCTGACCTTCATATAATACAATATTATCACGAATAATACGGATTTTAGAGTTATTACATACTTTACCTTCAAGTACATAAGAACCAGCAACTAAAGCTTTGGAGAATTTCATAACTTGACGAATTTCTACTTTACCTTGAATTACTTCTTTATATTTAGGTGCAAGCATACCTTTCATAGCTGCCTGAATATCATCGATAGCTTCATAAATTACACGATAAGTATGAATATCAATTTTTTCAGTATCAGCTAATTTACGTGCATTTGCATCTGGACGTACGTTAAATGCAATAATTAAAGCATTTGCCGCGGAAGCGAGCATTACGTCAGATTCAGTTACAGCACCAACACCAGAGTGAACGATACTTACACGAACTTCGCTTTCATTTTTATTAAGACCTAAAAGTGAAGAAGATACTGCTTCTACAGAACCTTGAACGTCAGCTTTAATCAAGATATTTAATTCTTTGATATCGCCTTCGTTAATCTGATTGAATAAGTCATCTAAAGAAACTTTCTTAGAACGCATAAGTTCATTACGCTGTTTTTCAATACGTTTTTCAGCAATAGTTTTAGCAAGTTTTTCATCTAATGCTGCAAGTTCGTCCCCAGCTTCTGGAACATCAGCAAGACCTAAAATTTCTACTGGCATAGAAGGACCAGCTTTTTTAACTTTTTCACCACGGTCATTAATCATTGCACGAACTTTACCACAAGCAGTACCTGCAATAATGAAATCACCGATATGAAGTGTACCATTTTGTACAAGTACAGAAGCTACAGGGCCACGACCTTTATCAAGACGTGCTTCGATTACTACACCACGAGCTTCGCGATTAGCATTAGCTTTGAGTTCTTGTACTTCTGCTACTAATAAGATCATTTCTAAAAGGTCATTAATACCTTCTTTTTTCTTCGCAGAAACAGGTACCATGATTGTAGTACCGCCCCATTCTTCTGGAATGAGTTCATGTTCAGCAAGCTGTTGTTTTACATGGTCAGGATTTGCACCTGGTTTATCCATTTTATTGATAGCTACAACGATTGGCACTTTTGCTGCCTTAGCATGGTTGATAGCTTCTAAAGTCTGAGGCATAACACCATCATCAGCTGCAACTACAAGTACAGCTATATCTGTAACCTGAGCACCACGAGCACGCATAGCTGTGAAAGCTTCATGACCTGGTGTATCTAAGAATACAATTTTTTGACCATTACACATAACTTGATATGCACCGATATGCTGAGTAATACCACCTGCTTCATTTGATGTTACAGATGTTTTACGGATAGCATCAAGTAAAGAAGTTTTACCATGGTCAACGTGTCCCATTACTGTTACAACAGGAGGACGAAGTGCTAAGTTTTTAGGGTCATCTTCAAATTCTGGGATTTCTGTTAAATCAACTTCAGGTGGAAGTTCTTCTACAGCAATACCAAATTCTTCTGCAATCAAAGAAGCTGTTTCAAAATCAAGTTCCTGATTAATTGTAGCCATTGTACCGAGTAACATCAATTTTTTGATAACATCTGTTACAGGGTATGTCATTTTACTAGCTAATTCTTTAACTGTAATTGTTTCGCCAACTTTAATATGTTTTGGACGAATGATTTCTTGTGGTTTGTTTTCCACTACAGGCTTAGTATTTTTGCCTTTATTCTTTTTATTGCCAGCAAATTTATTATTAAAATTATTATTGTTGTTATTATTTTTTCTTATTGTTATTGCGATTGTTGTTTTATCG
>ENA-OPZM01000903-OPZM01000903.1-human-gut-metagenome-genome-assembly--contig:-NODE-903-length-11611-cov-7.421717_pt1 | contig 11611 bp, 13 predicted proteins | sample MGYA00242478_ERZ504493 | MGnify/ENA primary metagenome ERZ504493 (study PRJEB26092, sample SAMD00036227) | human gut metagenome | host: Homo sapiens | study: EMG produced TPA metagenomics assembly of...
TCACACCCGGACACTTCCGTCTGGCTGGCGGATGTGGAGCTGGAGCCTATCAGGCACTGTTGGTAAAAACAAATAAGTAAAGCGGAATACTCCGGTAACTTTCTCTTGGTCAGAAAGTTGCTGGAGTATTTTTGTTTCGCGCAAACTGCAAGGTCACTGGATCATTGAAATGTCGGAGATGATTGCCACCGCCAATGCCACGCGTGCCTGCGCAAAAAATCCCCCCGATACCGGGTATCCGGTATCGGGGGATCTGTCATTCTGAGGCTTTACGGAGGAAGCGCTCAGAGGTTACTTTTTGGGGAACGCCTTGTTCCAGATCTCAATGGTCTTGAACTTGGGCATCCAGCCGTCCGATTCAAACTTGCCTTCCCGTGCATCCAGCAGACCCTGCTCCACGCACCACTGAGCGGCCTTGGCCTGCTCGGCATCGGTGATGTCTGCAAAGGCGGGCTGTGCGGCGGGTTCGGGCTTGCCCTTCTCAGTCCAGATGAGCAGGGCCAGCTGGCCGCGGTTTGCGGGGATGGCTGCGCCCTCGGGCAGGAGGTTGTGCAGGATCACGCGGGTGGCGATCTCGTAGCCGCCCCAGATGCTGCACCGCCCACGGCCACGGCGGCAATGGTGCCACCTGTGGTATCCATGGGTGCAGGTTCTACGCCGAAGTCTTCATCAATAGGTTCGTCCGGGTCGCCACCGCGCTGGCCGACCAGTGGGCGATCAGTTTGACCGGGTAAACGGGCATCTTAAACGTCGTGGTCGCGCTCTTGGCATTGTTCAGCTTGAGCTGCAGATTTTCCGGAATGCCACCGGGGAATTTCTCGTAGAAGCTATCGGGGTACACGATCTCCCATTCCACGAACTCCATGCCGGGGTATTTCTCGGCATCATACGGGGTAGCTGTGATCTCCACCGTGGTGCCGATCTCTGCGGGGATATCGCTGCCCTCGCCCAGAGTGGACTTTGCCGTGCCGCCCGTAACAGTAACGGTACTCCTCAGCACGGAAGCGGGGATGCTGTAAACGGCGGTCAGCTTCACGCCGTCCTGCGGCATGGTAAAGACGATCTTTTCCGTGCCCTTTTCCGTTTCGGAGCCCAGACTACCCTCAATTATGCCAATATTCTTGCTGGAATCTTTTTCCACCTTCCAGTGATGGAACGACTCATTCTCCTTGGCAGGCTCATCGGCTTCGATCGTGACGGTCTGGCCCGGCTGTACGAACACCGTGCCCGTCTGGCTTTCGCCCTTTCCGACGCGGATCGTGCCGTTCTTCACTGTGACCTGCATATCTAATACAGGTGCCGGGAAGCTATAAGAAGCTTTCAGCTCCACCGGGCTGGCCGGCATGGTGAAGGTCATATTTTCTTCGGTATTTTTCTGCTCTTCGGTCAGTTCAAAGCCTTCCGGGCTGATCACTTTCCAGCCGCCGAACTTTGTAACACTCGGGTTTTTGTTCTCACCGCTCACTGTGACCTTTTCGCCTGCAAAGGCGGTAGTCAGTTTTCCATCCGTGTCACCAACGACCTGCGCGGTGCCGTTTTTCACGGTAATGCTGTAAGTCTCCCTCGGCTCAATGCGCAGGTATCTTTTTTCTATTGTCTCAGGAATCGGGGTAATGCGGGAGTCCTTGTACTCCGAAGATTTGGCGTACTCCGAAGATTTGGCCATGATATAGACATAGGGTTTGCCATTCGCCTGAGTGAAGCTCACTTTGCCAAGGTTATAGTAACTGTAACGGTAACTGTCCAGTTCCACAATACCGCTGCATGTGATCTCTGCGCCGCCCTGACCGATCGAACGATTCACACTGCCGGACGTCACCTTCACATTGTTTGCACTGTTCACCGTCAGCTTCGAAACCGTCGTGCCCCACTCATTACCAAGCTCTATATCGCCAGTACAGTTAATAATCGTTTCGCCGCTAATGCCGCCTTCGGTCGTGACCGTATTTGCCTGATGCACGGTAAGGCCACCACTTGTCAGGTTTCGGCCGTCATGAGTATTACCGCCCAAATTTTTGAGGATCACATCACCGGAACAGCTGATCTCCGCCTTGCCTTGAATTGCTGCAGCCGCACCGCCATCTGCAAGCTTGGTCACTTTCACATCCTTTGCGCCGTTTACGATCAGGTCACCTTCCACAACGTGGGATGCATTCGCTTCCAGATCAATGGAAACATCCTCCGGTGCCGTGATGATCAGGGCGCCGTTAATGAATTGTCCCTCTTTCAGCTTCAGGGTCTTTTCCTCAATGTCATAGCAGAGGGTACCGCCAAGGATGTTGTTGTAGTTCTTTCTGGTAACAGGCGTATTATTGATTTTGATGTTGAAATCCTGTACAATTTCGTCAACCTGATTGCCGTCCTTGTCCAGTTTGGTGATCGTGCCAAGCAGCTTGCTGGGGTCAATTTCAGCTTCCTGTTGACCATTGCCGATATAAATGTCATCGTCATCTACAGTTTTCAGCGTAACATTGCCGCCGGTGATCTGGATGTTTTCGCCTTTGCCAGTCTCTCGTCCGCCGCCGATGGCCGCAACAGGGCCGCTTCCGCCGCCGGATCGAGAATATACAGTGCCTCCCTCAATGGTAATGTTCTTACCGTCACCTAGATAGCCGCCGCCAATGCCTGCTGCTTCGCCACCGGGTTTCGCCGTTACATTACCATCACGAATCGTAATATTTTGACCCGCTGCGCCGTGACCTCCGCCAATGCCTGCACCCCAGTTACCGCCGTTGGCCTCGATCGTACCACCTTCAATCACAATATTGCTGGCATTTTTATGCCATGCGCCGCCAATGCCCGCGCCGCTCTCGCCGCCGTAAGCATTCAGCGTACCGAAGCCGCTGATGGTCAGGTCCCGTTGTCGTCGGCCTTTTCCACACCGGCGTGTTTCGGGCCGCTGCGCAGGGTATTCGTGTTCGTGCCTGCAATGATCAACTCCACATTGCCGCTGACCGAGACTGCGCGCCGGAAGCATTGATCTTGACATTAGACAGTGTGACTTTTGCACCAGTGGTGCCGCCTTCGATGGTAATGGTATTTTCCGTCGGGCTGCCGTTCGTTGTGATAGACAGATTACCCCTTTGCTGGGGAGCATTTTCGCCCTGCTGGGCATACTGTTTGCCATCATCCCCAATATAGACTCTGATGCTGCCGTCCTTGAGATTCATCTGATACGCAGGTTCTTCTTCCATCATACCGTTCTCTTCGTCCAGCACGCTCACCGCGCTTTTGGCGGCGGTGCTCTGCTGGAGCAGGGCATCGGTGCTTGCGGCCAGCGCCGGAGCGGAAAGGCTGAACATCATGCACGCTGCCAGCGCAGCGGAAGCTGCCCGCCGGGCCAAAATATTTCGTTTCATAGGGGTTCCTCCTTTGCGAAAATTATTACGGGGGGGGGGTATGCATTACGGTACTTTGATTATCTCACACTTTACCGGATTTTGGAAGCAAACCTGCGTGAATCGCCCTAAAAGCAGCGTGAAAAGCATGATTTGTGCCGGTTCTGTTGCAGTTGTCCGGCCCGCAGGCACAGCAAAGCCCCCGGCAGGTTTGCGCCTGCCGGGGGCTGTTTGCTGTTTTACTGCTTGGGGAACGCCTTATTCCACACTTCGATTACCTTGAACTTCGGGGTCCAGCCTTCGGGCTCAAAGCGGTCGCCCTTGGCATCCATGGTGCCCTGCTCGGTGCACCACTGTGCGGCCTTTGCCATATCGGGGTCGGTCACATCGCAAAGGCGGGTGCGCCTGCGGGTTCGGGTCTGCCTGCGGTGTTCCACACCAGCAGGGCCAGTTGGCCGCGGTTTGCCGGGATGGCTGCGCCCTCGGGCAGGAGGTTGTGCAGGATCACGCGGGTGGCGATCTCGTAGCCGCCCCAGATGGCTGCACCGCCAACGGCCACGGCGGCAATTGCACCGCCCGTGGTATCCATGGGTGCAGGTTCTACGCCGAAGTCTTCATCAATAGGTTCGTCCGGTCCGGCCACCGCGCTGGCCGACCAGTGGGCGATCAGTTTGACCGGGTAAACGGGCATCTTAAACGTAGTGGTCGCGCTCTTGGCATTGTCCAGCTTGAGCTGCAGATTTTCCGGAATGCCACCGGGGAATTTCTCGTAGAAGCTATCGGGGTACTTGATCTCCCATTCCACGAACTCCATGCCGGGGTATTTCTCGGCATCATATGGGGTAGCTGTGATCTTCACCTCGGTGCCGATCTCTGCGGGGATATCGCTGCCCTCGCCCAGAGTGGACTTTGCCGTGCCGCCCGTAACAGTAACGGTACTCCTCAGCACGGAAGCGGGGATGCTGTAAACGGCGGTCAGCTTCACATTGCCTTTGGGCATATCAAAGCTGATTTCTGCGGTGCCTGCTTCAGTCGCAGAACCCAGACTGCCCTCGGTCGGGTCAAAGCTGGTGCTTCCCTCTTCCACCTTCCAGTATGGAACTTCACGCCCTTGGCGGCATCCTCATCGGTGGGTGCGTTGGCCTTGACGGTGACCGTTTCGCCTCAAAGGCGGTATTCAGGCCGGTGGTGTCGTCGCCCACCTGCGCGGTGCCGTTCGCAACGGTAATGCTGTAGTAAGTCTCCCTCGGCTCAATGCGCAGGTAGCTGCTTCCTGCCGCTTCTGCAAGCGGATGGATGCGCGGGTCGATCAGCTTTGCATCCTCGGCTTCGCTGGTATAGTAGACGTATTTTTTGCCGTCTGCCTGTGTAAAGTCAACAGTGCCCACATGGCCGCCCGGTGCTTTGTTTTTCAGAGTTACAGTACCGGAAGCGGTGATCTTGGTCTCTTCGGAGACTGCTCTTTCGGCATCACTGATGGAAATGGTGACATCCTCGGCCTTGTTGATCGTCAGTTTTTGCGCCGCTCTACCGTCGGTACTCTCAATGGTCACGTTACCACCGCTGGTAATGGTAAGAGCCTTATTCGAAATACTATTGCCGTTTGCATAAAGATCAACATCACCGAGATTGTTAATACTCAGATTTCCATTCACAACCACGTCTCCGCCGCTGCGGATATCCACCTTACCGGTGCAGTCGATTGTGCTGGTATCATCTCTGGCGAAAATCGCAGCATACTTATCACTGCTGACCTTCACATTATGTGCATTCTCCACAATCAACTTTGCAGCCACAGCAATCTGATCTTTACCATCCAGATTTATATCCTTGCCGGGTGCGTTGATTTTCAGAGACGAGCGCTTTATTCTGCCATCCGACTTCAACGTTTGGGTGGTCGGGTCGTAACTCAGCACACCATTTCCTAAAATGTCTTTACAGTTTTTGCTGGTAACGCGGGTTGGTGTAGTGTTCTCGCTGCCCACCTCAAGGCCATAATCCTGTACAACATTGTAATTCGGGTTCAGAGTCACGTTCTTGTCCGGCATGGTAAAGTTGACTGTGGGGTTCGCCTTCTGCTCCTTTGTAAGCGTGATGCCCTCAGCAGTCCAGCCGGTAAACTCAGCGTTTTCTCTGCCTGCAGCGGTCACGGTGACATTTTCGCCCTCGTGGACCGAGGTCACTGCCTTACCATCCACGGTGATGGTGGCATCGTCTGCCGTGGTAATCGTATAGGAAACTTTCGGCACAATGCGCAGGTAATTTACCGTATTGGCCGGAATCGTCCCAGTGCCCGCATCCGTCGGCGTTGCATCAGGCGCATTGCTGGTATAGTAGACAAAATCGCTCGCACTTACCGGAGCGGCAAACTCAATTCCGCCACTTGCAACTCCCGAATTCGCCGCGCCTGCTTCCGTGTGCTCAAGGGTAACAGGGCAAGCACAGTAGATGAACACTTTTCCATAAACCGGTGCCCACTTACCAGTGCTGGAAACTTTCACGGAACGAGCGTTTTCGATCAACAGATTAAAATTCACAATCATATTTGTGGATTCCAGCACCACGTCCGTGTTCGGTGCATCGATGGTCAGATAATGGACTGCGTCGGCACTCGGATTCAGCAGGGTCAACTTTTGCTTATCAGGATCATACTTCAGGAAGCCAAGAATGTTGTTGCAATTATCGCTGTCAACTTCCACCTTACCTCTGCCATAGATTTCAATGGTAATGCCATACTTCGTAGCAACAGACGCATTAGCATCCGTTCCGCTGTTCTCCGCGTCCAGCACGCTCACGGCGCTGCGGCGAGTCATGCTCAGCTGCATCAGCGCATCGGTGCTTTCGGCCAGCGCCGGAGCGGAAAAGGTGAACATCATGCATCCGGCCAGCGCCGCCGATACTGCACGCCGGATAAGTTTGCCTTGTTTCATGGTACAACCTCCTTTTTCCCCTCGCATTTTTACGGGGGGGGGTATATATTACAGTATCTTGATTATCCCACACTTTACCGCATTTTGGAAGCAAACCTGCGTGAATCGCCCTAAAAGCAGCGTGAAAAGCACCATTTGTGCCGGTTCTGTTGCAGTTGCCCGGCCCGCAGGCACAGCAAAGCCCCCGGCAGGTTTGCGCCTGCCGGGGGCTTTACTATGTTATGAAAGATCAATCCTTCTTCTCTGCTGTGCGGGCAAAGAAGTTGGCGAGGATCGCACCGGAAATGTTATGCCACACGGAGAACACAGCGCCGGGAATGGTAGCCAGCGGATACTGTGCAAAGTGTGCGGCGGCCAGACTGGTTGCAAGGCCGGAGTTCTGCATGCCCACCTCGATGGAGATCGCGCGGCACTTGGTGGAGTCCAGCTTGAGCAGCTTGCCCACGCCAAAGCCGGTGAGGTAGCCCAGCACATTGTGCAGGATGACCACCACAAGGATCAGCAGACCGCTGGTCATGATCTTGGCGCTGTTGGCGGAGACCACGGCGCAGATGATCAGCACGATGGCGGTAGTGGAGACCAGAGGCAGCACGCGGACGGCTTCCTCGGTGAATTTATGGAAGAAGTGATTGACCACAAAGCCCAGTGCGATGGGCACCAGCACCACCTTGACGATGGACATGAACATGCTCATGGGGTTCACGTCAACACGCTGGCCAGCGTACAGCAGGGTGAGCAGCGGGGTGAGGAACGGAGCCAGCACGGTGGAAACAGCGGTCATGCCAACGGACAGTGCAACGTCGCCCTTGGAAAGGTAGGTCATCACGTTGGAAGAGGTGCCGCCGGGGCAGGTGCCAACCAGGATCACGCCAATGGCCAGCTCGGTGGCAGGTGGAACACCTGCGTGAGCGCCCATGCCAGAAACGGCATGAGGGTGAACTGTGCAACGCAGCCCACGATCACATCCTTCGGGCGGCTGAACACCACCTTGAAGTCCTCCGGCTTCAGGGTAAGGCCCATGCCGAACATCACGATGCCCAGCAGGTTATTGACCACGCCGTCTTTACCACGCTGAACGGGCCGGGGAAGAACAGGGCACCCGCGCCACCACAATAACGATGGCGGCCATGTACTTGCCCACAAAGTCGCTTACTTTTTCAAGTGTTTTCATAATTGCTTCTCCTTTTCCTTCTGACATGCTTTGGGACAAAAGCATCCGCAAAACAAAACGCCCTTGTCCCCTACGGTCTGTAAGAGACAAAGGCGTGTAAAATCCTCTGCGGTACCACTCTTATTGCCAGCACAACGCTGACCACTCAGTGCACGTCCAACAACGCGCGGCCCGTGATAACGGGGGCCTGCCGTTCCTGCTTACTGGGGCGCACACCGCCCATTCAGCCGGAAAGCTCGGAGAGGATCTTCCCACGGATGCCCTGCACTGCCTTGCACCAACCGGCAGCTCTCTGCAGCATTCCTTCCGGGTACTCTTTCTCGTCATAGCCGTAATATTCTTGGTGACATGGAGTATACTCCCCTGCAAAGGCAAAGTCAATAGAATGAGGCCTTCTGATTTTTCATGCAGTTCATTTCAGGAGTGAAAGTGGTTCACGCAGCAGACAAAGCAGAACGGCATCGATGCCGACTGCTCCGGCAGGATGACGCGAAGCCATGGTCTAAAGAGTCGGCGGCAATGCCATCCCATCACACAACAAAAGACCGCTCATCTTTTCGGGTGAGCGGTCTTTTGTTTCTGCGGTTTATTCGCCTTTGGCCTTTGTAAGCAGCATGTGCACGTATTCCGCGCAGGCATCCCAGTCGCGGGCGGCGGCCTTGTCCTTCGGCATCAGGCTGCTGGCAAGGCCCACGCCAAGGAGCCCGCCTTGCGGAACTCCGGGATGTTCTCCGGCGTTACGCCGCCAATGGCAACATAGTTTGTGTCGTCCTGGAATCCGATAATCTGGGGCAGGAGAAAAGCGACTTCTGAGCCGCTTTTCGTTTTTCCGACTGATACGCAAAAAAGATCCCGTTCACCCAGAAGTGGACGGGATCTTTTATTGCTTATGGGGCTTTCCTGCAGCCGATCAGGCTTTGACGAAGGCAGCTGCTTACTTTGCAGCCAGATACTTGCCCAGCTCGCGGCCCAGCGTCAGGCACATACCAATGCTCACACCGGGGATCGGGGTGATATACTCGGGACCAAAGCGCATACCGCAGGTGTTGCCGGAAGCGTACAGGCCTCGATGGCTGATAATCCTCGTTCAGCACCTGCTGGTCATTGGTGGTCACAAAGCCGCCGGTGGTCACCAGTGCAAAGCCCAGACTCGGGGTGGTGACATGGGCGTAGAAGGGAGCCTTTGCAACTGCATTCAGGAAGTGCGGGTCCTTGGCAAAGTCGCTGTCGTAGCCCTCGGCGCAAACCTTATTGTACTGCTCCACAGTAGCGGAAAGGGCTGCAGGCTCCACACCGATGTACTCGGCCAGCTGCTCGATGGTGTCGGCGCAGTACCAGCCGTTGGCGCCCTCAGCACCAGCAGCCTTTGCGGCCTCAAAGTTGCCCTTCATGCTTCCACCACAGCGGGCATGTCGTACTCGAATGCCTGATGGCCGGGGAAGCCGCGCAGGATCTGGGTCTCATAGGTGCTGTCGTAGATGGAGGTAATGTTGCCGCGCTTTGCACGTGCCATGAAGAAGCCGTTGATCTCCGGGCCGGCAAAGGCTTCGTTCTGGAAGCGCTGGCCATTCTCGTCCACCCACAGGGGGCCGGGCAGATAGTCGGGCACGGCCATGGAGTCGAAGTTCATGGTGGAGATGTCGCCCTCCAGACGGCCACCTGCCCACACACCCATCTGGATGGTGGAGCCGTCGCGGCCAAAGGGAGCAAAGAAGTCCTCATCCTTGGTGAACAGACGCTTGATGTCCGGCAGCAGATCGTCCATCATTTCCTTGTTGCCGCCAAAGCCGCCGCCTGCCAGCACAACGCCATTCTTAGCGTTGATCTTGAGGTAATTGCCGTCGCTGTCCTGTGCGATCACGCCGGTGACCTTTGCACCGTCCATTACCAGCTGCACACCCTTGGTGCCAAACAGAGCGGTGGCATTGTCAGAGAAATTCTCCTCCACATAATTGTAGTTGTCCCAGCTCAGGTCCTTCAGCTCCAGCTGACCGGCGGTGTTGTTGTTCTTCTCGCCGCTGGCGGGGTTCTCCCAGTAGTTCTCCCACCATTCCAGCGTGCCGGTGTAGTAGTGCATGCCGTTGTTCAGCTGGTGCACGGTGTACTCGTTGTCCGGCCAGAACTGGATGCGGGTCTTGGCCAGCGTGTCCGGGTTGATCTTGTCCAGCCACCAGTCCACCGTGCTGCCGCTGTTCTTGGCAAACTTCATCACCAGTGCGGTGTTTGCCTTGCCGTGGGTCTGCATCATCCAGTTGTTCACAAACTCCACTTCGTCCACCTTGGGCACACCGTGCTCAGCAGGTAGTCCGAGTTGATGTGGCCGATATCGTGGCCGACCGTCCACCAGCTCTCGCGGGGCATGGCTTCCAGCACCAGAACGTTCTTGCCCTCTTCGGCCAGCTCACGGTAGCAGCTCAGGCCGGCATAGCCCATACCGATGATGGCAACGTCAACATCGTAGGTCTTGGTGATCTCACTGTCCGGGATGGCTTCCGGGGCGGTGCGCCAGCTGGCAGCCTGCTCAGAAGCTTCCGGGGCAGACACTGCAGTGCCGCCCATGGCCTGTGTGATGCAGTCGTTCATGCACTGCTTCACAGCATCGCTGGTAATGGTTGCACCGGACACGCCGTCGATGGTGCTGTTCTGAGCTTCCAGCAGCTGCTTGATCAGGTCATCCTTTGCGGCCTGACCAATGGAGTCGGTCTCACCGGACAGATCCAGCTGGATGTCAGTAATGGCTGTCTCGCTGAAGGTGGCGGTCATGGTGATATCGCTCATGCCCTTGGCCGTGGCAGTGTAGGTGCCCGGGGTGTACTTTGCAGCGGCAGAAGATGCAGCCGTGCTGCCGGAAGCAGCATTGCAGGCAGCCAGTGCACCGGCGGTGATGCCGCTCATGGCAGCAGCAGAAGCCAGCTTCAGAAAGCTTTTGCGCGAGATCTTTTTCATCTTGGTGATTCCTTTCGTTTTTCTCTTTCTTCTCAATGTGCGGGGTCGTGTGCCCCTTTCGATTGTTAATTCTATCACAATATCTCTCACTTGAAAAATATTGCTTTCTTCTTATAATTAGAAGTAAAAGTTATAAGCATTTTTTTAAGAGAAAAAGGAGCCGGTCATGACCCTGCAGCAGATGCGCTATTTTATTGCGGTGGCACAGAATTTGAGCTTTTCCAAAGCGGCACAGCAGCACTATGTTTCCCAAACGGCGGTCAGCCAGCAGATCAAGCTGCTAGAAGAAGAACTTGAAACTGAGCTGTTCCAGCGCACACGGCACTCGGTGGCGCTTACCAGTGCCGGGCAGGTATTCTACGAGTATGCGGTGCGCATCACCGATCTTGCGGAGGATGCCGCCCGCCGCACCCGCGCCGCTGCCGCCGAGTGCAGCACCCCGCTTGAGATCGGCATGATGAGCGGCATGGAAAATCTGCCCATTCTGGAAAAGCTGCTGCTGTTCAAGGAGCAGCACCCTGCCATTCCGCTGCACTTTCATCTTGGGGATTTTCCCACCCTGAAAAAACGCCTGCAGCAGAAAAGGCTGGACTTTGCCCTGCAGCTGGAGCTGGTCCCGCTGGAGGATGCCTCCTCCCTGCTGCGTGCTCAAGTAGGCCAGCTGCGCCAGTACGTAGTGCTCAATCGCCAGAGCCACCTGTCCAGCTATGCGTCCCTGCACCGCAGCCAGCTTGCCAGCGAACAATATTATGTACCCGCCATGGACCGGGAGCTGTGGAACCAGTTTGCGCAAGTTCTCACCCGCCACGGCAGCGACCCGCAGAACATCAAATTTGCGTATTCCATGGAGGAGTTGATGCTGCAGCTGGCTTTCTACGGCGGCTATACCATCCTTGCCGAGCCGGTGCTGGCTCAGCTGCCCGCCAACAAAAACCTCACTTTTATCCCGCTGGAAAACGATACCGTTCCCGCTTGGGCCGTGTGGAACCGCGAGAACATCTCGCCCGCCCTCCGGCTGCTTCTGCGTGAGCTGGATATTGACCCGTGACATGCTACAGAACGCATTGACGATCTTGCGTAAAAGCACTGCTCTTTTTTCAGAAATTCAGCAAGAAAGGTCTCTCCGGCGCTGCGTGGAGAAAATGTCAAGGTCGATCACATGAATCAAAACGATCCTGTCCCGGACGATTTCACTCTTTCGCCGGCCTTTGTGGATGCACTGCCCG
>ENA-OPZM01000904-OPZM01000904.1-human-gut-metagenome-genome-assembly--contig:-NODE-904-length-11611-cov-1.974051_pt1 | contig 11611 bp, 14 predicted proteins | sample MGYA00242478_ERZ504493 | MGnify/ENA primary metagenome ERZ504493 (study PRJEB26092, sample SAMD00036227) | human gut metagenome | host: Homo sapiens | study: EMG produced TPA metagenomics assembly of...
ATCGCATTTGATCTCCAGTCACCTGACGCTGCTGAAGGCCAGGTCAATCGCCTTCGGGAAGAGATCCGGTCACTGGACTTTATGCCATCACGCTATGCCATCGTGGATTGGGAGCCATGGATGAGCATGGAGATGCATAGAGTACCCGTGGACAATTTCATTGTCTATTACGCTGTAAGCAATAGCAGCCTCACGGTAACTGTGATCCGTATCTTCTATAGTGGCAGGGATGTAGAAAACATTATAAATACAGAACGCAAATAAGCCACAAAAAAGAGCAGAAATGTCGCTGTTCCTTTTTGTGGCTTAAAAAAGTATTTCAGTACACGCAATTTCACGCCGATCTCTCCATTTTCTAAACGCTCCGCTTGAAATCCATTTTTAATTATTATCATATAATTCCTGTTCTCTGTCTAATATCTGTCTTTTATGGATATTCATACGTTTTTGGTATATCAAAAGAATCCCTACTCTCTCTGGCTTTCAGGCACTCCGCTGCATCCACCTTCCTGGTCTTCCATCCTACGAAATGCATTGACGCCAGATAGCTGCCTGCTGTCAGGACTGCAGCCATAATACAGCTCTTAAGCTCCAGATACGGGCTGACCAGCATCCCCATCATATCGGCAAACATCCGGAAAAACAGTCCGCAGAAAGCATATGCGGCAGGAATACTCATGAGGATTCCCAGGGGCAGGAAGACATGATTGCTGCCAAGTACAATGCGCCCGATCTTTCGGTCCGGATACCCCAGCACTTTCAGCATGGAGATATTGCTGCGGTTCTCTGATACCAGCATATTGACTGCTACATAGACAGATGCGATACAGATCATGATTCCCAGTCCCACCATAGTATCGATCATATAGCTGGTCTGGTCAATGATCGTATCCACCTGCTCTTTAAGATCAGATTTTCTGCTTTCTCTCTCTACTATATTTTCCGGAATATCCAGTCTTTCTTCGCTTATGATCATATTCCCTGCATTTTTGTCCACCCCGGTCATCTCAGCGGCATTTGCCCGGGAAGTATAAATAATCTGCGCAGTATCATTTTCCACGATTCCGCTGATTCTGATATGGATCTGTTCCAGAGACAGCGGATTATATAATGTCACCCGGTCACCGGTTTCCCACCCGCACAGGTATGCAGTAAGGCTTGTAATATAATATCCGTCCTTTGTACTGATCTCCTGTCCTTCCTTATCTGTCAGGTTTAAAAGAGACTGCTCATTGTCCGTTCCCATCACAGTCAGCGCGTCTCCCTTTTCATCCTCCACAGGCGCCGCCAATATCAGCTCTCCGCCGTAAGGATCCTCATACAGAAGTTCACCTAAAACGTACTGATATTCGTACTCGCCGGCCGCCTCCTGTACCGTGTCCGCCATATTCCTCGCCGAATCATAAATGGAGAATCCCTCAGCATGATAAAGCTGCCCAGAAAAATTCCCAGAAAGACGACAAAACTTCTTGCCGGACTTCCGATCAGTGAGCGGACAGCAAATTTGACGCGAAAAGACAGCTTTCTCCCGGCAAGGACCCGGCGCAGCTTCCGCCTGCCCTCGTCTGCACTTCCGCTTAAGAGCAGCACTGTATTCTGTCTCAGCAGACGTCTTACCGAAAGCAGCGCCGCAAGAATATACATGACAGTAGGAATCACGATTCCTAAAACAGCCACATACCAGCTCAGGCTGCAGGAGATCCTCATTGGTTCATAGTCAGTAAGCCCCAGTTCCCCGTATGGCTGGACGACAGCCGCCGTAATCACAGATGTCAGAACACCGCCGATGATACCGGGAATGGCTGCAAATCCGGCATAATGCCGGGCCAACTGCGCTCTGGTGTACCCCATGGCAGAAAGCGTTCCTATCATCTGCTGCTCTGTCTTTACCTTTCTGTTGATAATAATGCAGATCAGCGCCACCGCCACAAGCGGCAGGATGCACAGGAGCATCCACGACATGATCAGAAACATTTCCGCCTGTGAGCGCACCATCACAATCCGCTGGTTTTCTTCCGCCGCCGTATAGCTGTACATATGATATTTCTCATTGACAGCCCTGCGGAAATCTGCATCGTCATTTCCGTTATATCTGACCAGATACTGGCAGTTCGTCTCTCCCAGTTCTGCAAAGTCTTTCTCAGACATATAGGCGAGAAAAAATGTAGAGATATTCTTATATGAATCGTCCTCATTTTCCAGCATGTACAGATAGTCCGGCCGCTGGAAGAAACCGGTCACCGCATAATCTTCTTCTCCGATCCTGATCTGATCTCCTATAGAGATATCCATATTGACGGCATAGCTTCGGACAGGATCACCTCGCTATTTTCATTGGCATCCTCTCCTACTGTCACATCGTAGAGATCCACTTTCCGTGTCTTTTGGAATACCCTTGCGGTAGTTCCATCAGTGTCAATGTTTATATAGGACTGCACCTCTAAAGTAATCCCATACTCTTCTTCCATCTCTTCAACATCCGATTCCGGAATCGGGATATAAGTCGTAAAATGAGCATCCTCCAGCTTCTGTTTTTCAAAAAATTCATCTGCAAAGTCCAGAATTGCATTTCCCGCGATGTGAAACAGGAAAAACAGAAAGAGCGCCGCCATGGTCAGTACGGTGGAGGCTATATAAAATGACAGATTCTGCCGGATATTCCGGATGTATCTTCTCCTCAGCTTCATTCCGCTCCTCCTTTACAGTTCCAGCGCTTCCGCCGGAATCTTCTTTTCATTGAACACACTCTCCTCAACCCTGCCGTCCCGGATTCGTATGATCTGATCTGCCATCTTCGCGATCGCCTCATTATGGGTAATGATCACGACTGTGGTGCCGTACTTCCGGTTCATCATCTCCACGAACTGCAGGACATTTTTAGAGGAATGGGTATCCAAAGCTCCGGTCAGCTCATCGCAGAGTAGCAGCCTGGGGTTTTTGATCATGCTCTTGCAATGGCCGCCCTCTGCTGCTGCCCGCCGGAAAGCTCCCTTGGAAAACGTCTGCGGTACGGCTCCAGTTCCAGTGCTCCCAGCACCTCGCTCAGATCAAGAGGAGACTCTGAGATATCGGATACCACCTCGATATTCTCCTCAACTGTCAGGTCCGGGATCAGATTATAGAACTGGAAAACAAATCCCACCTCTTCTTTTCTGTATAAGGTCCGTTCTTTTGGCGTCAGGCCGACCAGACTTCTTCCCTCTATAGTCAAGTCTCCGGCATCCAGCGTATCCAGCCTCCCAGCATGTTCAATATGGTGCTCTTCCCGGAACCGGAAGGTCCGAGGATCACGCAGATCTCCCCTTTTCCAATGACAAGCTCTGCATGGTCCAGTGCGTAGACCGCCGCCTCCCCTTCTCCGTATCTTTTTACCGCATCTTTTAAACAGATAAACATGTCTTCTCCTTCCTTTAAATAACATCGTTATTTAATTGTTATTTAAAAAGGACCCGAAGATCCTTTCTTATCCATTTATCTCTCTTTTACAATATCTGTTAAACTTCCTTTGTGCAGCAGCGCATAAAATCCGCCCCGCATAAAACGTACCATATTTCTTGCCTGCATTTCTGCCTCTCTTTCTTCTGTCTCGTGCCCGATCAGATAAAAGACCATATCAACCTGTAAATGAGAAAACCAGTGGATCGTATCTGCCGTAAATTCCGGAACTTCCTCATTACCGCTTTTTTCTCCAGCTCCTGCGCTGATCCCTTTCCGGATCAAAGCCGCTACTGCTTTTCCCTGGGCGTCAATCTGCCCGATCAGACGGTCAAAGAATGCAGCCACCGCCGGGTGCTCCCTGTGACTGAAAAGGACGGAGCACACCTGCCTGTTCCGGTAATAGTACCGCAAAAGCGACAGGACTGCGTTGACATCCTCTTCCTCTCCTGCCGGATCCAGAAGATCTCTGCCGGCAGATTCCCGCTCTCTCCTATAATGCTCCCCCATGACAGAATCTATATGATCCGTAACTGGCCTTATAACGTTTTCAAAGAGATCGTCTTTATCCCTAAAGGAAGCATACAGAGCTCCGGTAGTCACGCCCGCCCGGGTACAGATCCTCCTGAGGATGATTTCTCAAACCCGTATTCGGCAAATTCTTCTGTGGCCGCTTTTAAAAGCGCCGCTCTTGTCTCTTCCGGTATGTTTCCTGCTTTTTTGACATCAGATCACCCCGCTGCGGACAATATCCTAAATAACATTGTTATTTATTTTATACCGGATCTGCTGCTTTTTGTCAATATTTCTCACAGAAATGTATTGATTTTTTCTATATCCTTTTGCCGATCGATCAAAGATCTCCTCTGTCCCCGGTATCCTTCCGAATGATGTCCGATCCTTCTTCCCCGAGATATTCCAGCATGGATGCGCTTAAGGCGGCATTGGATGTATGAAATCTGAAGCGAAGTTACAGACTGTTTATCAACTCCACTACCTGCCCCACATTTTTCTTTCCAAACACAACCTTTTCCCCGTCATTGATCACAAGGCAGGGGACGCTCATTACTTGATACCGGTCTTTGAGCGCCGGAAAATGATTCAGATCGTAGACCTCCGCCGTCACAAAAGGATTCTCCGCCGCAATGCGCTGGGCAGCCGTTACCAGTTCCGGACACATGGTGCAGGACAGGGAGACCAGGATTTTCATATTCACTGTTCTCGATATCTTTCCCAGGTCTTCCAGCGTTTTCTCATCCAGCGGCTGACCGGGTCCCGACGTGTTATAAAGGCCAAGGACAAACGACGTAAATTCATGTCCTCCGGGTACGCCGTGAAAGGCAAGGCCGCTCCACTCTCCATCTTTTCTGCACACCCGCACGCAGGGCAGATCCTCCGCTTTCACCGGAGCAGAGTCCGTGTCAGATAACCAGATGTTTTTCAACTGTATCTTTTCTGTCAGACTGCCAAGTTCTTCCGCATAGTTCTTCAGTTCCAGTGAAAGGGGCGTATCATCCAGATACAGCTCCAATATCAGCGGAGAAGACATTTTATCGAACACTGTCCTTAACTGTGCGGTCATCTCCGGGGTGAAGATACCGGCTGATTCTGGCACACGGCTGCCCGCGCTTTCCCCGGAAACAGCAGACGTTTTTCCTGCGGGATCCGCAGCCCCCTGTCCCGGACGCTCTGCCGATGGCTGCTCCGAATGAAGCCCTGTCTTTTTCTGCATGGCGGCAGCGTAGCGCTCCAGTTCCGTCGCAGCAAGAGCTCCGTCTCCCACTGCTGTCACCACCTGCCGCAAAGGTTTGATACACACGTCCCCAGCAGCATACAGCCCGTCACAGCTTGTCTTCATCATGCGGTCTGTCACGATATAACCGCGCTCGTCGCACTCCGCGATCCCCCTCACCAGATCCGTGGCGGGCTCATATCCGGCAAAGACAAAGACTCCGAAATTCTCCCCTGCCGGCGGCCGGTATTCCGTAACCTCTCCCGTAGCGGTATTCTGATAGCGCAGATATTCAAGCGTTCCTTCCCCAGACGCCTCGATCACTTCCGTATTCGTGAGCACAGTGATCTTCTCATGGTTCAGCGCCGGCTCCGCAGCAGACGGCGCGCATTTGAATCCGTTTCCCCGGATCAGCACCGTCACATGGCGCGCATATTTCGTCAGGAATACGCTTTCCTCGGCAGCTGCGAATCCACCGCCGATCACAAAGACGTCCCTTCCGGTAAAAAATTCCCCGTCACATGTGGCGCAGTAGGCGATCCCTCTTCCGCGGAATTCCTCTTCCCCCTGAAATCCCACCTTGCGGGGATGAGCTCCGGCGGCCAGCAGCACGCCGAAACAGGACAGCTCACCGCGGCTGGTCTTTACTTTTTTAATAGCGCCTGACATATCAAGCTCCGTCACTTCCGCAAGCAGAAATTCCGCACCGAATTTCTGCGCCTGTCTGCGCATGCTCTCAGTCAGTTCTCTCCCTGAGGTGCGCTCTACTCCCGGATAGTTCACTACTTCTTCCGTGATCACAATCTGTCCTCCGAACTGCTCCTTTTCCACAACGACAACGCGATAGCGTGCCCGCGCCAGATAGAGAGCGGCAGTCAGCCCGGCAGGTCCTCCTCCGATCACAACTACATCATATAATTCTTTCATCATTTTCTCCCTCGTATAATAAGCCTTTCATTATTTCAGGGGCAGCACGCAGCCGCCCCTTCTTTCAAGCCTCTTCTTGTTTATAACTGACCTACCAGATCCAGGCTCGGCTTCAGCGTCTCTGCCCCCTGGCTGCCATTTTGCCGGGCACACCTCATCGCCATGTTCATACACGAACTGGCACGCCTGCAATTTGCGCAGCAGCTCATCCGCGTTGCGCCCCACATTTCCCGCATTGACCTCATAGGCCGCGATCTTTCCTTCAGGGTTGACGATAAATGTCCCTCTCTCTGCCACGCCGTCCGCCTCAATGTAAACCTCAAAATCTCTTGAGATCACATGGGTCGGGTCAGCCAGCATGGGATATCCGATCTTTTTGATCCGGTCAGACGCGTCATGCCATGCCTTGTGAACATAGTGGGTATCGCAGGATACAGAGTACACTTCGCATCCTGCCGCCTGGAATTCCGGATATTTGCCTGCAAGATCCTCCAGTTCTGTCGGGCACACAAAAGTAAAGTCCGCAGGATAAAAGAAGAAAATGCTCCATCTTCCCAGTACGTCTTCCTTTTTTACTTCTTTAAACGCGTTATTATGATACGCCTGCACACAGAACTCACCGATTTCTTTGTTGATTAATGACATAGGTAATACCTCCTTAAATATCTTTATTCATTAGTTAGTTATAACTAATTCAATTGTAACCGCAGGCTATTAGCTTGTCAATAAAAATATTAATAATAATAACTTTTATCACTTTTAAAGTTCTTTTTTGAATTCTCGATAAGCCCTATTGACACATATCCAAAAATTATTTATAATCATAACAGTGTTTTGAAACACTGTATGAATCGATTGAAAGGAAATGACACCACTATGGCAAAACAGATTGAAGGCGTATACGAAGCGATACTTTCCTGTGCCAAAAAGGAATTTTTAGAGAAAGGCTATAAAGATGCCTCCCTGCGGGTCATCGCACAGGAGGCCGGAACAAGCACCGGTTCCATTTATACCCGTTTTGGAGATAAAGAAGGACTTTTTGAGGCGATCGTCTCTCCCGCCGCCGAGCAGCTCACGGAGATGTTTTTTAGAAATACAGGAGAATTTCCATAACCTGAATGAAGATACCCAACAGGCCAAAATGGGAAGCTATACGTCAGATTCCCAGCTTGGCATGCTGGATTTTATCTACGATCATTTCGATGAGTTCTGCCTTCTTCTGGACTGCGCACAGGGCACCCGCTTTTCCGCTTTTCTGGATAAGCTGGTAGATATCGAAGTGGAATACACTTATAAATACATGGAAGTCATCGGCTGTGAAAGCGTGAAATCCGGACTGATCACCGAAGATTTTATCCATATTGTCACGACCGCCTATTTCAACGGCATGTTTGAGGTCGTGCGGCACCGGATGAACAAGGCGGATGCGGTGAAATACATCCGTCTCCTCAACAACTATCACATGCAGGGATTTACCACCATCTTCAACCCGGAGTGCGAAGTTCCGGGGACCACTGACATCGAGAGCACTACCGGTTCCAGAATACCGTGCAAGCAGTAACTACCGGTAATCAGACCGTTTCCTGTCCGGTACCGCAGGCGGCGGTCTTTTTATAAAACATATGGTTAGTATATTCTAACCCCAAAAAGGAGGAATTCTTATGCAGGAAAAAAAGTCCTATGCTCCGGCTGTGGGAGCTTGGGGAACAATATCACGGCGGCTGATACGGGCAGTTCTTTCCGCGTCCGTCGGCGTCTTATGCGGCATACTGCCGTATTTTGCAGCGGCACAGATCATCATCGGACTCATCCGTCACGAACAGGACGCTTCTTATTATCTGTTCTGGTGCTGTCTGGCACTGGGAGGCTACATCCTGCGGGCAGTTCTTTATGCGCTCGCACTCTCTATGTCACACAAAGCGACCTTTGCTATTTTAAAAAATATCCGGGAACGTATCCTTGCCAAACTTCCGAAGCTCCCTTTGGGAACTGTCATGGACACCCCCAGCGGACAGATGAAACAGATTATCGTGGATCAGGTCGAAAGTATGGAGCGGCCTCTTGCACATCTTCTGCCGGAGATGACGTCAAATATACTGGCTCCGGTCTGCATTTTGATCTATCTGTTTGTCCTTGACTGGAGGATGGCACTCCTCTCTCTTGTCTCCATTCCTGTCGGCATGGCGTTCATGATGGCAGTGATGGCAAATTACGGGAAACAATATGAAGGGTCCGTCAAGGTTACGCAGGAAATGAACTCCACTATCGTAGAATATATCGGCGGTATCGAGGTGATCAAGGCATTCAATCAGGGGAAGAATTCCTATGAGAAATTTTCTCAGCGTGTCCTGGCAAACGCATCCTACTTCTATCACTGGATGAAGAGCTGCCAGCTCCCGGTGTCCATTTCACGGACACTGCGCCCACAACATTGATCACTATTCTTCCCGTGGGCTGGATCATGTATCTGGGCGGTTCTCTGGATATCGAGACTTTTATTACTGTCATCATCCTCTCCCTCGGCATAGCGGCCCTCTGCTTGCCGCCATGGATTTCGTGGACAGTCTGGCAAAGGTCGGGACCATCGTAGGTGAAGTTGACTCCATCTTAAGCAGCGAAGAACAGCAGCACAGTCTGACGCCGGTATCTTTCAGCTCTGAGGATATCCGGCTGGATCATGTATCCTTCGGCTATCACGCGGATCAGGAGATCCTGCATGACATATCTCTGTCCATCCCCGCCGGAACCATGACTGCGTTTGTCGGTCCGTCGGGCAGCGGGAAATCAACGATCGCAAAGCTGATCGCAGGGTTCTGGGATGTGAAAAAAGGCAGGATCACGCTGGGCGGACATGACTTGAAGGATATCCCTCTCCGCCAGCTTTATGAACAGACTGCGTTCGTCTCGCAGGACAACTATCTGTTTAATGAATCGGTAAGGGAAAACATCCGCATGGGAAAACCCGGAGCAGACGATGCGGAAGTCGAGGCCGCAGCAACGGCCGCAGGCTGTGATTCCTTTATACGGAAACTGGAGAACGGTTACGATACCGTAGTCGGCGGAGGAGGCGCGCATCTCTCCGGCGGGGAACGCCAGAGGATCGCCATCGCGCGGGCCATGCTGAAAGATGCGCCCATCGTGATCCTCGATGAGCCACCGCATACATTGATCCCGAAAATGAGGCAGTCGTCCAGAAGGCTGTGGCAAAACTGGTAAAAGGGGAAGACTGCTGATCGTCATTGCCCACCGCCTCTCTACCATCACGGACGCAGACAGATCTTTGTCGTGGCAGACGGACGGATCTCTGCATCCGGAACACATGAGGAACTCTTAAAACAAAGTGAAATGTACCACGAAATGTGGCAGGCACATATCGGCGCAAAGGATGGTGACGCAGCATGATCGCAGTATTGAAAAAACTTTATCAGTTTGCAGGAGATGAACAGAAAAATATCAACAAATCCATTTTCTGGGGTTTCTTCTATGCAGTATTCCACATGTTTCAGATCGTGGCAATCTATTTTGTGGTGCTCGCCCTTACCGGCGGGGACAGAACATACCATGCGGCGTGGACCGCTCTCCTGCTGCTCGTATTCAGCATAGCCGGAAGGTCTCTCATCAACCGTTTCACCCAGCTTCAGCAGACACACGCGGGGTACTTCATGGTTGCAAATAAAAGAATTGCCATCGGCGACAAACTGAAACGGATTCCCATGGGATATTTTAATGCCAGGAGCCTTGGCGAGATCACAGGTATCTCCACCACCGTACTTGATGTCGTAGAAAGTAATGGACCTGTCGTGCTTGTCAACATCCTCAGCGGTTTTATCAATTCCATTGTATTTCTCCTCTGCGTGTTCGGATTCGACTGGCGCATCGGTCTTCTTGCCCTTGCAGGCACAGCACTCTACCTGCTCATCACTTCCGCCATGGAGAAAAATCCGCCCGGGTTACGCCCCGCCGCCAGGAATCCGAGGCACAGCTTGTAGACGCAGTCCTGGAACAGATCCAGGGGATGAGCGTGATCAAATCCTTTAATCTGTCCGGGAAAGGCGACCGCCGGGTCAGAGACGCACTGGAATATAACCGGAAGAGCAACCTCGATATCGAGCGCCTCTTCACACCTTATATGGTCGCCCAGGAATTAAGCCTGCATCTGTTTTCCGTACTGATCATGGGTGCCGGGATCATTTTCTGCCTGAACGGGAGCATGACGCTTTCCGAGGCGCTGATGACCGTCGTCATCTCCTTTTTAGTCTTCTCGCAGATCCAGTCAACAGGAAGCGCTGTATCCCTGCTGCGTGTCGTCGGAAGTTCCATCGACCATGCGGATCAAATTGACGAGATCCCGGAAATGGACAGCACAGGAAGGCCGGTATCTCCGAAAAAGCATGACATCTCTTTCGATCATGTGGACTTTTCTTACGATAAAAGACCAATCTTGAAAGACATAAGCATAACGATACCGGACTGCACTACAACTGCCATCATAGGTCCCAGCGGTTCCGGAAAGACCACTCTGTGCAGTCTGATCGCCCGGTTCTGGGATGTGGACAGCGGCTCGATCCGTATCGGCGGCACAGATATCCGGGAGTATACGCTGGAATCCTCATGGAGCAGATCAGTATGGTATTCCAGAACGTATATCTCTTCGCAGACACGATTGAGAACAATATCAAATTCGGCAGTCCGGACGCCACCCACGAGCAGGTTGTCGCCGCGGCGAAAAAACCTGCTGCCATGATTTTATTTCCGCTTTGCCGGATGGCTATGGCACGGTGATCGGAGAAGGCGGCGCCACATTATCCGGCGGCGAGAAACAGCGCATCTCCATTGCACGTGCAATGCTGAAAAACGCGCCCATCATTATCTTTGACGAAGCAACGGCAAATGTTGATCCGGAGAATGAAGATAAACTGCAGAAAGCCATGGAGGAGCTGATGCGGGACAAAACGATCCTGATGATCGCCCACCGGCTCAAAACAGTACAGAAAGCAGATCAGATCCTCGTACTGGACGAGGGACGGATCGTGCAGAAGGGGACCCATGAAGAGCTCAAGGATACGCCCGGGATCTATCGGGATTTCCTGGAAGTGAGGAAAGAAGCTGCGGGGTGGAAGCTGTAGCAGGAGAATCTGTCAAAAATCTATCCGAAATAACTCAGGAAGGCTCCTTCTGGAGCCTTCTGCTTATCATATATCCAATATCCATTTCACCGTTTTGCGAAAAGCGTCTTCACGGCTATGCCGGCAGTCTTCCGGATATTGTCTCTCAATTTTAAACATTTTCAGCTTAGGCGGATTTAAGGGAACAAGAATGTGACTTGCTTTTTCATATTCCAGGACATCCACCCGGAAAGCGAACCGGTGCTTTTCAAGACGCTCTACCATATATGCAACCGCCTCTTTGCTGGGCCACATAAGATCTTCCTTCGCGTAAATGAATAAAATGTTTCCCCGGATGTTCTCCACACGGATGGCTGTATCCTCATCGAAATGTTTCAGTGGTTCTTCGTAG
>ENA-OPZM01000905-OPZM01000905.1-human-gut-metagenome-genome-assembly--contig:-NODE-905-length-11609-cov-9.071852_pt1 | contig 11609 bp, 11 predicted proteins | sample MGYA00242478_ERZ504493 | MGnify/ENA primary metagenome ERZ504493 (study PRJEB26092, sample SAMD00036227) | human gut metagenome | host: Homo sapiens | study: EMG produced TPA metagenomics assembly of...
TTGGTGGATGCCTGATCCTCGAGCTCCTCCACTGTCTCCTGGGAGTGCGTGGTGGAGGCCGGGTGAATCACGAGGCTCTTGGCGTCGGCCACGTTGGCCAACAGGCTGAACAGGTGCAGGTTGTCGATGAACACGCGTGCCGCGTCCTTGCCGCCCTTGATGTCGAAGGTGAAGATGGAGCCGCCGCCGTTCGGGAAGTACTTCTTGTACAGCTCGTTGTCCTTGCGGCCTTCGATGGACGGGTGGGAGATGGATTCGACTTCCGGAACGGTCTTCAGGTAGTCGATGACCTTCAGCGCGTTCTCGACATGGCGCTCGACGCGAAGCGACAGGGTTTCGGTGCCCTGCAGCAGCAAGAAGGCCGAGAACGGAGACAGGGTTGCGCCGGTGTCGCGCAGCAGGATGGCGCGGATGCGGGTCACGAACGCGGAACCGCCCAGAGCCTCGTAGAAGTTCAGACCGTGGTACGACGGATCCGGCTCGGTCAGGGTCGGGAACTTGCCCGGCACTTCGGCCCAGTTGAAGTTGCCGCCTTCCACGATCACGCCGCCGAGGGTGGTGCCGTGGCCACCGATGAACTTGGTGGCGGATTCGACCACGACGTCAGCACCGTGCTCCAGCGGGCGGAACAGGTACGGGGTGGCGAAAGTGTTGTCGACGATCACCGGCAGATGATGCTTGTGTGCGATGGCGGTGATGGCTTCGAAATCCGGCAGGTCGGCGTTCGGGTTGCCGAAGGTCTCGAAGTAGACGAGCTTGGTGTTCTCCTGGATGGCATCCTCGAACTCCTGCGGGTTCTCAGCGGAGACGAAGGTGGTGGTGATGCCGTCACGCGGCAGGGTGTGGCGCAGCAGGTTGAAGGTGCCGCCGTAGATGTTCTTGGCAGCCACGATGTGGTCGCCGGACTGGGTGATGTTGCGCACGGCGTATTCGACCGCGGCGGCGCCGGAAGCGACTGCCAAACCAGCGGCGCCACCTTCAAGGGCTGCGATGCGGTCTTCGAACACGCCCTGGGTGGAATTGGTCAGGCGGCCGTAGATGTTGCCCGGATCGGCCAGACCAAAACGCGCCTCGGCGTGATCAAAGTTATGGAACACGTAGCTGGTGGTCTGGTAGATCGCACGCGCGGGAATCGGTTGCCGGGTCGGCCTGCTCCTGGCCGACGTGAAGCTGCAGGGTTTCGAAGCGGTAGTTCTTGGAATCTGCCATGGTTTCTGCTCCTTGTGGGGAAGTGGTTCGTTGCTTGTCTTGCTGACCACCCGCCTTGCCGTGTGTGGCGGTTGGTCAGGTGTTGGTAGCGACAATAATCCGACGTCGCTTCGCAATGCAAACCGAGCGTTATCGCACTTGCCTATATCCCCTTATAAACCGTTGCAATCATTGCCATCCAGGCTTTGCAAAACTACTCTGGTAGCCATCAAAAAACTTGCGACACGCCAGCAAACGGCATCATGGTGACTCGCCGTACGAGGCGATGGGGCGGTGAAGTCAGGCAAGCGGCTAAAGTCATGGTCAGGCAATCGCAAGAGAGGGTTCCCATGAATGATGTGATTCTGTTCGACCGTGACCCACGGTACATTCCACGTGTGGCCGCGGTGCACGACATGTGCGGTTACGGCAAGTGCTCGCTGACGGCGGCCATTCCGATTCTGTCGGCGGCCGGATGCGACGTATGCCCCGTGCCGACGGCGCTGTTTTCGGCGCATACGCGCTACAGCGTGTTCACGTTCCACGATACGACCGAAATTTTGGACGGCTATCTGGATGCGTGGCGCAAGGAGAACGTCGATTTGGACGGCGTGTATTCCGGTTTCCTCGGTTCCGCCGAACAAGTCGCGATTATCAAACGTCTGTATGCGGATTACCCGCACGCCTTGCGTTTGGTGGATCCGGTGATGGGAGACGGCGGCGAGATCTACGCCACATACACGCCGGAATTATGCGAGGCGATGGGCACGCTGGTGGATGGCGCCGACGTGCTGATGCCGAATTTGACGGAAGCGTCCATGCTGACGGGACGCACCTACCCGGGCAGAACATCGACAACGCGGAAGTGAACGGCATTATTGACGCGCTGCTTGCCTTGGGAGCGAAAAACGTGGTGCTCAAAGGCGTTGACCGTCAGGATGGCATCATTCGCAACTATGTGGCATCGGCCACTTCCGGCGCATCCGGCAAGCAAGAGATTGCGCACGACAAGCTGCCGTTCATGACACATGGCACCGGCGACGCCTTCGCATCCGCATTATGCGGTGCGGTGATGGCCGGCAGACCTCTGGCTGAATCGGCGCATATCGCCGGCGAATTCGTACGCCATGCCATGGAAAGCACGCAATTCCAGCCGAACCACACTGAGCGCGGTGTGAGCTTCGAGCTGGACCTTGACGAGTTGACGCGTCTGGTTCGCCGCTGAACATTCCAACCATATGCGGTTTCGGGCGTTCCATGGCCGCTCGCCTTGTGGAGCAATGTGGATAACGGCAAGTTATCCACCAACTATCCCAAACACGCCCGAAACCGCATCCTCTATCCACATTCGCCGTTCGCCCTTGCTTCGCGCCGGTCCTTTCTGCTGGACTTGAATCATGAACGGCAACACAACACATAACGTTCCGAACGCAACGCAGCGCTCGGAACAGCTTCTTGATTCCATCGCACGGCGACTGCATGATGGCACACTGTGCGCACGACAGGTCGGCGAACTCGGCGAACAGTATGCGGCCGCATGGCTGGAAAGCAAGCTGGCAGACGCTCGACCGCAACTGGCACTGCCGATATGGCGAACTCGATATCGTTTCACGCGACGATACGGGAATCATCGTCTTCGTCGAAGTCAAAACCAGGCGGACGCTCCGCTATGGCACTCCGCAGGAAGCCGTGACGTCATCCAAGCAGATCAACCTGCGCCACGCGGCCGTGCAATGGCTGTCGGACAGCGACCATCGCACGCCGCATAACGGCGTGCGCTTCGACGTCGTCACCGTCATCGTCCGTGATGGCAAACCGCTTGTCCACCATATCGAAGGAGCGTTCTGATGGCTATCGGCAGCGCGCTTTCCGTGGGTCTCATCGGCCTGAAAGCCTTCATCATCCAAATCCAGGCGTTCGTATCTCCGGGACTCCCCTACTTTTCCATCATCGGACTTCCCGACACCTCGCTCTCCGAAGCGAGGGAACGTGTCAAATCCGCATGTCAGGCCAGCGGTGCCAAATGGCCGGAAACACGGGTTACGGTCAATCTTTCGCCGGCGTCCATGCCCAAACGCGGATCCTCACACGATCTGGCGATCGCAGCGAGCGTGCTTAGCGCATCCGGAACGATACCGCATGACTGCTTGAACGACACCGTCGTGCTCGGAGAGGTGAATCTCGATGGCACGGTACTGCCCATCAACGGTCTGCTGCCGATTCTGCTGCATGCACGCGATCAAGGCGTATGCAAGGTGATCGTACCGCATGCCAATTTGGACGAGGCGGCCCTTGTGCCCGACGTCGACGCCATTGGGATACGTCACGTCGGCGAACTGATCGAACTGATGGGAGGCACCGCGAACTATACGATACCCGATATGATCCGAGACGTGGATGCCAACGACGGCGCCATGTCGGTATGTCCTCCTCCCGGAGATATGAACGAAGTCATGGGGCAGGAAACGGCCAAATGGGCGTTGGAAGTGGCGGCTGCCGGCGGCCATCATCTGATGATGACCGGTCCTCCCGGCACCGGAAAAACCATGCTCGCCTCGCGCATTCCCGGCATTATGAGTCCGCTCAGCGAATCGGAACAACTGGAAGTCGCCTCGATCCGCTCCCTATGCGGCACATTGCCCAGCTATGGCATCAGCGATGTTCCGCCATTCGAAGCACCGCACCATACCGCATCCACCGCATCCTTGGTCGGCGGCGGCGCGGGATTGGCTCAACCAGGCGCGATCACGCGGGCGCATCGGGGCATCCTATTCATGGACGAGGCGCCCGAATTCTCGGCACGCACCCTGCAAACCTTGCGCGAACCATTGGAATCCGGGTATGTGGCGATATCCCGCGCGAAAGGCACCACCTACTATCCGGCACGATTCCAACTGATCATGGCGGCCAATCCTTGCCCCTGCGGCTACGCATACGGCAACGGCGAGCGCTGCACGTGCAGGGAAAAAGACCGTATCAAGTACTTCAGCCGCCTGTCGGGGCCGATCCTCGACCGCATCGACATTCAGATCGAAGTGCCTCCTGTGGAACGCATCAACCCAGGCACGGTTCCTTCCGGCGAATCCAGCCACGCCATCCGCCTGCGGGTCATGGTGGCAAGGCAAACGGCACAGGAACGTTTCCGGGAATTCGGATGGGTCTGCAATGCGCAAGCCACCGGAACATGGCTTCGCGCCAACACGTCCACAAAAGCCATCGAGCTCGTGAACCATGCGTTGGCCAGCGAACGGCTCAGCCTCAGAGGGGCGGACCGAGCCATGCGACTCGCATGGACGCTATCCGACCTGTCAGGCAAAACCTCTCCCGGACCGGAAGAGATGATGCAAGGAATCTCCATGAGACGAGGTTGACATGAACGAGAACACAACCGCCGATACGAGCGTCAACGCAACCGCCATCGACGATGAGACCCTGTCACGCGCGGTGCTCACCTATTGTCTGGACAGCGCCGATGCGATGATGTACGCGCTGGTCAAAGGCATCGGATCAGCCACGCATACCCTGCAACTGCTTGCCGACAGCGGTCCGGGCAATCATGAAAGCGTGGCCACGGCAGCCTATAAAACCTTGGACGCGGCGCTCATCAACGGCATTACACGTTGGGGACGCACCATCAATGCTCGAGGTATGGCCTCCTTCCACGGCGCAATGGTCTCGTGGCAGCATCGCCTGACCACATTGCCCAGCACCGACCCCGAGGAGCTCAAAACGTGGTTCACCGCAAACGGCACGCAGTGGATCGTCGCGCCGCATCACCCCTACTGGCCTTCGCAGCTTGCCGACCTCACCATACACACGGACTGGGCCGCGCCATTATGCCTATGGGGGAAAGGTGACCCCCAAGCGTTGGTGTCATGCTCCGAACCGGTCGGTGTCGTCGGATCACGCGGCGTAAGCGAGTACGGAAGGCAAAGCGCACACGAGCTCGCCAAACAAGCGGCCCGAGCAGGCCATCTCATAGTGTCAGGAGGCGCTCTGGGCACCGATGCGGCCGCCCACTGGGGAGCCATCCAAGCCATGGACGAGATCGGAACGCCCCTCGCAGGACGCACCGTCGCGGTATTCGCCGGAGGACTCAACTATATCGGTCCGAAAAGCAACGAGCGCCTCTTCGAAACCATCATCAACCATTCCGGCGCGCTCATCTCGGAACTCTGCCCCGGAACCGTTCCGGAAGCCAGACGATTCCTTATCAGGAACCGCCTGATAGCGGCGCTATCATCCACCCTCATCGTAGCCCAGGCACGCGCACGCTCCGGCGCGCTTAACACCGCAGGATGGGCCAACGAACTCAACCGCCGTGTATTCGCCGTGCCAGGAGATGTAACCATGCCTCACAACACAGGATGCAACCGACTCATACAAGAAGGCCAAGCTCCATCATCTGCTCGCTGACCGATATCGACGAATTCTGCCACGCAGCGCATCGCCCGCAATCAGCCGACGCGGCAGACAACGACGACGAACCGTCGGAAGAGTCAACCGACACCAGTCTGTCGCAACCAACCAACGCCACTGCAGCCATACTCAAAGCCATACGAACATGCAGCGCGAAATACGGCCACGTCTCCACTGACGGTCTACTCGCCATCCTGGCCGAAAGCAATCCCGGAGAATACTCAATCTCACGAATCAGCATGGAGCTGGGATTAATGGAACTCAACGGACTTATCTGCACACAGCATGGCAACATCACCATCACCGACGCAAGCGCCACATGACATCACGCCCAACAACGCCACCGCCAAGCCTGCACAGATCAACGGAATCCATCGAAAACATACGCATCAGACACGCATAACCACGCATGCAGCGGCAAACCCGCCAACCGGCAAACCGCAATGAGGTCACACCTTGTGCGAAAATCGTTGCTATGAGTCCGAAGCATGTTGAAGATATGTATGATGCAGTAATCGTCGGCGCAGGCGCGGCAGGCCTGTCCGCAGCGTTGGGAATGCTGCGAAGCGAACAAATGCAAGCCCTGAAGGAAGCCGGCATCGAGCCGAACATCCTGGTGATCTCCAAACTCCAGCCGTTGCGCTCGCACACCGGTTCCGCGGAAGGCGGCATTGCGGCCAGCCTCGGCAACGTCGAAAAAGACGACTGGCACTGCACTACTTCGACACGGTCAAAGGCGGCGATTGGCTCGTCGACCAGGACGCGGCCGAACTGCTCGCCAAAGAGGCGTCGGAAACCGTAATCGATCTGGAACATGACGGTGTAGCGTTCTCCCGTACTGAGGACGGCCATATCGCACAACGACGTTTTGGCGGACATACCAAGGATTTCGGCAAGGAACCGGTTCGTCGCGCCGCCTACGCGGCCGACCGCATCGGCCATCAGATCCTCTTCTCCTTGTGGCAGCAATGCGTGGCCGAAGGCGTGGAATTCGCCGAGGAATGGTACGTGACCGATCTGGTAATCACCGAAGACGGATCCAAAGTCGAAGGCGTAGTGGCATTTGACACGCATAAGGCCAAACGCACGCCATCCACGCACGCAACGTGCTTCTGGCCACCGGAGGCGCAGGCCGCCTATTCCACACCACCTCCAATTCATGGGATCTGACCGGCGACGGCATGGCTCTCGCACTGCAAGCGGGACTGCAGCTTGAAGACAGCGAATTCGTGCAATTCCACCCGACTGGTCTGGCGCATACCGGCATTCTGCTGTCTGAAGCGGCACGAGCGGAAGGCGGCGTGCTTCGCAATGCCGATGGCGAGGCATTCATGGAAAAGTATGCTCCCGGCCATGCCGATTTGGCTGCACGAGATGTGGTGAGCCGTTCCATTATGGCTGAAATCGATGCCGGCCACGGCGTGGCGGATCCGAAGGACCCCGAAGGGCCAAAGGATTGCGTGTGGCTTGATATGACCGGTATTGATGCCGACCATATGCATGAGGTACTGCCGCAGGTGGTGGAAACCATCGAAAAATATGCGGATCTTGATCCGACACACGATTTCGTGCCGGTTAAGCCTACCGCGCATTACACCATGGGTGGCATTCCGATCACCACCGACGGCGAAGTCTACCGTTGGCAGAACGACGAACGAAATGTCGTCGAAGGCCTGTTCGCTGCCGGCGAATGCGCATGCGTGTCCGTGCACGGCGCAAACCGTCTCGGCGGCAATTCCCTGCTGGATGCATGCCTGTTCGGCACCCGCTCCGGCAAGGCGCTGGCGGAACGCATTTCCAGCGCTCCAGTGAACGATCCCATGGCTGAATCCGACGCGACAATGGTTCGGATGCGGTCCAGCAGGCCGCTGACACCCGTTCCAACGAACTCAAGGATCTGCTGGTGCAGCTTCCGGAAGACGAGGAGCATGCAGCCGACAATCCTTACCAGCTGATGGCCGATCTGGGTACCGTCATGGAACGCGCTGTCGCCGTGCGTTGCGACGAGCAGGGTATCGAACAGGCGCTAACGGCATTGCATGATGAGTTTGCGCCCCGTGCCGAAGCCCTGCACGCGCATTCCGACTCCCCCACGTTCAACCAGGAGATCACCGCCATTTGGGAGGTCCGCCACCTTCTGGAACTCGGCAAGGCCGTACTCACCTCATCCGATGCGCGTCACGAATCCCGTGGCTCGCTGAAGCGTCTTGATTTTCCGGAACGCGACGATGAGCATTTCCTGGCCCATTCCATGGTGAATGCCTCCGGCCAGATTTCCTGGCAGCCGGTGCACATTGTGAATATGCCGCCAAAAGCCCGCGAATACTGATTCCGCTGGGCACGGCGTATGGCAGACTAGTTGACGGTTTTATTGGAAAGGCGGGTACATGAGCGGTATGGAAAACGGCGTGAATACGGTGACATTGCGGGTGAATAGGTTTGCCCCGCGCGCCGAGCGTGCCCGCGACCGCGAACGTGGCGGCTCTCCGTTCGCCAGAAAAAGCTCTCCGTTTGGGGATTCCGGCACGTCGGCGCGCCGCCGCCCGCGCGGCAAGCAGTGGTTGCAGGATTACACGTTGAACGTGCGTCCGGAAGACACGGTGCTTGATTGCCTGTTGAAGATCAAACGCACCATCGATCCGACGCTGGCATTCCGCTATTCGTGCGGACATGGCATGTGCGGTTCCGATGCGGTGTCCATCAACGGCACCCCCACCCTGCTGTGCACCGCGTCCGTCAAGGATTGGGCCAAACCGTCGAATCCGACATTGGTCGACGATGAAGGATTCCGACACACCGGAGATGTTTCCGACATTCAGGAAAATGCGGTCGGCGCAGGGGATCTTGGCGTCATCGAGCTCGCTCCCCTGCCGGGTTTCCCGGTGCAGCGCGATTTGATTGCCGATATCGATCAGATGCTCAACCAAATCAGAAAACTCAAGCCCTATCTGCAGGCGCATGGAGAACTCGCCACCACTGCGGACGGCAAGATCAACGCTTTCGAATATCTGCAGAATCCCCAGCAGCTTGCCAAGTATGAGCTTCTCAGCAACTGCATCGCCTGTGGCACTTGCGAAGGCAGCTGCCCTGTGTATGCGGGCGGCGAAGCGTTCATCGGACCTGCAGCCCTTATCGCGGCGTCTCGTTTCATCAACGATTCCCGCGACGGTCAGGCGAACGCACGCATGGATGCCATTGATTCCGCCGATGGCATCGCCGCATGCCAGTCGGTCCGCGCATGTACCCGCGAATGCCGCGTGGCATTGACGTCGGCGAGGAAATCTGGCAGCTGATCGCCCAAGTCAAGGAACGCTGAACCCATGGATAGAACGTCATATACCAATCTCGCCAAGTCATGGGAATACGTTGAGGACCATGCGTTCTCCCGCCAGTCAACCGACTTGAATGCTATTCGCACCCATGCTGAAGAAGCAGGCATTCCGCAGGGTTCAGCAGCCCAAGCCGAGCTGTTGCGCATGCTCGTGCATATGGTGAATGCGACATCAGTGATCGCCGTCGGCACCGGTTCCGTGGTGGAAACGTTGCAGCTGGTCAACGGTTTGGATAATTCCGGTCAGCTTACGGCGGTTGATTCCTCTTCCCAGGGTATTGCGCTGATTCGTACGTTGTTTAATCGGCTTTCCGACGAGACACAGACCACGCTTCGCGCCGTCAACGCTCCCGTCGACGTGTTTTTGCCACGTCTGAATGCAGAAAACTACGATTTGATTGTAGTTGCCGGCGACGCGGAAAATTACGGCGCTTCCTTCGAGCAGGCTCCCCGCCTGTTGAAGAAGCATGGCGTAATCGTGTTCACCGATATTCTTGCTTTTGATTCAGCCACGTCCGCAGGCGGCGTTTTGAATCCCGCCAATCGTGACGCCAAATCCATTGCCATGCGTGGTTTGCTGGAAACCGTGGAATCCGATGAGCGTTTCGTCACTGCCCTCACCCCGACAGGTACAGGTTTGCTCGTGGCCGTCAAGCGCTAGAGCATGCCGTTCCCAACGGCTTACCGTTTCCTCATACAAAAAGCCGACACTCACGGATAAGTGATGAGTGTCGGCTTTTGTTGTGTCTGGCGTATGGCGCGGAATGCCATACGCCGGAACGTCGTTATTTGACCTTTGGATGTGTGTCGATCATCTGGCTGACCACAACGGTGCCGTCTTCGAGAACAGATTCCACTTCCCCAGCAGCATCCTCGTCAGCAGTATGATGCTTATGCTTCGAGGATGCGGCAGCGGCAAGCTCAAACTTCTTGGATTGGCGGCTCAGCAGAATGCCGGAAATCACCGCCGCGACTATGGAACCGACCAACACACCGAAACGTGCTTCAGCAGACAGTTCGGCATCCTGATATGCAAGCGAGGAAATCAGGAAAGATACGGTAAAGCCGATGCCACATGCGCAGGCCGCGGGGAACATGTCGCGCACACGCAATCCCTTAGCCATTTTCAATCCGGCCACATGCGTGGAAAGCCATGCCGTGATCATAATGCCCAACGGCTTGCCGACCACCAGAGCCACCATAACGGCAACGACGACCGGCGAAATGAACAGGGCCAACGTCAACGATTCAAAATGCACACCAGTGGCGAACAAGGCGAAAATCGGCAGAGCCAGCAACGCGGAAAACGGCTGCAGCTTGTCCGCATAGCGTTCGGCGCGTGGGGTTTTCTCTCCGAAACGCTCATGAGCCGGCGTGAGCAATCCAACAAGCACGCCAGCCAAAGTAGGATGCACACCAGCTTCGAACATCATCACCCAAGCCAGAATGCCGACAATGGCCACGGCAAGCCATGGCACTTTGCGCATACGCACCAGGAAATACCATACGACAGCGCATACGGCGATGCCGACGAACCAGTACCATGCGTTCACCGAAGAGAAGAACACCGCGATCAGAATAATGGCCAGCAGATCGTCCACTGTGGCAAGCGTCATCAGGAACGCGCGAATAGAGCCCGGCAGCGCTTTGGCGAACAAAGCAAGCACAGCCAAAGAGAACGCGATATCAGTGGCCGTAGGAACCGCCCAACCATGAGACATCTCACCAAAGGTGAAACTCGTTCCCGAAGCGATGGCCAACGGATCGGATCCGAAACCGGAGAACAGGAACAATACCAGCAGGAACAACACCGGAGGAGCCATCATACCGCCCACAGCGCACAGCATCGGCACTGCAGCAGCTTGGGGTTCGACAGCGAACCTGTGGCGAGTTCCTGTTTCAATTCCAGTCCGACAGTCAGGAAGAACACCGTCAGCAGACCATCCTGCACCCAGTGTCCCAATCCCATATCGATATTGGTGTAGGGAATGGCGATGCGGAAATTCTCCAACTCTTCGAACGCATGCGCCGTGAACGGCAGATTGGCAAGCAACAGACCTGCGAGGGCGAAGCCAAGCATAATCAGACCAGATATGCGGTCGGAAGCGGCTATGTATCGTATTTTCGCCCAGAGTCCCTGCTTACGTTCGGTCATTGCTCTCCCGTCTGTTGCCGCGAGTATCCACGGCCCGCCATTCACTTAAGAAAAGCGTCTGCGGTATTGGCATGCGCAGACGCTTCAATAGCGGTTCCAGTGTACCGAGAGGTGTCGGCGTTTATGTTTCCAAACCGTCTTTTTCACTGGTGTTTACGGTTTTATTCGGCATGGCGGCTTTTCTTGTACCACACCGTTCGCTCGGAGAGAAACCGAACGTATCTCGACAACAGCCGCTTTACATAGGCATTCTGGTAGGTTTGCGAATCGCATTGATTCGAACACTATTCACGCAGCGCCGCCGTTACTTCCAGAAAAAGAAAAGCCTCCTCCGCATTTCGCGAAGGAGGTTCATGTGCGCGAGACAGGATTCGAACCTGCGACCTGCTGATCCGTAGTCAGCTGCTCTAATCCGCTGGGCTACTCGCGCAACGTCATCTCATTTATTTATGCCGCCTGATGACCGGTGGCCGGTGCGCGAGACAGGATTCGAACCTGCGACCTGCTGATCCGTAG
>ENA-OPZM01000907-OPZM01000907.1-human-gut-metagenome-genome-assembly--contig:-NODE-907-length-11600-cov-1.975246_pt1 | contig 11600 bp, 16 predicted proteins | sample MGYA00242478_ERZ504493 | MGnify/ENA primary metagenome ERZ504493 (study PRJEB26092, sample SAMD00036227) | human gut metagenome | host: Homo sapiens | study: EMG produced TPA metagenomics assembly of...
CGGCGTTACTCCAAGCATTTTTATCATCCGTTTGAGATTAAAAGCGGTCGCAGATAAGAGACAGTGATCCTCCGCTGCCTCTAATCCTCGCCGATACAATTTTCGCAGATTATGTCTCGCTTTTTGAGCGGCAAAACTGCCCTCACACCATATCTGGCGCAAATTCAATATATGAGTATGCGCGGGTGTTCCTTCTGTTTGCCGATGTCGCTGCACCGCTTTTTCAAAGATGTTCACACGAATGGTGCGACTTCGGTGACTACTGCTAACGCATTGACTTGCTATCTGACAAGAGATGCAGTCCTTGGGAGCGGCACGGTAGACGCGACAGACATTAAAATTTCCGCGTTCCAGACTGCGAAGCGGCAGGCCTTTTCCTGTAGGACAGATAAATCGCTCTGTCTCTGCATCATAGTCAAATGCTTCTCGTGTCAGCTCTACCTTACTGGTCGTACCGCCACTGACACCTGGCGTGTAAAACGTGACTCCCATATTCTCCATCGTCTGACAGATAAGGCTCGTGCCATACGCGCTGTCTGCCCCGGCTGTGCGAATATCCAGCCCCAAATGATTACGCATATAATCGATACGTTCCAGATATGGTACTGAATCGCTGACATCTCCAGGCGTTACCGCTACGTCTACAATCATTCCGTTTGCGGCATCAATGCTTTGATGGCTCAGATAGTGCATTCCTTCCGGCTTTCCGGGTCTGTGCATCATTCCGGCATCCGGATCGGTGGTACTAACAGTCTTTTCTACCATCACTTTTCCTTCTGCGTCGGCGCTTCCGTTGCGGCTTGATCATGCCCATTTCTTCCAAACGGCTGCGCTCTTGTTCTTCGTATGCATCCAAACGTTCCAGATAACTCCCAGCCTCCTTTTCCACCATAACTTTGATGTTTTTTCGGGAGGAAGCATTTGCTTTAATATGCGTAGAGTCAGTCAGGATAGTGTGTCCTGTTATAAGCCCTTTGTTCATGCATTGCAGCAGCACCTGCTCGAAAAGTCGGCGAAACAGACCGCTCTCGCGAAACCTTCTGCGTCTGTTCTGCGAGATTGTGGAATGGTCGGGTACCGTATCGTCCAGATCCAGCCCCAGAAACCATCGATAAGCCACATTTACACGGATCTCCTGTTCGAGCCGTCTTTCAGATTCGATTCCATACAGAAAGCCAATGAGCAGGTATTTTATCAAAATAATTGGATCAATGCTTGGTCGGCCGGTCTTTTCGCTGTAACAGCCGGCGATGTCGTGATAGATAAAAGAAAAGTCTATATGCCGCTCCAGCTTACGCAAAAAATGATCTTCCGGTACCAAATCTTCGATCGTGATCATATGAAACCTGAGTTGCTTACCTTCTGTCCGTGTCAGCATAGCCTTCCCACCCTGTCTTTTCTTCTATTTTATCACGCAGTTTAAAAATTGGGTAGGGTTTGTCAACAGCTCCATTTTGTCCCGAAGTCCGGCTCCTTGCGGTGCTTCCCCAGCCGGGGTATTCCTTTTCGGACGGTCATTCTGTTTTCAAGGTGCTGTCCCATCGATGAACTACCCTAAGTCTACACGAAAAAATGCAATTCCCGGAATTTTGCGAGAATTGCATTTTGATGAAGTTTACACTTTGGAAATTGCATTTTTGCAATCATTCTGTATAATGGAAGTATGCGGAGGAGGTGCGTGTTTATGGCTTTACCCGGAACACCCGGACAACGGATTTCCGATTTATGCAATGGGAACCACATCACACAAAAGGAACTTGCGGAGAAGATAGGCGTTTCCGCTTCCCAGTTGAGCCGCATTGTCAGCGGCGAAACAAGAACGGTAAGCAGTGATATTCTCATAGGTGTGGCAAAGGAATTTAAGGTATCGACAGACTACATACTGGGCTTGTCTACCGTGAGCGTCCGTAAAAGCTACGATATTTCTGAATTAGGCTTGTCCGAGGGAGCCGTGAGGGGGCTTGTGACGGGTGCTGTTGATGTGCAAATCCTCAACCGCCTGTTGGAACACAGGAATTTTCCCAAGCTGATAGATTTGATACGGATTTATTTTCAGGACACGGCGGCAAAGGGCATAACAGCAAGAAACCAGCTTATCGAGATGGCAACGGCTTCCCTGTCCGACTGATGAAAGAACACCCGGAACACCGGCAGAAGCGAAGCAGGATTTACAGCTTTTGAACGCCCAAAAGATGGGGGAACATGAAGCGGAGATTGAAAAAATCAAAAATGTGTTCCTGGCTATCCTGCGGGACATTAAGAAAGACATTGACAACGGGGAACAGCCGGGAGAAGCTGTGACCGCCGCTATGTTCCAACCATGCGGGACGCACTGGCGGAACAGAAGAAAACCCGCTTTCCATTGACGATGTAACGGCGATGATAGCCGGACAGATCGGACAGCTTGCACCGATGGATGAAGAAACTGCGACTTGTTCCAAAAGTTGTTAAAGAAAGTGATGAACCAAAAAAATGACTGATATTTTATCAGAGAAAATCACAGTAGCAAGGGAGGATAACCATGAAAGAACAATGGCTGGAATGGGCAATAGAATTACAGAGTCTTGCACAAGCAGGATTGACCTATGGAAAAGATATTTTTGATAGAGAACGCTATGAAAGGATACGGGAAATTTCTGCTGAGATAATGGCATATAAGACAGATATACCTGTTCAAAAAGTGAAAGACCTTTTCTGTAATGAAACAGGATACCAGACACCAAAACTTGATACCAGAGCCGCTATTTTTCAAAATGGAAAAATTCTTCTTGTTAAAGAGAATAGCGGAAAATGGTCACTTCCCGGAGGTTGGTTGATGTAAATGTGTCTGTCAAAGAAAATACTATTAAGGAGGTCAAAGAAGAAGCAGGCTTAGATGTAACTGCTGATAAAGTGATTGCAATTCAAGACCGCTCTAAACATAACTTGCCAGTATATGCTTATGGCGTATGTAAAATATTTGTACTTTGCACCATTATCGGAGGTGCCTTCAAAGAAAATATAGAAACTACGGGCTTTGCATATTTTTCAGAAAATGAACTGCCGGAACTGGCCACGGAAAAGAATAATGAAGAGCAAGTAAAAATGTGTTTTGAAGCATATCGAACCAAAAACTGGTCAACTCTTTTTGATTAGACCGAGGGAAAAGGAGGAACAGTCCTATGGGTTATAAGCAGATTGTTTTTGATGTAGACGGAACTCTGATTGATACAGAATATGCCGTCATTCATTCTTTGCAAGATACTATAAGAGCAATAAACGGAAAGATAATCTCCGATAAAGAATTAACATTTGCTTTAGGAATTACCGGCGAAAATGCTTTGCAGCGTTTAGGAGTGAGTGATATAGCGTCAGCACTATTTATGTGGGACAAGAACATGGAAAAATACAGGGACACGATTACTGTATTTCACGGGATAAAAGAATTGCTTGAGACTATTTCGGAATTAAAATTAGGCATAGGAATTGTTACCTCTAAAACCCATGAAGAATTTAGAAGCGATTTTCAGAAATTTGATATATCATCTTACTTTGAAACCGTGGTCTGTGCTGATGATACGCTACAACACAAACCAGAACCAGACCCGCTTTTGAAATACATGGAATGGACAAAATGTCAAGCAAATGAGTTACTGTACATTGGCGATAGTATCTACGACATGCAGTGCGCTAAACATGCAAATGTAAACTTTGGATTAGCAAAATGGGGTGCTGGAAATAGAGTGAATGCTCAAAAATCATTCTGTACTCCTTTTGATTTAGCCAAAAATCTTGCTTCAACCAAAAGCTAATACTTGATACAAGCAAGTAGCAAAGACAGCCGAGCCAGTCACGCCCGTCTTTGCTAAAGGGTAATCAAGGCGGGAAAGCCCTAAAATGGCTTCCCGCCCATTTCAATTTTTAGAAAAGAAACGCTCCAAAATCAGAAAGAGAGCGGCCAAGCACTTTGAGGGATTGGCCGCCTTGTCCACCCATTCAACGGGGCGGCGGGCGGCGGTCAAGACCGGGTGCAAACCCGTTCATTTCAGTCTTGACGGTTGCCCACTGTCCTGCTATTTTCCGGGAGTGTGGCCACTACTTCGGGACACTTTGTCCACAAGTCGGAGCGTAGGACGAGGGACGGGGGCTTTCATATACCTGCCGCCGTTCTCTGAAACCAGCCCGATTTTTTGTTCATTCCCATTCACAAAAAGTCAGCCTGTTTTCCTACCGGAGCAAACGGGGCGCAAAAAGCACCGCACCCCGTTTCCCCCGTCAGCCACGCCAGCAGGTATAACACACTACACTTTGCTTCGCAAGTCGTGTGCCAAATAGGGGCTTTGCCCCCCTTTGGAAACCCCCACAAGAAAAGGCGGTACGCTACCCCTCCACGGGGCGCATACCGCCTTTTCTTGTTATCCAGCCCTCCGGCTGTATCGGTTGAGCAAAAGTCAGCGTGGGATTGGTGTGGTATCTTTATCTAAGCGAACCCCCTTTCTCCCATTTCGAAATCGTCTGCCGCACCACATGCAGCTGCTCCGCCAGCGTTTCCTGGGAATATCCTTTTTTCTTTCGCAGTATTTTGATGTTATCACTCAGCATAACTGTGTCCTCCGCGTATTTGATGGGCCTATCATACGACAAAAACTGGCGTTGCGGCAAGCAACAAAAAATAACACGGCAAATTAGGTTGTATTTATCCTAAGATTTATATATACTATAGAAAAAAGTCTTAAGGAGGTACCCAAAATGACTATCGACACAAAAACTTTAATTTCCATTTCCGAAGCAAACCAGAATTTTTCCAAAGTCGCCCGCCTGGTAGACGAATACGGTTCTGCTGTGATTCTGAAAAATAACATTCCAAGATATCTTGTCATCGACTTCAGCAAAGCCGAGCAGGAAACCACTGCATCCGAAGAGGATGTGTTAAACATCTCAAAACGCCTGATGGAACAAAACAAAGAAGCATACGAGGTACTTGCTAAATGAAAAGACTGAGTAAAAAGCAAATTCTCATGCTGCATACTCAGTTGATTCAGCAAACTGGCGGAAGCGACGGAGTCAGAGATTACAATCTGCTGGACTCCGCTCTCGAAACGCCTTTCCAGTCCTTCGGCGGAGAAGACTTGTACCCCACCCTGCAGGCAAAAGCCGCAAGACTGGGCTATGGCCTGATCAAAAATCATTGTATGATTCTTTCCCCAGCAGATACTGATAAATATCCCTCTTCGTCACCCCGCGATCCTTCGCCACGAGTTTCATCGCTTCTTTTCTTGCAATCCCCTGATCTTCATACCGTTTCATATGATCTTCAATCGAAATCTCCTCAAACGCTGCCTTCGCCTCGTCCTCGATTTCTTTCTGGCTTCGGCCTTCAATCACAAGCACGCATTCCCCTTTCGGATCTTCCTGTTCGTAGCGAGTGATGGCATCTTCAATCGTGGTCTGCCATGCCGTCTCGTGTTTCTTGGTCAGTTCCCGGCAGAGTGTCAGCGCCGGTTGCCAAGCGTCTCCAGCAGCTCCCGCAGCGTTTTCAGCAGATGATGCGGCGCCTCGTATACGATCATCGTCCGCGTCTCGTTTTTCAGCCGTTCCAGCGCCAGTTTATGTTCTTTTTTATCCGGCGGAAGAAATGCTTCGAAGACAAATCTTCTCGTCGAAAGTCCCGACAGTGTCAGTGCCGTCACACACGCGCATGCGCCCGGCAGGCTTGTCACTTCGATGCCTGCCTCGTACGCCATCTTCACCAGCTCCTCACCCGGATCAGAAATTCCCGGTGTTCCGGCATCCGTGATCAGCGCGATATTTGTTCCCGCCAGCAGCTTCTGCACCAGCTCGCGGCCCTTGTCGTATTTGTTGTATTCATGGTAACTCGTCATCGGCGTATGAATCTCAAAATGGTTCAGCAGCTTAATGCTGTTTCTCGTATCCTCCGCCGCGATCAGATCGACCTCCTGCAGAATGCGGATTGCACGGAAGGTCATGTCCTCCAGATTTCCAATTGGTGTTGCACACAAATATAATTTTCCTGCCATGTTCTTATCTCCCGTCTCCATATAATTCCCGGATGTCCTTTGTATACACGCCCGGCGTCTCATACACAATCAGCGGTTTCTCCACGGTAATTCTCGGATTCCCGCCTTTCATCGCCTCGATCAGCACCATGTTCGGCTCCTTGTCCACAAACGGATAAACGAGCTGCATCCTTTTTGGTTCCAGATGATATTTTTTCAGCGTCGAAAAAATCTCCGCCAGCCGGAACGGCCGGTGCACCAGATAGAACCGTCCTTTCGTCTTTAAAACCGCCGATGCCTCTTTCGCAATATCATCAAACGAGCACAGCACCTCATGCCGCGCAATCGTCTTCGCCTCAAGCGCATTCGTCAGCCCGTGCTGCCCCGTCATGTACGGCGGATTGCACGTTACCACATCAAACACTTCTTTTCCAAACTGCTGCGATGCCGTCTTCACATCTCCCTGGAAAATCTCAACATCATTTTCCAGATGATTGTACCGCACACTCCGCTGTGCCATCTCGGCACTGTACTCCTGAATTTCCAGCCCGGAAAAATGCTCTCCGTTTGTCTTCGCCTTCAGCAGAATCGGCACAATTCCCGATCCCGTGCAGAAATCCATCGCCCGCTCCCCGCGCTTCACCTTCGCGTAGGATGCCAGCAGCACCGCGTCAATGCCATAGCAGAAAAGGGATGGATTTTGTATCATCCAGTAACCGTTCTGCAGATCATCGAGCCGCTCACCCGGCTTCAAAAATTCTTCTTTTCTATCCAATGAAAATCCCTCCTCCTGCTGACTGCCCAGCGCCGCATCACACAAAAAGAAGCGTCAGTTTTACCCGGCGCTTACTTTTTCAAAATGCATTCCAAATCAATCTTATTCCGGCTGTTTTGCCTCTTCCGAAGAAGCCTGCTCCCCGGAGCTGTTTCTGTCTTTTTTCTTCTCTTTGCCTTTTTCCTTCTTATGCTTCGGCTTGAACTTGAGCTCTTCCACCGGGCACTCCCGCATTTCCTTCTCATCGTTCACATCCACCAGCACTTTTACGAGCTGACGAAGCACATTCACACCGGAAACCTCACCTTTCATGCCGTCCGGCAGCGTTACGATATCGCCGACACCCGGCAGCTTGCGGTTCAGGTATTCATAGGTTTCCTGCTCGTTTTTCAGGCAACACATCAGTCGTCCGCAGACACCCGAAATCTTCGTCGGGTTCAGGGACAGGTTCTGCTCTTTTGCCATCTTGATCGAAACCGGTGCAAACTCGGACAGATACGTATGGCAGCAAAGCGGTCTGCCGCAGATGCCGATTCCGCCGAGGATCTTTGTCTCATCGCGGACACCGATCTGGCGAAGCTCGATTCTCGTCTTAAAGACAGCCGCCAGATCCTTTACCAGCTCACGGAAATCAATTCTTCCGTCGGCGGTAAAGTAAAACAGCATCTTGTTATTGTCAAACGTATACTCTGCATCGATCAGCTTCATCTCCAGGTTGTGCGCCCGGATCTTCTTCTGGCAGATTTCAAACGCTTCTTTTTCTTTCTTGCGGTTGCTCTCCTCCCGCGCATCATCCTTCGGCGTTGCAATGCGGATGACTTCTTTCAACGGCTGGATCACCTTGGAATCGTCAACTTCTTTTGGCCCCAGCACAACGAAACCATACTCTACGCCGCGCGCCGTCTCAACGATAACGTGGTCGCCCACGCAGATGTCCAGCTCTCTCGGCGAGAAATAATATACTTTTCCTACGTTTCGAAAACGTACTCCTATAATTGTTATCATGCTATCAGTTTCCTTCATTGTCAGGAACATAAGCTCCATGGTTAAATCAAAATTAACATTCGCGTTCAGGCGGCTCTCGCCTTCTGAATCGCCTCTATAATCTTCTCCAGGCCTTCGTATGAGCTCTTATTTGCTCTCTCACGGATTCCATTCAGCTCCTGCTTGAACACAAGGGAATTCGACCTCTTTTGTCGCCTTAAAGAGCAGAACATCGCGGAACCATAAAGAAAAGATATCGAAGTAATCATCAATATTGTCTTTTTCGGCCGTCAGTTTTTTGATCGTCTCCACGATTTCATACAGCGGCATACTGTCGGCGTACTTTGCCATGCGGAGTGCACTTTCCAGCGTCTCCTCGTATTCCGGAGAACGGGCAATCCGCTCTGCTTTTCCGATATTTCCCTGCGCCAGGACGCATCAACCTCTGCCTGGTAATCCGGCACATGCATTTCGTTCATCAGATAATCTTTCACAAGCTGGTCTCCCACTGGTTTTAAATTTAACTGCACGCAGCGTGACGAAATCGTCGGAAGCAGCGCATCCGGGTTGTCTGCCAGAAGCATGACAACTGCGTAGGCCGGCGGCTCCTCGATCGTCTTCAGCAGCGCGTTCTGCGCCTGAAGTGTCAGCTTCTGCGCCTCGTCGATGATATAAATCTTGTACGGACTGCTGTACGGCTTGATCATCACATCGTTAATGAGCTGCTCGCGGATTTCATCGATGCTGATGGTGTTCGGCTTTTCATGCTTCACATAAATGATATCCGGATGATTCTGGCTCTGTGCCTTTTTACAGGACGGGCATTCCATACAGGGCTCGACCCCGTGCTTCTCGCACTGAAGCGTCATCGCAAACAGTGAAGCCATCATTTTCTTTCCCGATCCACTCTCTCCGCCAAAAAGATAAGCATGAGATACTTTATTCATCGAAATGGCATTCTGTAAATGCGTTATGATTTCCTGATGTCCTACAACCTTCTGAAAACCCTGCATAAAATCACCCCCTGGAGTTCTTTTGTATTTCTTACTAATACTGCATTAAGTATATCACAACTTTTTCTGTTGTTCCACAAAATTCTGAATTTCGGAAAAACAGTCTTCCGGCGTAGAATTATTGAAAAATCTGCGGACAATTCCAGCTTCCGCAATTTTCTCCTCCGTAAAATCCTCACAGTCCGCCAGGAATCTCCGGCACATCTCCGCGTATTTCGGCTCTGTCTGTTTTCTTTCCCGTTCCAGTGCCCGCGAAAGCCGCAGCCCATCGTCCACCTCGACATACAGCGGAACCATCGCCTGCTCCCCGAAGTATGCCTTTAATTTCAGATACGATTCCAGTGTCCCGATTCCGAGATAATCATGCTTCACAAGATCAATCTGCCCGTCATCCGCCGTAAAATAATACCACGGCCCCTGCACCGTCGAATACATGCGCTCCTCGATAATCTTTCCGGCCTCCCGCAGTTCCGAAAGCCGTTTTTCATCCACAAAGAAATACTCTCTTCCGTCCTGCTCCCCGCTCCGGATCGGCCGTGTTGTATACAGGACAAACGGTTTTAAATCCAGCGCCGTCTCCTGGATCAGATGCTCATAAATATGATCTTTCCCTGACGCACTTTTTCCCATCAGATAGTAAATTTTTCCCATTTTATCTCTCCCCGAAACACAGATTCTTTATGCCTTAAACCGATATCCAACGCCCCAGATCGTCTCGATATACTGCGGCTTTGCCGTATTAAACTCAATCTTTTCACGGATCTTCTTGATATGCACCGTAACCGTCGCAATATCTCCGATCGACTCCATATCCCAGATCTCCCGGAACAGCTCCTCTTTTGTAAAGACGCGGTTCGGATTCTCCGCAAGGAAGGTCAGCAAATCGAATTCTTTTGTCGTAAACTGCTTCTCCTCGCCATTCACCCACACGCGGCGTGCCGTCTTGTCAATCTTGATGCCGCGGATCTCCACGATATCATTTTCCTTCTTGCCGCTTCCGACCAGACGTTCGTACCGTGCCAGATGTGCTTTCACGCGCGCAACCAGCTCACTTGGGGAAAACGGCTTTGTCATATAGTCATCCGCACCAAGGCCCAGTCCGCGGATTTTATCAATATCATCCTTCTTTGCAGAAACCATGATAATCGGAATATCCTTCTTTTCACGCACTTCGCGGCAGATCTCAAAGCCATCCACCTCCGGCAGCATCAGATCCAGGATCAGCAGATCAAAATCCTCCTTGATCGCCCGTACAAGACCGGTGTCTCCCTGGTTTTCAATCTCCACCTCAAAGCCCGAAAGCTCCAGATAATCTTTCTCCAGATCTGCAATGGATTCCTCATCCTCAACAATCAGTATTTTACTCATGAAACAGGTACCTCCTGATATTTTCTTAATACAAAGTACATCGTGGTGCCCACCCCTTCTTTGCTGGTGGCCCACACTTTTCCGCCGTGGTCTTCGAGAATTTTCTTCACAATCGAAAGGCCAATTCCGCTGCCGCCCCTCGTGCTGTTGCGGGACGCATCGGTGCGATAAAAGCGATCGAAAATCTTCGTCAGATCCTTCGTCGCAATTCCCTTTCCGTTATCCTCAATCTCCACCTGCACAAAATCTCCGACATCGCGCAGACGGATGTTGATGACCTTATGGCTCTTGTCCATATATTTGATGGAATTGCTTACAATATTATTGATGACACGCTTGATCTGCTCCGCATCCGCAATGACGACCGGGTCGTCCTCGAGGTAATTAAAGTATGTCAGATCCACATGCTGCGCGTCAAGTTCCAGATTCAGCTCCTCCACGCAGTCATCAAAGTATCTGCGATGTGGATTTTTGAAAACGTATACGGAATACGGTTCGTGTCAATCTTGGAATAAAACGTCAGCTCATTAATCAGACGATCCATCTCATTTGCCTTATTGTAAATCGTGCGGATGTAACGGTCCATCTTCTCCGGCGTATTCGCCACACCGTCCATGATGCCCTCCACATATCCTTTGACCGCGGTAATCGGCGTTTTCAGGTCATGCGAAATGTTGCTGATCAGCTCTTTATTCTCTTTGTCGAACTCAACCTTTTCCTCCGCCGTCTCTTTCAGCCGGATGCGCATCTCCTCGAAGTCCTCGCAGAGATCATTGATCTCTGCCACACCACACGGCTCCACGGTAAAGTCAAGATTTCCGTCTTTGATGTTCTGCGTCGCCTTCTTCAGCTGTCCGAGCGGGCCGATCACACCGCGGTAAATCCAAAGGCTCAGGCCAAGGCTGGTGAACACCAGAATCAGAACCGTCACAACAGCAAGTTCTCTTGCCATACCCGTAATCTGCGGCGCAATCTGATCTGTCTTGGTTACGATAAACGCACTGCATTCTTTTCCGTCCACGTTCTCATAGTCCACCTGTTTGACCATCCACTGTTTTTCATTTCGGAAATAAACACCGCCTTGGGAATTGGCGCCTGGATCGCCGTATTTCGGCAGCTCATTTTCCAGTTCCTCCGACGACAGCTCTGCCGATCCGTTGTAAATGATGGTTCCGTTTTCACACACCGCAATAAACGACTGTTTTTCTTCAGTCTCGCATTCAGAATGGCGAGATAATCCGTTTCTTCCAGCATCGAGGTATCCGATTTTGCGGTCTTCTCCACCTCGTCGTACTCTTCTGCTGTCATCGCATTCAAAAGCAGCGTATTGTTCGAAATGGTTCGATACGTTGCGTTTGCGAGACCATATTTTTCACCAATGCTCTTCGTCTTATACCCTACAAAAAAGTAAAACGTTAAGGCGCACATCACAATCGGAACCAGTATGATGATGAAAAAGAAATG
>ENA-OPZM01000908-OPZM01000908.1-human-gut-metagenome-genome-assembly--contig:-NODE-908-length-11595-cov-1.044384_pt1 | contig 11595 bp, 20 predicted proteins | sample MGYA00242478_ERZ504493 | MGnify/ENA primary metagenome ERZ504493 (study PRJEB26092, sample SAMD00036227) | human gut metagenome | host: Homo sapiens | study: EMG produced TPA metagenomics assembly of...
TTTCGAGCAGGAGGAGCGTGTGCAGAAAAGGCTGGTTCCCTAGAAATCCGAAAAGAAAATACCCTTGGGACGATAGTGAGGTGAAATGAATTCTTTTCGTATCTTTGCGCTCGTGAAAGCGATATAAAAGCAATAAAGCTATGAAGACAAAGAGAAAAAAGCAAGATCCGTTAGTCGAGTACATAAAGGCTAACCGGAAAGGGCAGTCGTGAGGCCGAGTTAGAAAACCACGGCAGGCCGGTCAGTCATAACCGGATTCATGTATCGAAGAAGTTTATAATCGTAAAAGAATGAAGGCAGATGCCCAGAGGCATCTGCCTTATTTGTTTTTAGTAGCCTAAAAGGAGACCTTAGTTCGCTGTATTGTTATTGATCGGTGTCTTTTCCTTGAACCATTCTACCAGTATCCCATTCTTGAAGCTTAGGATGTAGTAGCCTTCAGAGTAGTCGGCTATCGTCATGGTGACCGTCTTATAACTGATGCTCTCTATGGGGCCGTCCGGGGTTATTCGTGCGCCAGCCGACTCAAAATCCTTTCCTAGTATCGATATAACCTTTTGCTTGGTCATCCCTAGCTCTATCTTATGCATCCGGTTGTCCATTTATAAGGATTCATTACCGTAGCGCATCCCATCAATAGGAACATTGTCAGCAACACGTATATCCCTTTCACTATCTTCATCTCTCTTTTTGTTATTTGTTGTATTGGGGGCTAAAGTAGACATTATCCCGGATATATAGTAATACGAGGATATAAAAAAGAGGAAAACCTTTCGATTTTCCTCTTTTCCTAGAGCGGAAGACGGGGCTCAAACCCGCGACCCTCAGCTTGGAAGGCTAATGCTCTATCAACTGAGCTACTTCCGCAATAATATGTTGCGAATTAAAAAGGTGGGCAGTGATGGATTCGAACCACCGAAGCGAAAGCCAGCTGAGTTACAGTCAGCCCCATTTGGCCACTCTGGTAACTGCCCATTCCAATATATTTTCTTGAGCCTCTTGTCGGATTCGAACCAACGACCCCGAGATTACAAATCACGTGCTCTGGCCAACTGAGCTAAAGAGGCGTTCAGCCTACACATCTAACGACATGCCTTAAACGGCTGCAAAGTTAAGTCTATTTTTTGAAATCACAAATAAAAATCTCTTTTTTTTTTAATGACTTCTTTGTTTTTCCTTATATTTGGATATTTGGCGTACCAACGCATCCAAACAAACATCTACTGCTTCTTCAAATGTGTCGCAAACTTTCTCCGCAAAAAACTCTCCTGTCGAGGCCAAAACCTTGATGGATGCCTCTTTATTCATGGAGGTCTCGGGCTTTACGACCTTTAATGACACCTCTACCTTTCTTATTTCTTCGCTAAATTTTCCGAACTTTGCTACTTTCTTCTCGATAAACTCTTGGAGTTTCTCTGTGGCATCAAAATGAATTGCCTGAATTTTTACTTCCATAGTTCTTGTCTTTTTAAGCTCTTGGATGAGCCTGGTTATACATTTCTTTTAACTCCTCAAAAGTTGTGTGCGTGTAAATCTCCGTAGTAGAAATACTCTCATGACCCAACAACTCTTTTAAAGATTCTAAATCTGCATGATGGTTCAACATCGAGGTTGCAAAAGTATGCCGTAACACGTGCGGACTCCTTTTCTTCTGTGTAGTCACCATTCCTAAATAATGCCGCACAAGATTCCGCACCTTTACATTTGTAAGCCGCTCGCCCTTCTCGTCCACGAACATCGCACCCCCATCTTCCAGACCTAAAGATGATTTCTCATCCAGATATGCCGTGAGTAATGCTTCCAATTCGTCACCGAACGGAACGATTCTCTGTTTATTTCGTTTTCCCGTGACTCTTATCACGCCACCCCACATATCCACGTCCTGATTATTCAGGCTCGTCAACTCAGAAAGGCGAATACCCGTCACATAAAACGTGTTCACTATCAACTTATCTCTTTTGCCTAAGAAATCATTACCGAAAAATCACCGTCTAAAAGACGGTTCATCTCACTTTCTTTCAAGAACACCGGCAATGGCTTCTTTTTCTTGGGACCTTGTATATTTCGCACAGGATCTACTTTTATCCAATCCCGCCTCAACAAATACCGATAAAACGTACGCAAGGCACTCAATCTACGGTTAACCGTAGTAGCCGTACGGCCTGCCTCCATCATCGAGACCATCCAGTCTCTCACGACATCTCCGTCCATCGTTTCCCAAGACAATGTGGAGTCCACCTTTTTATAATACGATTCAAACGCATTCAAATCGTCGCGGTATTCTTCGACTGTCCTCAACGGATAATTCCGTTCAAGCGTCAAATATTCCAAAAAAGCTTCTGTCCACATACCTCGTTGCTTTTACGACAACGAATATAGGAAATAAAAATGAAAGTTCAAAGAAAAACAGCTAAATTATTCTTCTACACGTTGCATTTTCTGAACGTAAATCGCACGTTCCTTAGCGAGCCTCTTGACCACCGAAGGTTTGTCAAACTGTTGTCTGCGTCTCAATTCCTTCACGACACCAGTCTTTTCAAATTTTCTTTTGAATTTCTTCAGCGCTCTCTCGATGTTCTCGCCTTCTTTTACAGGTACTACAATCATGTTTTTTGTTTTTAATAATAATGTATGAATACTATTTTTGCAAAATGCGGTGCAAAATTAAACAATGTTTTTTGAATCGGCAAAGAAAACACGTTTTTTCTATGACACAAACCTTAAAAAAGGTGCATATCCCATCGAGACATGCACCTTCTAAACCTTATTGACATCAACAGGTTACAGATTCGGATTGATTTTGCTCCACTCTGAAATAGCAGGAACAATATTCAATGTCACGAGTTCGTCGCGCATCTTGCAAAGGTGTGCGTAGCTGGCATCCAATTTGGCAATTTCCTCGGCCGTACCTTCAGGCATCGTATAATGACAACCGTTTGCGTCCAAAGTTGTATTCATAGCCATCATGATATGGTCATACTTGTCAGTCTTTACGTATGTACCGGCCGGCCAACGGAATTTTTCACCGCCCATAGCCGCACGAATCATTTCCACAGAAAGGTAAGAAGGACTCTGGAAAGAAGAACGTCCCCGGAGTTCGATAATCTTAGCTCCACCCTTGGTCACGTCCACTTTCATGGTTTCCCATTCTTCTGCCGTAAACGCATCTGTTCCGATCAAGTCGTTCAAAGGCTTGCCGTCAACCTTCACGGCCGAACCGAACACAGCCATCTGCTCGCCGTGACCGCCGTATGTAGCACAACCCGTCACCTTGCTTTGCAACACGCCGAACTTCTTGGCCAACGCGCTCTGCAAACGAGTTGAATCCAAACCGGCCAAAGTCGTCACCTGTGAAGCTTCAAGCCTGAATACAGCAATGTCACCAAACCGGTCAAGTCTGCCGGGTTGAAGATGATGACCACATGCTTCACGTCCGGGCAGTAAGTCTTGATGTCCTTGCCGAGCTGTTCTGCGATTTCACAGTTGCCTTTGAGCAAATCCTCGCGGGTCATACCCTGCTTACGAGGAGCACCACCTGAAGAAATGATATACTTGGCATCTTTGAAAGCCTCAGCCACATTGGTCGTAGCGTGATGTTCACATTGTCGAAACCGCTCTGGCGCATTTCTTCTGCCACGCCTTCGGGAGAGAACACGTCATACAGGCAAAGGTTTGAAGTCAAACCCATCATCAGGGCAGTCTGTGCCATGTTCGAACCGATCATACCGGCTGCACCGACAATCACCAATTTGTCATTCGTCAAAAATTCCATACTCTGTTTTTTATATATGATACAATTAGAAGTTCTTTATTACGCACACAAAATTAAAGAAAAAGGTTCAGACTTACTAATTAAAAAGCGGAATATTTTTTTTCTTAAAACAAGAATAATATATTTTTGTAATGCACAAATGGCAAAACTGTATCATGAATAAAAACATCAATAAAAGAGTAGCCGAATTAAGCTCCATTTAGAGGAAAACGGGTTGGCAGCCTACATTTTCCCTAGCACGGACCCACACCATAGCGAATCCCCCCCGAGTACTGGAAGACACGGGAATGGATTTCCGGCTTCAACGGTTCTGCCGGGACGGCTGTCGTCACATCGGACGATGCCGCACTGTGGACCGACTCCCGCTACTTTATCGCAGCGGAAGAACAACTGAAGGACACTCCGTTCCGCTTGATGAAAGAACGTTTGGAGGGCACACCGTCCGTCACGCAATGGTTGGCGGAGGTTCTTCCACCGGGAAGTGCCGTGGGCATGGACGCATGGACCAACTCCGCAGACGAAATCCGCACCATCAGGGAAGAACTCACCCATTGCGGACTGCACCTTGAAATAGCAGACCAACCGGCTGACACGCTGTGAAGAACCGTCCGGCTCTACCCGATTCACCGGTCAGAATACAACCGCCCGCCTTCGCAGGCCGTAGCATAACCGAAAAACTCGCACTCATCCGCGAGGCCATGGCCGGGCGACAAGCCGACGGACTGATTCTGTCCGCCCTCGACGAAATAGCCTGGACGTTGAACCTGTGCGGCACGGACGTGCATTGTACGCCCGTATTCGTAGCTTACACATGGATTACCCCCTCCCGCTGTACCTTATATATAAATAAGGTGAAAGTCACGGAAGAGGTTTCTACTCATCTGGAGGAATGCGGTGTGGAAACACGGAACTATACCGACATCCTGCCCGATTTGTCACGTTTTGACGGCAAGCGGATATGGACAGACTGCCAAACCACAAACTACGCCCTCTGCCGCAGCCTGCCCGAAACATGCTCCGTAGTAGACGCAGCATCCCCCGTGAGCTTGCTCAAAGCCGTAAAACATCCGGCAGAGGTGGAAGCTACCGCCGCGCCATGCTACGCGACGGCGTGGCCATGGTGAAATTCCTCAAATGGCTCACACCGGCGGTGCAGGCCGGAGGACAAACGGAACTTGGCATCAGCCGTAAACTGGAGGAACTGCGCAGTGAACAGGACTTGTTCTGCGGAAACAGCTTCGACACCATCGCCGGATATGCCGCCCACGGAGCCATCGTGCACTACGAGCCTACTCCGGAAACCGATTTGGAACTTCTACCGCAAGGCCTGTTGCTGCTCGACTCGGGCGCACAATACGAAGACGGCACGACGGACATCACCCGTACCATCGCCCTCGGACCGGTGAACGAGGAGGAACGCCACGACTATACCTTGGTCTTGAAAGGACACATCCGGCTAGCCCGTGCCAAGTTCCCGCAAGGTTGCAGTGCACGCAACTCGACGCTTGCGCCCGCTATGCCATGTGGCAGGAGGGCATTAATTATCTTCACGGCACGGGGCATGGCGTAGGTTCCTGCCTGTGCGTGCACGAAGGTCCTCATCAAATCCGCATGAACTATATGCCGTCCCCGCTCCTCCCCTACATGACCGTAACCAACGAACCGGGCATCTACAAGGAAGGGCGGCATGGCATACGCATCGAAAACACGCAAATCATCTTGCCCTATCGGGAAACCGAGTTCGGCACATTCCTCCAGTTCGACCCGCTCACCCTCTGTCCCATCGACATGGAACCGATAGACTGGTCCTTGCTCGACACGGAGGAAATCGAATGGCTCAACCGTTACCACAGCCGGGTGTACGACCAACTGGCTCCGTTGCTCGACCACGAGCACCGCACATGGCTTCGCGAGGTGACCTGGCCATACGAACACACAAAAACAACTCATAAATCATAAAATATGGCATTGATTAAGAAACTCAACGACTTGACTCCCAAGTTCGGCAAGCACTGCTACTTCTCCGAAGGGGCAGCCATCATCGGCGACGTCACCATGGGCGACGACTGTACCGTATGGTTTAACGCCGTCCTGCGCGGTGACGTACATTTCATCAAAATCGGCAACCGCGTGAACATCCAAGACGGCTCTTGCCTGCATACGCTTTACGGCAAAGCCCCATCGTCATCGGTGACGACGTGACCGTAGGACATAATGTCACGCTGCACGGTTGCGAAGTGAAAAGCGGCGCCCTCATCGGTATGGGGTCCACCATTCTGGACACGCTGTCGTCGGCCACGGTGCCATCGTGGCCGCCGGTGCCTTGGTCCTGAAGAATACGGTCATCGGCGACAGCGAGCTGTGGGGAGCGTACCGGCCAGATTCATCAAGAAGGTAGACCCCGAACAAGCCAAGGAGCTCAACGTGGGCTATGCCCAACACTACGTCATGTACTCCGACTGGTACCGCCGTTCGGATGCCATCCCGAACACACGCATTACTGCACCACATCGGAAGAGTATGACGAAGCTACCCGACGGTAATACGTCAACACATGAAATCATGAGAAAATTCCAATCCTCTTATTCTATCGGACTGTTATGCACCACCTGCGTCATGGCTATCGTTTTGTCGGCAGCTGCCGCCATGGCCGCTTTCCGCCTGATGAACGGACAAAACGGAACGGGGCTCACAATAGCCCTGTACGCTTGCATCCTCTTCGTCTTTGCCACATTCATATACTCCTACTTCAATCAAATCAGGCAAGTAGAAGTGACAGCAGGCAAGGTCGTCATCCGCAAAGCACACGGTGCCATCACCATCCCCCGAAAAGAAATCCTATATGCCCGACACAGGAAGACACTCGCACGTGCCGTCAAAAGTTGGGGCGTTTATGGGCTGTTCGGTTGAATGGCGAAATTTTGGGAAGACAGGACTGGCCTGTTCACCGTGATGGCCAAAGACACAAAATCCCTGGTTGAAATCAAAACGGCAAACAAGTGCTACGTTGTCAGCTGTGACCGTTACGAAGAACTTCTGGAACTGTTGGGACAACCCAAATGAAAACCCGTCAGACAACCAAATGAATCAGCCGCAAAGAGTACCCGTTTGCGGCCTAATTCATTTTGCTGAAATTCCAACACCTCTGTCACGCAACCAACTCCAAAATCGAATATTCGCGCCCATCCCGGATGCCGGAAGAAAATACGCCATCCACGCGAACCGACGGGAATACAAAAGGAAAGCTTGTAACCGCCTTCCGGTGACATCCATCCCCTCAGCCTCCGCAGAACCGGGCGACGGCACTTCAGCCGTGACACAAAAAACAAAGAAATAAAGCGCATCATGCTCTTTCGTTTTTGCATGCAAAGTTCATTCAAATAGCGAAAAACGGAGGCTAAAATCCGGCTTCAAACCCTCAAAAACACAGTTTGGAACACTTTGATTTTTCAATCTCAGGAGAACGTTTTTTCGTTTGGCTTAGATTGATTTTCCGTTCTGCGGCAAATGAAACGAGCCTTTCAGCGACAGGAAAAATGTAACGCTTTAGGAAGAAAGAGGATTCCTTTACACCGACCTAAAAGACCGCGTGGAGCGTCCTTTCCACGTTAAATATTATTAGAAAAGGATACAGGATAAAGAATAAATCCCTACCTTTGAATAAATAAGGTATAACCATCAGTTTGAACATGAAGAAATATATATTGCCGGTATTTTGTTCCCTTTTGCTTTCCTTGCCTTCGCAAGCGCAGAAGAACGGGCAGGCCATACCAACCCCGACGGCTGAATATTATATGAATCATTACCAGTTTGACGAGGCGGAAGAACTCCTTAATCAGGACATCAAGAAGCTGAAACGCAAACGCAACCGACCGACGTGGAAGAAGGAAAATTGCAGAAAATAGCCCGGTTGCGCTCCATGATGAGAGCTACGGAACGGGTGACGGTCATAGACAGCCTGGTCGTGGACAAGAATACGTTCCTGAACCACATCAAACTCAGTCCGGAAAGCGGGGAAATCAGTCCGTACGGCACATTCTTCAACCGTCCGGACGAAAACAATTGCACAGTCTACCTGTCCGAATTGGGCAATAAGATATATTTCGCACAACCGGACGAGAACAAATACCTCCGGTTGTTTACCAGCGACCTTGTGGGAGGGCCAATGGACCAATCCCCATAAATGGATGAGTTGGACGGAGATGACGCGCAGAACTATCCGTTCATGCTATCCGATGGCATCACGCTTTACTATGCCGCCCAAGGAGAGGAAAGCATCGGAGGATATGACATCTTCGTGACACGCTATGACATGGATGAGAAGAAATTCCTCTATCCGGAAAACCTTGGCATGCCTTTCAACTCGCCTGCCAATGACTACATGTTGGCCATTGACGAGTTCGAACCAACTGGATGGTTCGTGTCCGACCGGAACCAACCGAAGGACAAGGTGTGTATCTACATCTTCATCCCGAACGATGTCCGCAAGGTGTATGATGCCAATATATACGAGGAGGATGAACTATGCCGTCTGGCCTTATCCACAGTATTGCGGAGACATGGGGGGACAAGGAAGCCGTGCACAGGCACGGCAAAGGCTGCAAGCCGCACTGAGTGCACCCAAGGTGGTCAAGAAGCAGAAGGACTTCGAGTTTGTCATAGACAACCGCAACACTTACACCTTGTTGGACGACTTCAAATCTCCGGAAGCACGCAAAAAAATGGCTGCATGGCAGAAGAACCGTATGCAACTGGACAAAGACCGCCAACAACTGCAAACCCTGCGCGACCGGTATGCCAACGGCAACGACGCGCAACGTCAAACGTTGAGCCAACAAATCCTTCAGCTTGAAGCACAATGCGAAAAGGCTGAAACAGGCACTGCGTGCGGAAGCCAAAACCATCCGCAATATAGAAATACAAATCACACAAAAAATGATCATGTTTATCTTTTAAAACCATAACGCTTATGAACAAGTATTTTGCACCATCAGAGCTTATCATCAACGAAGACGGGAGCATATTCCATCTTCACGTAAAACCGGAACAACTGGCAGACAAGGTCATCCTCGTGGGCGACCCGGGGCGTGTCCCCGTAGTGGCAGCCCATTTCGACACCCAGGAATGCGACATCTCTAGCCGCGAATTCAGAACAATCACGGGTACGCATAAAGGAAAACGTATCACGGTCGTATCCACCGGCATAGGCTGCGACAACATCGACATCGTCATGAACGAACTGGACGCCTTGGCCAACATCGACTTCAACAGCCGCAGGGAAAAAGCAAAGCTCCGCAGCTTGGAACTGGTGCGCATCGGTACATGCGGCGGGCTTCAGCCTTATACGCCGGTCGGCACATTCATTTGTTCCGTAAAATCAGTCGGTTTCGACGGTTTGCTGAACTTCTATGAAGGGCGCAATGCCGTATGCGACCTGCCGTTAGAACGCGCGTTGCTTAATCATTTGGGATGGAGCGGAAACCTGTGCGCCCCTGCTCCTTACGTCATCGACGCACATCCGGAACTGATAGAACGCATAGCTGCCGACGATATGGTACGGGGCATCACCGTAGCCTGCGGTGGATTCTTCGGCCCGCAAGGCCGTCAGCTCCGCATTCCTTTGGCAGACCCCCGCCAGAACGAGAAGATTGAAAGCTTTTCTTACAACGGGCTTCAAATCACCAATTTCGAAATGGAAAGTTCCGCATTAGCCGGATTAGCCCGCCTGATGGGGCACAAGGCTACGACATGTTGCATGGTGATAGCCAACCGGGTAGCCGGAGAAGCTGACCCCAGTTACAAAAACAAAATCGACGATCTGATTCAGTTGGTTATCGACCGGATTTAAACGATTATACAAGCATGAATATCGATTTCAAACCCTCTGAGGATTCAGACAAAAGCGAACGCTACCGCCAATTTCTCAAACATTACGCCGCGCTTATCGAAGGGGAACGGGACGAGATAAGCGTAATGGCCAACACGGTGGCTGCACTGAAAGAAGCGTTCGGGTTCTTCTGGGTAGGATTTTATCTGGTGAAATCCGAACAAGAACTCACACTCGGGCCGTTCCAAGGGAGCATTGCCTGCTACCGTATCCGGAAAGGACGTGGTGTCTGCGGTACGGCATGGGAGAAGGCATGCCCTCTGATAGTGCCCGATGTGGATCTTTTTCCCGAACATATCGCATGCAGCAGCGAATCCCGTTCTGAAATCGTGATTCCAATCATATATAATAAGGTAATAAAAAATGAAAGGTATTAAAAAGTTGTATTTTACAGTCATCCTTCTGATGATTTCTACGCTTCAGATGATGGCTCAGCAGAAGATAACAGGCCGTGTCATTGATGACGACGGTTTTGCCGTACCGTATGCAAGCGTGCAATACAAAGGACATAAAATCGCAGTTTCAAGCAACGGAGAAGGTAAGTTTACCATCGAAAAGAAGCCGGGACTCATGCTCACCGTAAGCGCACTGAGCTACAAGAGCACATCGGTGAAGGTTGACGAAAAGACCAAACTTTCTGGAAATCAAACTGAAAGACGATACGCACAAACTTACCGAAGTGGTGGTGAAATCGAAAAAAGGCCGCTACAAGCGTAAGGATAATCCTGCCGTAGAACTGATGCGGCGCGTGATTGCTGCCAAGAAAAAGAGCGATCTGAGCAACCACGACTATGTGCAATATGATAAGTATCAGAAGATTACACTCGCGCTCAACGACCTGAAGAAAGAGCAGTTGGAGAGCAAGTTCTTCCTGCGCCGCCAGTATCTCCTCGACCAGGTAGAAACCTCTCCATACAACGGAAAGCTCACCCTGCCTGTCAGCATCGACGAAACGGTTTCACAGCATATTTACCGCAAAGATCCGAAGACCGAAAAGGACATCATCAAGGTCAGCAGAGCAATGGAATCGGACAGGTAATCCAGACCGGAGAGATTCTCAACACCGCCCTGAAAGAGGTGTTCACCGATGTGGACATCTACGATGATTACGTGCGCCTGCTGCAGTATCCCTTCCCATCTCCTATCGGCAGAACAGCCATCAGCTTCTACCATTATTACATCGAAGATACGGTGTATGTGGAAAGAGACCTGTGCTACCATCTGCAGTTTATCCCAGCCAACAGCCAGGACTTCGGATTCCGAGGCGAACTCTATGTGCTTGCCGACAGCAGCCTGCACGTGAAGAAATGTAACCTCTACATGCCTCACAACAGCGATGTAACTGGGTTACTGACATGAAGATTGAACAGGAGTACACCAAGCTCGACAACGGCGAGTGGGTGCTCACTAAAGACGATATGATAGCCGAACTGCACGTCAACAAGCTCCTTCAGGACCTGCTGGTGGTGCGAAACACGCGAATCACCGATTATGCCTTCGATGCCTTACCGAGCAGCTCTTCAAGGGCAAGGCGAAGATCAGGCACGATATGGATGCGATGAACCGCGATGAGGCTACTGGAACAAATACCGGCAGGTGGGCCTCACGAAGAGCAATCGTCGATGGACAGCTTTATCCACCGCATGGAGAACTCCAAGGGATTCAAATACATCATCTTCGGTGTGAGAGCCTGATGGGGAACTATGTGGAAGTGGCTCATACCAAGGGCAAGAAGGTAACGGTGAAAGACAGTCTGGGTGTTGAAAGAGACAGCATCATCAACGACCGCCGCAGCTCTTCGACCTCGGACCTATCAACACGTTCCTCTCCAACAACTACGTAGACGGTGTGCGCCTGCGTCTGGCGGGCAGAACGATGGCAGCCCTCAACCCTCACTTCTTCTGGGATGGTTACGGTGCCTACGGTCTGAAGAGCA
>ENA-OPZM01000911-OPZM01000911.1-human-gut-metagenome-genome-assembly--contig:-NODE-911-length-11531-cov-6.363118_pt1 | contig 11531 bp, 14 predicted proteins | sample MGYA00242478_ERZ504493 | MGnify/ENA primary metagenome ERZ504493 (study PRJEB26092, sample SAMD00036227) | human gut metagenome | host: Homo sapiens | study: EMG produced TPA metagenomics assembly of...
TGTACGTGGTAGAGGGCGTTTATAGCGGTCATGAGTCGCTCCTCGCCTGGCCTCGTCGGGCGGAAGGGGGAGCGTGGGCTCGGAGGTCTTGCGACGCGCAGGCGCCAGGTCTGACGGCGTTGGCGCGGGCGCAAGGTCTCGCGCCGCGCGCGCAGCTCGATAAGGCGTTATCGAACATGACGGTTTTAGAGTCGCGAAGCAGCTTGGGGTCGAGCCCGTGGAATACGGCGTAATCTTGCAGCCACACGCGTGCAAACCGGTCGATGCCGGGCTCGAAGGCACGGTAGGCATCCCAAAAGGCCTTGATCTTGCTAAAGCCATCGAGCGGGTCATCAACGCCAATGCCGCAGATCAGCTCATAGAGATACAGGAAGGCAAAGGACGTAGACGTTTCCTCGACGGTTCCGCGTCGCACTTGGGCGCGCCAAGTAAAATAGCCGCGCAGCTGCCGATCGCTCATGGCGTTGTAGGTGGGAAAGTACGACTTGAATGTGCCGTTGTAGGGGCAGTCGTCTTCAAAGTCGGCCATCAACAGGCCTTGGCGGTAGAAAAGCTCGGCTTCCGAAAGCCAGCGACCCGCGCCGCCTTTGGGGTCTTCTTGCCAACGCGATATCTCGCGCATCTTGCGGTACTGGTCGGGGAGGAAGTTCTGCATTTGACGACCGGTTTTGAGAATCGGCTCGTCAGCATAGACTTCGTTTGAGAAGCGAGCAGACTGATGGGTCCGGGCCTCGGCCATAATGCGCTCGATGAGCATCTTGATGTCCTGGTCGGCCACCGTCTCTCCTCTCCTAACGCAGCTTCGGTGACCTCATATCATAGCACAGCATCAAACAGGTGTTCGAGATACCGCTACGTAGATAGATTTAGAACAGGAGGGCGTAGATGACGGCTATGACAACGGAGGGGAGCATATTGGCCGTGCGGAAGGTCTGAGGACGGATGAGGTTGACGCCGACGCAGAAGATGAGTATAGAGCCACGAGCGATAGACTGTCGAGGGCGGCGGCGGTCATGATGGGGGAGAGCGCGCCGGCAAACAGCGTAATCGTTCCCTGGAATACGGCAACGGGCAGGGCGGAGAAGATGCAGCCGCGGCCGAGCGAAGCCGTCATGGTGCAGACGATGATGCAGTCCAACGCGCCTTGAGGCAAGCGTGGACCAGTCGCCGAGCAAGCCGTCTTGGATTGATCCACGATAGCCATGGCACCGATGCAGACGGTCAGCGATGTCGAGACAAAGGCATTGGTGAACTCGTTGTCTCCCTCGCTGCCGGTTTTGCGCTTGAGCCATTCGCCCAGGTTTTCGATGCCGGCTTCCAGGTTAACGGCCTCGCCGATGAGCGAGCCGAGGGCAAACGAGACGATGAGCATGGTGGTGCCGGTGGTCTCCAGCGCTTTCCCGTCAATGACGAGCATCTTTTGCATGGTGCCGCCCAGTCCGATAAACAAAACGCACAGCCCCGACGCCTTCATGAGCGTGTCTTGGATGCGGGGTGTGATAAAGCGTCCGCCTATAAGGCCCAGCAGTCCGCCCGCAATCAAAAGTGCGACGTTGATGACCGTTCCCAAACCCGGCATGAACCCTCCCATATTGATGCCAACCTGGCAATCGTAGCAGAACGGGCTGCAGGGTGCGTCATGCCTCATCCTATACGTTATATAAGTGGTATTAATGACGGCATTTGGTGCCCAAGCCTCAGCCTCCCATCACGACATAGGGGCTGTAATCGAAGCACAGCGTCATGAGTCGCTGCGGGGACTCAATGGCCGCGGCGATGATATCGGCATCTCGAGCTCGGTCAAATCCCACGAGCTCAATTTGATACGAGACGTCTTCCATTTTATGGAGTATCCGGTTATTCAGGAGGTTCTCACCGTCGAATTCCTCGGTTTTGCCTCCGTCCGAGGTTACGGCATACAGGTGCAGTTTTGCGGTGGTCGCAGGGTCGGCGACCGTGAGGTTGTCGATTTGGTTGGCCGTGCCCTTTGCCCCAAGCAAGGTGAGCAAGGTGGGGGCTACGACCTCGCCCGATGGCAGAAAAACAACTTCGACGGTTTTAGGGAATGCGATAATGGCTGCTTTGCGGACGGGCTTATCGGCAGCGGTGACCTCAATGCTCGCGGCGTCGACGGTTTCCGTGCGGTCGAGCGCGACCATCATGCAACAATTGCCCTCGTCGATGTCTGCCGGCATGGGACACCCCAAGTTTTCGCCAGCTTGCGTGCCGCCCACTGCGGTGGCTGTTTCGCTTGGCTCGCTGAAAGTGGCTGAAGGACCGCTCGATGGCGGTGTTATGCCGCCGGGTGCGCCATTGTCCCCAGGCGCTATTTCACCGCTGCTCTCGCTGGAGTCGCTTGCGATGTCACCCGTCGAGGGGGCGAGTCCGACCGCTCCTACTCCGCTCCATTCCATCTCGAGGAGCGCCGGATCGACAAGGACGTGATGCACATCTTGCGTTTCGGCACTGATATCGACAGGACCGGGGTCTGCCCCTCGCGTCAGGCTGAGCGATCCGGTCCGCTGTTTGCCCCGAATCTCCTGGCTTTCTGTGCCGCTCGCGTAGAACATCAGAGCGATCTCGCCATTTGCCGTGGCGTCGGTGCCCGCCTTGGTCATTTTCAGCGATGCGGTGAATGAGATAGCGGGCTGCGTGCCATCGGCGCTCGAGGGGACGCAGCCCAGGCATACACCCCCTCCGTTTCGAAAAACGTGCTGTCGAAGGCGACTGTTGCCCCGTCCGCCGAGTCATCGGACAGGGTGATGTCGAGGCACAGCTCCACGTCGCAGGAATCGCCATCGGCATCAGTTGCAGCTGCGCGCCATGTGCAGATAACGCATCCCGTTAGGGGGCCGTCCGCTGTGCTCGAGTGCTCGGTATCCACGACTATCGAGCTGTTCGTGCAGCGACGGAGGCACCCCGAGGCCGAAATGCTTGCCTGCGCAAGCGAGAAGCGTTGGCGCGCGATGGTGCTCATCTGGTTTGTGGCGAGACAGTTGACGGCAGGTAAGGGGGCGTCCACGGCGGGTGTCGCTAGAGCGGCAACGGGCATGCCGGTGGCAAGCGCACTACAGAGCGCGGCAACGGGCAAAAGGTTCTTTGATGCCATGGGTTCTCCTTACCTATGCTGGACGGTCTCGATTCGTGTGGCTACCGGCTGCGTTTGATGTGCAGGCCAAGGCCGATGGCGCTAGCGCCTGCCGTGGCGATTCCTGCTGCCAGGAGCTGTCGCGTGTCGCCCGTTTGCGCGAGGGGTTCATGTTGGCCACTGCGTTCGAGCTCCGTTAGATCGACAGTCACTTGCGTGGCAGCCTGCGCTTGCTCTTGTTGGGCAAAGGCGGCGATCGGGGCAAACGTTACAACGCCGATGATGACGGCAAGGACAATTGCCTTAGGCCGTGTGCGCACCGGGCTTGACCGTCCACGTAATGGTTGCGACCTGGTCGCCCGTGCCGGTCACATGGAAGATGTCTCGCGTGACGCGGGCGACAGTGCCGCTCGTCTTAAGCTTAATCTTGTCCGTACCATCGGCGATGCCTGGTAGCCCATGTCGAAGGATGCATTTTTGGAAAGGTCGAGGCCCGCTTCCTGCGTCGCGGCGTGGGCGTCTTGGAGCGCCTTGTCTGGGCCGACCTTAAAATCGATGGAGTTCTGGGCGGTCCCCGTCTTGGCGTCGGCGACGATGCTCCAGGACTTCTGGGCGGCAATCTTCATGTTGGTAACGTGGATGCCATAGGCCGAAAGATTGTCGATGGTGGTTGTATTCTCGGAAGGGCCCTGGAGCGTGCCGTCTGCCTTAGCGACGAACGGAATGACGGTCGGGGCTTTGAACTTGATGTTGTCGATTTCGGTCCTGATGGTCACGTTGGTGGTTCCAGTGCGTCCCTCCGCCAGGGCGGTGGTCGGCGCGGCGCCCATTGCGAGTGCGAGCGCCAGCCCTGCGCCCACGACGAGCACCCTGGCCCCATTCAAGTTCCTGGTGATGTCCATAATCGTTCCTTTCTATTCGTCACGGACCGTTTCCGTGAGGGTTAGACGAAAGCGGCACGGGTGCGCATTTTCATAACAGGTGGCAGGTCTAGTCTTCTGTCTGCGCAACTCGCACCTTGACGCGCGTGGGATTGCCATGGACGTCGTAGGTCTTGGCGTCGAGCGCTTGAATCTCGATATACGCCTCGCCTTCTTTGATGTCACCTGCAGGGCAGGTCTCAACGGTCTTGCCGGTCTCGACCACGCCCGATTCATAGATGGTCTCGTCGTTTTGGATCACGCGGAAACGCTGGGGAAACTTGTTATCCTGGACGTTTTGCACGTTGATGCGCAGCTTGCCGCCTTTTTGTAGCTGGGCGACCGGTGCGACCGAGATCGTCATCATGTTGTCGCGGACGATGGCATCGAGCTCGTCCTGGATTTCCTGACGCGACTTACCCTCTGCCGCTGTGACCGAGGCACCCGTCTCGGCGACAGGCTTTGACTGCCAAGCGTAAAGGCCGACGGCGATAAGGCGCAGGCGATGGCCAAACAGACGGCGCCGAGCCTTTTTTCGATGTTTTGACCCTAGGGGGCTCGACTGCTTCCTTACGCTCATGCGGCATCCTTAGTGGTATAGACGCGCGCGAACGTGGACGGATCGGCGCCAAAGAGCATGTGGAGCATGAGGCGTCGCGAGTAGATGAGCTCGTCGAAGTTTGGGTCGAGTTTGATGTCGTGGATGTGGGCGATGTGGTGGCGAGTGCCGAAAACGATTCGGGATCGCAAATCACGTCGGTGGTGACGTGATAGACAGCCGCATCGGGAAATGCCTCCTCATCGAAGGGCAGAAGATATGGGTCATCGTCAACTTCGATGGCGATGCCGTACTGGGGCCAGTAATATGCCATGGGAACCTCCCTGTTTTTGGGCCAAACCTTCTATTGGTTTTGGCTGTCGATGCCGACCGTATCAGCCACAACTTGACCAATTTCTGACCAAATGCTTGACGGGTTTACATCGCCGCAGGTGAGAGACGCTAAAAAATATCTCAAGTTTTTTCGAGCGCCAATTGTATGCGTGGCTGCGATGGAAAGGAGCGCGTTAAATAGAGCGCCTGCCGAGAAAACGCCGCCGCTCGCCGAATTGCGCAAACGTAAAATTCGCCAATTATGGAGACGGTCTCAGTCACGTCGACGAAACGATGCGGTAACATCTCCCTGCAAACACTGTAGTTAACTAAAGGGTGAGTTCGCGTGTCTGCAGCCATCAAACCCTTCGGCGACGAGTTCGAAGAATATGGTCGCGATGAATCTCGCACATCGGGCGAGGCGTCGAGCATCTCGTTTCCGACAACGGAGGACGAAGTCCGCGCCATTCTGCGAAAGCTCCATGCCGAGCATGTTCCAATAACGGTCCAGGGTGCTCGGACCGGTCTGGCTGCCGGCGCCGTGCCTCACGGCGGGCATATCCTCAACACTTCTCGTATGAATCGCTACCTGGGTCTTCGCCGCGACGAGCGAGGCCGTTTTCTGCTGCGCGTGGAGCCGGGCGTCGTGCTTTCGGAGTTGCGCAAGCAACTGGGTAAGAAGGCATTGCCGACCGCTGACTGGGATCAGGTATCGCTTGAGGCCTATGAGGAGTTCCAGGCAGCTCCTGAGCAGTTCTTCCCCACCGATCCCACCGAGGCATCTGCCTGCCTGGGCGGCATGGCGGCGTGCAATGCCTCCGGTGCCCGCAGTTACGCCTACGGCCCCATGCGCCCGCACGTTACGGGGCTTCACGTGGCACTGGCGGACGGCGACCTGCTTGAGCTTCATCGATGTCAGGCGCACGCTGACGCACGCCACTTGTCGCTCGTGACAGCGGAAGGCCGCGCGCTCGAGCTGGATCTTCCTGGCTATACCATGCCCAAGACCAAAAACGCGTCGGGTTATTTCGTTTCGGACGATATGGACGCCATCGATCTTTTCATCGGTGCGTGCGGCACACTCGGCGTCATTACCGAGCTCGAGATCGCCCTGCAGGCGGCACCTTCGGTCGTATGGGGCGTGAGCTGCTTTTTCGACAGCGAGGACAAAGCAGTGTCCTTTACCGATTCCGTGCGCCCCGTGCTGTCCCATGCCGCCGCTATTGAGTATTTCGATGCCGGCGCCTTGGATATCCTTCGCCGCCAGCGCGAGCAGTCGACCGCGTTTGCCTCGCTGCCGGCACTCGACGATGAGGCAAAGGTCTGTATTTACGTGGAACTCGACTGCGACGACGAGGCTCAAGCGACTGAGGAGCTGTACCACCTGGGATGGGTTTTGGAGCTTGCGGGCGGCCGCGATGACGCGACCTGGGTTGCGCGCACCGAGGTCGATCGCGAATGCCAGCGGTTCTTCCGCCACGCCGTCCCCGAGAGTGTCAACATGCTCATCGATGAGCGTCGCCGCACCGACCCCACCATTACCAAACTGGGGTCGGATATGTCGGTACCCAACGCGCGCCTGGCCGATGTCGTTGCCTTCTATCGCCGCACGCTGGCCGAAAGCGGGCTTGAGTCTGCCGCCTGGGGACATATCGGCAACAACCATCTGCATGTGAATATCCTGCCGCGCGATGCGCAGGACTACCGTCGCGGTGGTGAGCTGTTTGCCCGGTGGGCTGCGGAGGTAACGGCTATGGGCGGCGCCGTCTCTGCCGAGCACGGCGTCGGCAAGATCAAAGCGGGCTTTTTGGAGACGATGTACGGCCACGAGGCCATGGTCGAATCGGCTCGACTCAAGCTGCAGCTCGATCCTGCCGGGCAGCTGGGTCGTGGCAACCTATTTTCGGAGAAGCTCTTGGATGAACTCGTCCAGAAAGGGGGCGCGTGAAGATGAGCGATTTCCATATGGTGGTGTGCGTCAAGGCGGTACCGGGAAGCACCGAGGTCAAGATGGACCCCAAAACCAATACCATCGTGCGTGATGGCAAGCAGGCGGTCATTAATCCCTTCGATGCAAGTGCCCTCGAATGCGCGCTGGCGCTCAAGGACGACTTTATCGGCTTTGGCATGGATGTGCGCGTGACGGTGGTGTCGATGGGTATCCCTGCAACCGAATCGCTGCTGCGCGACTGCATTGCCCGCGGCGCCGATGATGCGCTGCTGCTGACCGATCGCGCCTTTGCGGGCGCGGACACGTTGGCGACCACCTATGCCCTCAAATGCGGTATCGAGGCGCTCGACGAGGACTTCGACCTGCTCATCTGCGGCAAGATGGCGGTAGATGCGATACCGCCCAGATTGGCCCCGAGCTGGCCGGCGCCTTCGAGATTCCCTGCGTGACCGATGTGAGCTGCGTGCAGAGCGCAGGTTTTACGACGTGCGGTGCGCTTTCGCTCGTTCACGGTTGCGATGCCGGCGAGGAGACGGTCTATCTGGAGATGCCGTGCGCGATGACGACCGCCAAGGAGATCGGCCAGCTGCGCATGCCGAGCATCGCCGGCATTCGCGCGGCCGAAGATGCGGATGTGCGGGTGGTCTGTGCTGCCGATGTACATGCTGACCCTTCGCGTTGCGGCCTTACCGGATCGCCGACGCAGGTCGTGCGCTCGTTTGTGCCCGACCGCGACCAAACGTGCGAGCCATCGAGGGCACGCCGGTCGAGCAGGCGGCAAAGATTGCCAAGATTATCGAGGGGATGGCATAGATGAGCGGACTGATAATCGATAGCGAGGCGTGCGTTGGCTGTGGCCGCTGCGTTCGCGCCTGTGCCTCGGGTGGCATTGTGATGGAGGGCGAGCGCCCCAACCGCTGCGCCCATGTGACCGACGGCTGTATCTTGTGCGGCGGGTGCGTCGACGCCTGCCCCGTCAATGCCATTTCGATCGAGCGCGACGAGGCCGCCGGCGCGGTTGACCTCGATGCGTATCGAGACATATGGGTATTCGTTCAGACCGACGATCACGATGTCGTGGCTCCGGTGGCCTACGAGCTCATGGGTAAGGGGCGCGAGCTTGCCGATGCTCGCGGTTGCCGTCTGGTGGCATTGGCCGGCATGGGCCCCGAGGGCTCGCTTGAGGACCTGGAGCATCTGTCTGCGCCGGTGCCGACGAGGTCGTGGTCTGCCGCGACGAGCGACTGCGCCAAAACGATGCGGAGATCTATGCTCGTCTCATCTGCGATTTGGTGGCCGAGCGCAGACCCGAGGCCATTCTGTACGGCGCAACCGCCTTTGGTCGTGAGCTGGCGCCCGGTGTGGCCGTACGCTTGCAGACGGGCCTTACGGCCGACTGTACGGTGCTTTCGATGGATACGGAGACGGGTCTACTGCAGCAGACCGCCCGGCGTTTGGCGGCAACTTGATGGCCACCATTATCTGCCCCAATCATCGGCCGCAGATGGCAACGGTGCGCCCCGGCATCTTTGGGGCACCCAAGTTTGACTACAGCCGCTCTGGCACGATTACCCAGGTATCGCTTGCGAATGATGTTAAGGCCCGTGTCGAGATCTCGATTCCCGCCGAGGAGTGGGGGCAGCAGGCATCAATTGCCGATGCCGAGCGCCTGGTCGTGGTGGGCCGCGGCATCGGCTCCAAGAAGAATCTGCCCTGATGCGAAAACTCGCCGATGCCTTGGGTGCCGAGCTTGGTTGCACGCGTCCCGTTGTGGAGGCAGGCTGGTTGGAGTATCGCCACCAGATTGGCCAGACCGGCGTGTCGGTTTCGCCCAAGCTCCTTGTGAGTATCGGCGTTTCGGGCGCTATCCAGCATCTTGCCGGCATCGGCGGCGCGGAGTGTATCATCGCTGTCAACGAGGACCCGGATGCCCCCATCTTCGGCGCTGCGCAGTACAAAGTTGTCGGTGACGCCGTCGAAGTTGTCGAGGAGCTTCTGGCCCAGCTCGAGCGCTAGGCGCTGGCCAGCCAGGCTCGCATCTCTTTCTTTAGGCGTTCCCAGGTCGCTTGCGTGGCGGGTCGGTAAAGGGCCGCACGATGCCAAAAGGTGCGTCGAGCAGGCGGCAGATATCGCCCTGCTTGCGCGTCAGCGCGCGGCTTGCCGGATAGACGAGCTCAAACATAAAGCAGATAAGCCCCACCAAGTAGTCCGCGGGCTCATCGCGCTCATCGCGCGTGACGCAGCGGTGCTCGTCAAAGGCAGCCAGCGTCGGTGCCGAGAAGTGGCTGGCAAGAAACACGTCCTCATCCACTTTGAGGATGGTGTCGACGGTGCTGTCGGCGATGGTGCGCATAATGTCGACCTTGTCGCCATCGCGCACAATATCGCAGAAGCGCCGCGTGCGCTCGTCGAGCTGCGCGGGTAGACGGAAATCGCTGTGATAGGCAATGCTTGCGCGAATCAACTCGTCTTCTACCGGATCGTCGATAAAGTCGCGGATACTTGTTGTCGCGGGCGCGTCTGCAGGGTTTTCGCCAAAGAGAACCTCGACGCCCAACGCCGCATGGCTCATGCTCTCGGCATCCTTAAACGTGTCCCAGCGTCGCAGCTGCTCAAAGCGACCCATATCGTGCAGCAGGCCGCAAAGCCACGCTAGGTCAATGTCCTGAGGTGACCAGCCCTGTTCGCGTGCCACGGCATCGCATGCCTCGGCAACGTGGTACGTATGCTCGATTTTGAGCGCGATACGCGGATTGGCGGCATCGTAGGCATCGGTGTAGGTCTTGAAGGCCGCGGCAGCCCGCGTTCGATCGATAGCTGTCATAATGACTTCCTAAAAAGTTGTGTCTTTCTGTGTCTTTCGATCCGGTGGCAATTGTAGGTGAACTCGGTTGCCACCGGACGATGATTCTGTCGCGTCGTTGAACGCGGCTCGGAAATCTTGTCGGGACGAGGAACGCTATGGTGCTCAAAATCGTTAAAACCGTTTGGCCGGTGATGCTCACCTATGTTGCGATAGGCGCGCCGTGCGGAATGATTATGGCGCAGACGGGAATGGAACCCTGGATGGTTTTTGCTCTGAGCAGCACGTTTGTGACGGGTAGCGGCCAGTTTATGGTCTGCAACCTGTGGCTGGCAGGTGTGCCTGCGGCATCGATTGTCGCAAGTGTAGCCGCAATCTCCTCGCGCTTTGCTCTTTACTCTGCATCGATCGCGCCGCATCTGAGGGACGCCTCGAAGCGTCAGACGTTGGCTGTTGCCGCGACGCTCACCGAGGAGGCATATGGCATCTCGCTTGCCAGGCTGGTTGAGGGGGAGGATTGGGGCCCGCGCGAGTCCTTTGTGCTCAACGTGATCCTCATCGCAACATGGGGCGTTTCGTGTACGACGGGCGCCATCGTCGGCGCCGTCGTCGATGTCCCCACCGCTATTGCGGGTTTTGTCTGCACCTCGCTCTTTATCTGCCTGCTCTTTTCGCAGCGACTGTCGCGCGGCAATGTCGTGGCTGCCGTTATGGCCGCGGTGTCCGTTGCCCTATGCAAGCTCTTGGGGTGGACGAATATCGCCGTGCCGGCAAGCGTGCTCGTCGGCGTTGCCGCGGCGCTTGCGTGCGATGCTCTCGCCGAAGGAAGGGGCGCTCGCGATGCCCGTTAATGAGTTTTTGGTCCTGTGGCTGTCGTCATGGGCGGCTATCGCGTTTTTTCCGCATTGCCCCGGCGTTTGCCTTGCGCGGGAGAACGCTGTCGCCCCGCGTTACCGAGGCCTTGGGTTATATTCCGCCCGCCGCCTTTGCGGCGCTGGTCGCTAACGATTTGATAAGCCCTGGCGCTTTCGACGCCGGCTTGTGGCGGGGCTTGATTCTCTGGATTGCGGCTGCCGGTGTCGTGGCGGTGGCAATCAAGACAAAGTCAATGTTGTGGTGCTGCGTCTCGGGCATCGTGCTCTATATCGTTTTGAGTCTTGTATAAAAGCAAAGGGCGCGCTTACCGTCCCGGTCGACGAATCGAATTTCTCACCGAGCCGGTCTGCTTCTTCTGGTACCATGGTCAAACTTTACTGTAGCAAAGCATGACGTGGGCTTTTGTTCCGCGTCAGCGGAAATGGGGGTTTCATGGCACAGGAAGCGAACGCCAACGAGCAAAAGAAATTCAAAGTACCGCGCATTCCGGGTGACATCATGATCTACCCGATGATCGTCGGCCTTTTGCTCAATACCTTCTGCCCGCAGGTTTTCGAGATCGGCGGCTTCTTTACGGCTGCCTGCCGCGGCGGCTCCAACACCATCGTTGCCGCGATCTTGCTGTTTGTGGGCGCCGGCATCAGCTTTAAGTCCACGCCGGGTGCTATCAAGACCGGCATCGTCGTGCTGATTCCTAAGCTTGTGGTGGCAGCCGCGCTGGGCCTGGGCGTTGCGTATTTCTTTAACGACAACCTTTTGGGCCTGAGTTCGGTTTCCATCATCGGCGGCATTACGTTTTGCAACATGGCGCTCTACACGGGCATCATGGGCGAGTTCGGCGACGAATCCGAGCAGGGCGCCGTGGGTATCCTTTTCTTTACGGCCGGCCCCGCCGTCACCATGATCATCCTGGGCGTTTCGGGTCTCGCAACATCCCTGTCGGTACCATCATCGGCTCCATTTTGCCGCTCGTTATCGGCATGGTTCTGGGCAATCTCTTCCCGTTCATCAAGAACCTGCTG
>ENA-OPZM01000912-OPZM01000912.1-human-gut-metagenome-genome-assembly--contig:-NODE-912-length-11530-cov-8.836534_pt1 | contig 11530 bp, 14 predicted proteins | sample MGYA00242478_ERZ504493 | MGnify/ENA primary metagenome ERZ504493 (study PRJEB26092, sample SAMD00036227) | human gut metagenome | host: Homo sapiens | study: EMG produced TPA metagenomics assembly of...
CTCCGCCGCCGCCGCCCAGGCGGTGCCGGCGGTCAGGCCTCCGGCCAATGTCGCCGTGGCGGCGAGCAGGGCCAGCGTCTTTCGCCTTCCGTTACTGTTCTTGGAACCCAATGTTCCGTCTCCTTTCAGAGATTCATCTGCAGATGTTCACCCCACTCCCGGTGGGTCGGACAGGAGAACAAATCCCGTCCGAACACTTCACATGCCCGGCCGTCGACAAACGTCGATATCGGATTCGTTTCCGTCATCCACCTGCTATGCAACCACGGTTTCGGGCGTGTCGGGTTGGACATTTTCCCGGAAGGCTGCGGATACGAAAAAGGGACCCCGAAGGGTCCCTTGAGAAGAAGAGTCATCTAAATCAGTGGTGAATCAATCCATCGCTTGAGGACGGAGGGCAGTCTGTCGTGCATCCGAGACCTCCGCTGCTTGGAACGAAGTCCGGCACGCTGCTGGAACCGCCGCCACTCGATGTCGAACCGCCTGAATACGAGGGCGTGTACGACTGTTGCGGCGCCGAATACGACTGCTGCGTCTGGGCCTGTGCGGCGGCCTGTGCGGCGGCCTCCTCCTCGGCCTTGCGCTGCGCCTCCTCGTCCGCCTTCGTCTTCGCCGTCACCGAGTCGTTGACCTTCTTCGACGCGGCCGCGATCTTGTCCGCATCCCTGGCCTTGACTGCCTTGGACAGTTCGTCGCGCGTCGCCGCATCGGCGACCTTGCCGTCCGAATTCTTCAACAACCGTTCCGCATCGGAAACGGTCTTCTCCAGTTTCGAATCGTTCACGGCCTTCACCGCTTCTTCCAAGCTCTTCTCGTGTTTCCCGTACCAGCCGGTGTTCTTTTCAATCAGGCTGGTCTTCGACTCGTAATCCGCCTTCGAATCGGCCACGCAGGCGACCACGTCAGGCTCGTTCGCTTCAACGCTTCGGCCAACGCATCCACGGTCTTCGCATCCGCCACCTGCTTCACGGTGATCTGGGAGGCTGTGGCCGCGTCGCCATCCACCAGCCCGGAATACGAGTCCGCCGCCTTGCGGTAGCTTTCCGACGCTTCCACACACGCCTGTCTCGCCTCGGCCAGCTCATGGTTCGCGTAGGTCTTCCAAACGAACCAGCCGCCACCAGCCAGCACAGCCACGGCCGCGACCGAAGCCACGGCGATCACAGCAGGCTTTCTGCTCTTCTTCTTGTTTTCAGTTACATTCTTTGACCCGGCATCGCTTATATTCGGGTTGGAAACTTCAGATAGTTTTCCCTGCATACTTGTGCTTTCGATGAGTTATGTCACATACGTTTTAGGAAAAAGCGGATGGGAATCGTTCGTTCCCATCCGCACATCATTTTCTAGGATTTTATGGCAAAAACCTACTTGGCGTGGCGTGCCATAAGACCGTAACGGCCGTCACCACGACGCTTCAGCATGAGCGTGGCTCCGGCGGTACCGGCGGCCATAATGGTAAACACGGCGGTCTCCATCACGTCCACGCCCGTGTCGCCAAGCTTGGCCTGCGTGGAGGTCTTCACGGCCGCCCTGTTCGCACTGTTCGCACTGTTCGCACTGTCCGGAGTATCAACCGTGATGGTCGTATCCTTCGACGGGGTGACAACCTTGTGGGCCTTGTCGTACGCGTCCTGCGCGGATTCCGCGTCGGACTTCGCCGTGGCCAATGCGGTTTCGGCTGTCTTCAGCGTGGCGTTCACTTCAGCCAGAGCAGCCTGGGCGGCATCCACATCGGCCTGCGCGTCAGCCGCCGACTGGTCGGCATCCTTCTTAGCCGACTGGGCGGCATCCAGTTCGGACTGCGCCGCATTCGTGGCCGGGTCGGAAGCATACGCATCATCCACCTTGGATTGAGCGTCCTGCACATTCTGCTGGGCATTATCATAAGCGGTCTGGGATTCGGATACGGCCGTGTTGGCCTTGTCGAGCGCATCCTTCGTCGGATCGGCCGACTGGGTCTGGCCCACCATCGGATCGGCGGCCGTCTCATCTGCCATGGCGGGCGCGGCCATACCGGCCACCTCGGTCAAGCCTGCGATGGTCGCAACGGCCAGTTTCTTCGGATTCTCCATATTCTCCATTTTCTCCATCCTGTCTCCCGGAGCGTTATGACAGGGGCGCATGCGTCCCCGAATGCACCACCCACCCTACCACTTTAGGGGGGGGTAAGTGTGTCTCACATCTCGAGATAAACAAACCAATCGCATCCGAGACATACCTCCACCTAGACGCCTTTGCTTCAAGAAAACGGGTTTTACGATCTATTAGATATGGGGGTAATCCATTAGATTAGAGGAATCATACGAAAGGAAATGTAATGAGCTATAGCATTGAGCAGTTCATACTGGATAGCGGCATTACTCGCGCCGAGGTTGATGAGGCTAAAGCTCGGATGTTGGAAAGGATGCATATGTATGGGCTCAAGGAGACGCATAACAAGAAAGCACATGAAAAGGAGGAGCTGGCACTCCGAACTCATCGGAATGCCAGCTCCTCCTGAAAACCGTATCGTCGCCTCATACTCTACGTCTCATAACCATAGGTACACCGCACACCACTACGAGACGATTTTGTGGTCGGCGCGGTAGAGGTCGGGCTCTACGTAGATTTCGAAACGGAACCACGGCAGCGCGGTACGCACGCTTCGTTCGATTTTGTTCACGGTTTCAACATCGTAATCGCGGTCGAGCTTGCTGGTCTGCACCTTGACGCACAGCAGAATGTCATCCTCGGACATATGCACGGTCTGCATATTCAGCAGTCGTTCCACACCAGGCGTTGAAATAACAGCCTGCTCAATCTTCTTGCGCGTATCCGAATCGACGGCCTCACCAATCAACAGCGAACCGGATTTGAACATGAGCAGCAACGATCCCGCAATCAATACAAGACCAACCATCAAACCGCCGAATGCATCAAATATCTCATTATCAAACAGAATCGCAAGACCGATGCCAGCCCCTGCGAATGCCAAGCCGATCAAAGCAAGCGTGTCTTCCATAATGACGGACGCAAGCTCCGCCGACTTGGTACGCCTCCAAAAACGGAACACACCCATATGGGCCACACCCGTGCGCTCCATACGCTCGTTCGCTTCCTTGATGCTTTGATGCAGGCCGTAGCCTTCCAAACAAGCGCTGATAAACACCACGATAAACGCCACCAGCAGTTCCATCTGGTTGGCGTCACGCAGTGCGGGGTCTTCGGCAATGGCGAACAATTTCTTCACCGCCTCCGAAGTGGAGAAGAAACCACCGACGAAAAACAGCAGCGTCGCCACTACGAACGAAGCGAGATATTTGGCGCGGTACAGACCGAACGGATGATCGCCGTCCGTCTTATGCTTGGAGAAGCGACCGCCTGCCATGAGCACGATTTCGTTGGAACAGTCGGCGATGGAATGCACCGATTCGGAAAGCATCGCGGACGATCCGGTAAAGAACGCCGCAGCGAGCTTGGCGATGGCCACACCAATGTTGGCTCCGAGCGCCGCTTTTACGGCCGCTCCTTGATGTTCTGCCTCCTGTTGGCGAATATCGTTCGGATTGCTCGTACTACTGTCGTTGGAATCTTGCGATTCGTTCATTGCCTTTCCATTTCTTTCTGGAGTTAATACAAGACATATTCAATCATACATAGGGTGCTGTCATAGGGTGCCACCCGGATTGACACGCTTGCAGGTTCAGCGAAAAATCACTTCCTTGCACAGCGGATAGCCCCACGCGAACTGACATGCCATAGTCAGGAACTTCACCAACACCGCATTCCATCCGAATGCGGAAGGCAGCCATGCCAGCATGATCGAACCGAACAGGTAATTCCAAACCCACAGCAGCATGAACAAAGCCACGCTACGGCCGAAATTGCTGGACGATTTGAACGTGACATTGCGGTTCATCAGGAAGTTGTACGAAGCCGACAGCACGATGGCCACGCCGTTCGCGATGGCGGATGGTACGGAAAGCACATGCAGCAAGGTGAACGATCCGAATTCCACAATGGTTTGCGTTGCCGACACCAACAGATATTTGCCGAGCGTTTTCGGCTTTTTCGATGATTCCTGATTGGAGGATTTCGGATTATCCGACGTACCACTTTGCGCTGCCATTGCCTGCCGCCCGGTCCCATCACTCATATCACTCCCCCCCCCGAATCATATGTCGTTCAATCGCAAAACACTATAATGCGCCCGTCTCATATTCCCGACGTAATCGTGCATTTTTCTGAAGGATTGACTAGTCTTCCCTAGGTATTTTCACTGACAGCACAACAAGGAGCATCCAATGACGTATTCCCAGAACGCGCCGTTCCGCGCGACGTGGTCGGCTCATACCTGCGTCCGGCAGAACTCAAGCAGCTCGCGCCGATTTCGCAGCAGGCAAGATTGACGAGGCCGAACTCAAGGCCGTGGAAGATAATGCCATTACCGAACTGGTCGCCAAGCAGAAGGCCGCCGGTCTGCACGTCATCACCGACGGTGAATTCCGCCGTGGCTGGTGGCATCTCGACTGCATGTGGGGCTTCGCCGGCGTGGAAAAGGTGTCGATGGACAAGGGCTATTTCTTCCACGATGAGGAGACCCGCGCCGAATCCGCACGCCTGACCAGCAAGATCGCCTTCGACCCGGCCCACCCGTTCGTTGAGCATTTCAAGTTCATCAAGCAGTTCGAAGACGACACCGCCATTGCACGCCAGACCATTCCGGCTCCGGCACAGCTGTATGCGGAGCTGTTCCGCCCGGAGAACATCGCTTCCGTGCACGAGTTCTACGGCGACACCCAGAGGGATTACGACGAGCTTGCCGACGACAACGCCAAGGCCTTCCATGGTCTGATCATGCATTGTATGAGCCGGCTGCCGCAATGTTCAGCTGGATGACTGCACGTGGGGCATGTTCTGTGATCCGAACTTCAACCAGCATTACACCGCCGATGAGTTCGCCGCCATGCAGGAACAGTATGCCGCCATGAACAACGCCGCCATCGAGGATCTGCCAGAGGATCTGGTGATCACCACGCACGACTGCGTGGCAATTACCACTCCACGTGGGCTTCCGCCGGCGGATACGCCACTGTGGCCGACGTGCTTTTCGGCAAGGAAAACGTCGCCGCCTACTACCTGGAGTTCGACGATGATCGTTCCGGCGACTTCGAGCCGCTCGCCAAGGTTTCCGGAGATAAGAAGGTTGTGCTCGGTCTGATCACTTCCAAGAAGCCGGAACTTGAGGATCCGGAAGTGATCAAGCTCGCATTGCCGAAGCGGCCCAGTATGTGCCGCTTGACCGCTTGTGCCTGTCCACCCAGTGCGGTTTCGCGTCCACCGAGGAAGGCAACAAGCTTACCGAAGAGCAGCAGTGGGCCAAGATCGCGCTCGTGCAGTCCGTCGCCAAGGACGTATGGGGCGAGTGATGCTCGCACACGCGTAGCGCGCTTGTAAAAAACATATAAGGGGCTGTTTGCCAATCCAATCGTGACTGGCAAACAGCCCCTTTCGTACTGAAGCGAACGAAATCCTACCGCAATCAGCCTTGCATCTGCTCCGCTGCATCGTTGATGCAACGAATCGCATTCAGCGTACGCGGATACCCGATATACGGCATGCACTGCGAAATAACGGCAATCAGAAATGCCTTCTCATTGCCTACGCCCATATTGGCCTTCGCATGAGACGTCAGCTGCGGCTCGCAACCGCCCTGCGCGGCAAGGAAGCACAACGTGATCATTTCACGCTCACGCGTGCTCAAGCCATCGCGCGTGTAGTAGTCGCCGAAGCAGTTGCAGGCAAGCCACTTGTTGATGTGTCGCGTATCTTCGGGGCCGGATTGCGTGAATCCACGCATTCCTTCACCGAAGATTTCGATCTGCTTGTCTTCGCCCGCCCTGGCACGCGTTTCCGGCGTGGTGGTGCCTTGCGGTTCAAGCGGAAGATGCACGTTGGCCGCGCCGAGGAAGTTGTTGAGTCTCTTCAGGAACGGCAGGGTTTTGCCGAAACCACAGTATGCGGTCGCCTGATACACCATTTCCTTGATGGCGATGGATGACAGTCCGGTTTCGTAGGCCACCGGCAGCATCATTTCGAAAGCATCCAAGCTTGGCATCCGACCAGCACGGCAAGAATGGCCAAAGAGCGGGTTTTGTCATCCAAATCAGGATGATTCGCTCCCGGTTCGTTCACCACTTCGTCATAAGCGAAATTCGAGAAGAATTCAATGAATTCCGGATCGGTTTGCGACAATGTCCTGTCATTGTTCCAGAACGAATTCATCCGTTTGTGCAGCTCTTCAAACAAGATTTGCTTCCTTTCGTTTGATTTGCGCTTATTCTATCGTCGGTATATTGCTCAGACCTCACTGATGCGCAGCAGCGACTTTACGGTGCGGCGCTCGTCCATGGCCGCGTACGCTTCCTGAATATCGTCGAGCGTGTATTCGGAGGTGTAGACGATGCGGGATTGATGTTGCCGTCGAGCACTTCCTTGAGCAGTCGCTGCAGATCGTACGTGCGCACCGGTGCCGGACCGCCGCGCAGACCAACGTTGCGGTAGAACAGTCCTGGAATATCGGCTTCCACGCCGTGCGGCAAGCCAACGCGCCCGACTACAGCGCCCGCACGCGCAACCTTCATGGCAGTGTCGTTCGACAATGCGGACCCTACGCATTCAAGCACGGCGTCGGCACCGTAACCATCAGTCATTTCCAGTACCTTGGCTACAGCCTCGTCGCCACGTTCCTCCACGAAATCGGTGGCACCGAATTCGCGTGCGATACGTTGGCGGTCGGCATGGCGGCTCATGGAAATGATGCGGGTGGCGCCCATCAGCTTGGCGGACAGCACTCCGCACAGGCCGACCGCACCGTCGCCGAACACGACTGCGGTGTCTCCCGGCTTGATTTCGGCGGAAGCAGCCGCATGGTAACCGGTCGACATCACGTCAGAGAGGGTGAGCAGCGATGCGAGCATTTCGTCGGAGAAGCTCTTCGCGTCGCCCGGAACGACCACCAGCGTGCCATCGGCCTCGGGAACGCGCAGGTATTCCGCCTGACAGCCCAATCCCTCGTCTCCGAAATATCCGCCGTGGGGGCAGCTGGATTCGAAACCGGCCTTGCATACCGGGCACTTGCCGCAGCTGAACGGGAACGGTACGATCACGAAATCGCCCGGCTTGGCCACGGTCACGTCGTCGCCGATCTGCTCGACCACGCCGATGGCTCATGTCCGGCTGAGTGTGGGTTCCTTGCTGCCGTCGCGGTAGAACCACAGGTCGGATCCGCACACGCATGCGCGTACCACGCGGATGATGGCATCTCCCCCATCGATGATGGTCGGTTCGGCATGCTCTTCGCATGCCATCTGCTTGACTCCCTTGAAGATCGCTGCCTTCATGAGTTGCTCCTTTGTTATACGAATTGAATTAAGGTAACGTCTGCGATGACGCCTCGACTTATGCGTCAGCCTTGCTACGAATCTGTTTTTTCACTGTTTCGATGACATCGTGGTTTTCCTCCAGAAGTCGTTGCGCTTCGTCGTCATGGCCTTCCGCCACGGCACGCCAATACAATGTTTTAAGGGAAACATAGGCTTGCTGCATGCGGATGCTTTCGGCTTTTGCGGCCAAACGCAACGCCTGCGCGTCCAGTAGCGCCATTTGCCTGCGCGCACCTTCGGTTCCGTCGAAACGGTTTTTCAGATACTCGCGCATGGCGTCAAGCGGCATGCCAGTCGCAGACAAGCAGGAAATAGTGACCAACGATTGAATGTCTTCGTCGGTGTAGGCGCGATGGCCAGAACTTGGGTCACGTGCGATCGGGGCAATGATACCGATTTGCTCGTAGTAGCGCAAAGTGGATTCGGGAAGTCCGGAAATCATGGATGCTTCACGAATCGTATGCCATGTTGTAGTGCTCATACCCTGCACTGTAAAAACTTAAAGTGCTTGAAGTCTAATTGGCGTGTTGCATGCTATCTCATAGCAAAAGAACATGTAATCCTGACAATTAGCTAAGTTGCGTCTGCAAAGCGTAACTTACGTGTTCATCGTAAGGAACATCAGACCACGCTGTTTTGGACGAATGCCACCTCACAACAAAAAGCTCTTATGCTGCTGAGTTGAACGAAATCGTGCGGATTAGATGTACTGGACTGGACCGTACGCCCGGATTTGTAATATTTGTAACGATATTTTGGATACAGGGAAATCCATGATGCGTATTCGGCAAACAACACGTCGTATAATACCTTTCGTCGTTCCTGCCCGAGCCGCGCAGGTCGAGGAACGGCCCACGGCGACTGCCGCGATCTCCGACTCACGGTGCACGGCATCGACCAACGCAAGGATTCATTATCATTATGGCGAAGCCATTCTCTAAAACCGTTATTCATAATACAGACGCGAAGCTGTCGAAGCAGGTAAGGCAGCCTTTGAAAACAAACCAAGGAATACACAAGGCCCTCACATGGCGTGTGGTCGATATCGCGGTCGGCGCGGCGGTCGGCGTGATGTCGGGAGTGATGTTTTGGGTGTTCGACGGCCTGTCGTATGGTCTTTTTCCGTTGATGACTTTGATTCTTCCTGGTTCAGCGGCGCTACTTCATGCTTTGTTCTACTTCCCCGCCACGCTGGCTCTCTGATCGTGCGCAAGCCGGGAGCTTCGGCCTACGTGCTTTTGGTCGCATCGTTCGTCGAGTGGTACTCGGCACGAAATACAGTGTGAGCCTGGTGGTAATCGCATTGCTGCAGGCGGCAGCCGCAGAAGCGGTATTCGCACTGTTCCGCTACCGTCGTTGGACGCTCGGCGTCACCATTCTGTCTGCTTTGGCGATTGGAATCGTCTACAACTTCTACCTGCTGTTCTTCTACTATCAGGCATTCACGTTCTTCAGCCCGCGAGGCATCATCGGCACTATTTGCGAGCTGCTTAGCGCGGTGGCATTCGCCGGTTTCGGTTCCTGGGGAATGTATTGCGCTTTACGTAAGTCAGGTGTTCTGTCGCGATTCGCTTCCTCGCATAAGGAACATAACGAAGAAAACGCCTGAAAGTACGTTTGAAAGCATGCCTCGACCATTTTAATTTTTTAATCAAATCTCATCAGTTTTACTGATTAAAAGGACGCAACGCCGGCTGCGACGTTGCGTCCTTTTATGCCATCGCACATAGTGCGATTACTGCGGAATCTTCGAACTCGAAATTCCCGGAATCAATCGGCGGTGATCAGCTCGCTCGAATCCATGTCGAAGTCGGACATGGCAAACGAGCGGATCGCCGGATCCTCATACGTGTTCATGTAATACGTGTTAGTCTTTCCGGAATAACCGCTGGTGAACAGCGTGCGCTCGAACTGGCCGTTGCCCATCTTGGACATGCCTTCAACCATCTGTACGGAGGCCAGCGTGTGGAACAGACGAGACACATTGGCGGACTCGTTGTTCTGCTGTGGATAGTGCGTGTTGGTGTAGGCGACACGTACGAAACGCGACGGCGAACTCACGTCACCGGGAATGCCGTGCATGCTCACGCCGGCGCCCCATGCGCTCAGTTCCGCCTTGCCCCAAGTGGTCGGCTCCGCCATTTCGTTGCTCACGCACATGTAGTTGCGCAGGTTTTCCATATGGAAGTCGAAGGTCGGTTGATTGGTGAGCACATCCACATCGTCATGATGAACATGCATGCCATCAGCCATCTGCTCGATGACGATGCTACGGGTGCCATCGCCAATGAACCAGTGCAGCAAGGACTCCTGCTGGCCGGGCACGACCTGCGAAACGAGCGTCACGTCCTTCAACGCCTCTTCGACTTCGTCGACACTGTCGAAATTGCGTGCCACCCACAGCGGGAATTCGAAAGTGGCGACGTTTTCGGTTCCCTCGACCGGTTCGTGCGCGAAGGAGGCGTATCCGGGGAAGTTCAATCCGGCGATGGCCAAGCCGTGCTCGTTGGCACAATCGAAATACATGGGGCGATCGGCCATAACCACGCCCACGCCGATCACCGCATTCGGCTCGCTCTTGCCTTTGGCCCCATACGCATAGTCATACCGGTAGCCTCGCGGAGTGACCAGAATGGTCTCGCCGTAGGAGAAGCTCCAGTCGAGATTACGGCCGAAATATGTGTTTCCCTCATCGTCGGAGAAACGAACACCAGTGCACATATGGACTCCCTTCCATGATTTGCCGTGTTTTTCTTGCTTGCGTGTTCATGGTAAACGCCGTTTGCTGGGAAAATCTTAAGTTTTGCCCGTGGAAGAACCTAGTCTGGATATCTACGCATTCTACGACGACCGTGATCCGCTGGATCCTCGCAACCGATAGCAGAGTCTCCGTCAAACGCGCAAATTCGAGGTCTCCTGCATGCGTGTTAGAGAATAGCCCGCCTCCCGAGTCCCCAAAACACCCACCGCTGGAACAATCCGTACGCCAACTGCCTTCTTGGCGGGAAGATTCCCCCATTGGGTGGAAGATTCAGGACGTTACAAGCCGGCCAATGCCAGAAACTTTTTGTCGGACTGGATGCCTTGGGTGAGGAATTTGCCGTCCCTAAACAACGCATACGTGGTGACCGGCGCGGGCGTACGTTGGGCGGTCTCTTTATCGGTGATATGAATCGTTTTGAATGGAATATTGTGCTCTTCCGCCGTTTGCCGCACCCGCGGAACCCAATAGCATGTAAACGGGCATTGATCGGTGTAGTAGAGCACGAACCCGTCTTCGTCCACCGCGGGATGCTTGGCGCATTCCTTGAATTTCGGCAGCTCCGCATTCTCTTCAAAAGGCAGGGCCATGAGATTGATGCCGCAATCAGATATGTCGGTCACTTCGAAACCCTTGTAGGACAGAAACTTCGGATCGGCAAGGAACTCTCGTTTGCGACCCTCGGCTGAGAGAATGCAAATGCCTTTGCGCCCCTGCTCTTTGGCGTCTCGGATGCATTCGCTCAGCAGATTACCGGAATGTCCATGACCTTTCAAAGAACCGGCCACCCATAGACAGTTGATATAGATCCACCCGTCCGCATCGATCGGCACCCATGCGTTTTCCGCCGGAATATATTCGATGAAGCATTTGCCTCGTTCCTCGCTACGATAGAAGACGAGACCTTCGTTGAAACGCTGCTTGAGCCACTCTTTTTTCGCAAGGCTTTGCTTGCCGGACATGGCACAGCAGATATGTTCCTTGTCGATGTTCTCTTCAGTGATGTGGATGTAGCTCATTTTTCCTGCACCTCTGAGTCGGGGATGCTGTATGGGCATCTTCGTTGATTCCTCGAATATGACAAAAGCCCTTGATTTCCAAGGGCTTTCAAATGGCTCCTGCGACTGGGCTTGAACCAGTGACCGTCCGATTAACAGTCGGATGCTCTGCCAACTGAGCTACGCAGGAATGCGCTGTGCACAAGACAAAAATACTACACCAAAAACTTGTGGATTTCAAATCTTCAGCTGTGTCACATGTGTGTTTCGACTTGCAAAACGTTTCCATACGATGCTTTCGGCCTAATCTTACATGGAGATCTTCGTCAACGGCATGGCCGAATCGA
>ENA-OPZM01000914-OPZM01000914.1-human-gut-metagenome-genome-assembly--contig:-NODE-914-length-11517-cov-1.099649_pt1 | contig 11517 bp, 16 predicted proteins | sample MGYA00242478_ERZ504493 | MGnify/ENA primary metagenome ERZ504493 (study PRJEB26092, sample SAMD00036227) | human gut metagenome | host: Homo sapiens | study: EMG produced TPA metagenomics assembly of...
CTGAAAAGCCGGCTCATTAGTGTCTTCCTCTATCACAGTTCCACTCACCGTCACACTCTTACCGGCAGTTTTCTTTTGTTCTCCAACCGCCGCATCCTGCGCCCATAAGCACAAGCTCCACATACATAGCACAAAAGCTAGCACGTTTCTTTTTTTCATGTTTATCCAGATCTTAAAATTAATTTTTAAACGCCATTCGGTAGTATGACGAACAACCCACCTATCGGTTTAATCCAACGGGTGCTTTTTAACAAAAAAAAATGTATTTATCACCTAACCACCTGCAAAATTAAATAATCCACAAGAAATAAAAGGCAAAATGGAACATTATCTTCCAAAAAACCTATCTTTGCAATCGAATTATCATGAACATGCGCTATGCAAAAGCAGAAAATCATTATTTCACAAAATCTGAGGGAGAGTTTGGAACAGGCCATAACCCACCAACTCATGACAAGTTATTTGTCCTGACGGATGAAACCACATATAAAAAGTGTTGGCCGGTTATCTCCGGTTTCCCGTCCATGCAACAGTCTGAACACATCGTCATCAGTGCCACAGACGAACACAAAAGCATAGAGACCCTCATTTCAGTATGGACCGAATTAAGTCAAAAAAGGCGGCACACGCCATTCCCTGTTGGTCAATTTAGGCGGGGGAATGGTAACCGGACCTTGGAGGGTTTGCAGCCTCCACTTTTAAAAGAGGTATCCCGTACATCAACATCCCTACGACTTTGCTAGCCATGGTGGATGCAGCTGTAGGCGGAAAAACAGGCATTAACTTCAACGGTTTGAAAAACGAAATAGGAGCTTTCGCACCCGCCGCAAGCGTATTGTTGGATACAGAGTTCCTGAAAACACTGGACTACAAGAACATCTGTTCCGGATATGCGGAAATGCTGAAACACGGCCTTATCAGCACAGAAAAGCATTGGGCAGAATTGGTCTCATTCGACTTGGACGACATCGACTATCTCCAACTGCAAGAGATGGTGGCCCAAAGCGTAGCCATCAAGGAAAATGTCGTGGCACAGGATCCGTATGAACAGGGTATCCGCAAGGCCCTGAACTTAGGGCATACAGCCGGGCATGCACTCGAAAGCTTGGCCTTGGCAGAAGAGCGTACCGTACTGCACGGTTACGCAGTGGCCTGGGGATTGGTATGCGAACTTACCTGAGTTGCCTGCGAGAGGATTTTCCAAAAGACAAGCTACGCCAGACTACAGAGTTCATCAAAAGGTACTACGGTGTGTTCCCTTTCGACTGCAAGGCGTACGAAACGCTATACCAATTCATGACCACGACAAAAAAAACACGTCGGGAGAGGTCAACTTCACACTATTGGGCGGCATAGGAGATATCCGTATCAACCGTACAGCCGGAAAGGACGAAATCTTCAACATGTTGGACTTCTACCGTGAAACCATGGGTTGCTGACACATTTTTAATTTTAATATAAACATGATGAAAAAAACAATTAACCATTCTCGCCATGGCCGGTTTGCTGGGCATCCCGGCACATCTTTCGGCTCAAAGAGCCAAGACAGGAAATCCCGTACTCCCGGAATTTCATGCCGATCCTGAAATCCTGTATGCGAAACAAACCAACAAGTACTACATCTATTCCACTACCGACGGAACTCCGGGATGGGGCGGATACTATTTCACGGTCTTCAGTTCCAAAGATTTGACCGACTGGCGCCACGAGGGTATCATGCTCGACTTGGGTACCGACCAAGTGAAGTGGTCCGACGGTAATGCGTGGGCACCGTGCATCATCGAAAAGAAAATGGACGGGAAATACAAATATTTCTTCTATTTCAGCGGCAACACGCCCAACGGGAAAGCCATCGGAGTAGCTACCGCAGACCATCCTTGCGGACCGTTCACCGATGCCGGGCATCCTATCATAGACCGTCGGCCTGAAGGTCAGAAACACGGGCAGCAGATAGACGTGGATGTGTTTGAAGACCCCGTAAGCGGAAAAAAGCTATCTTTACTGGGGCAACGGCTACATGGCCGGTGCGGAACTGAACGAGGACATGATGAGCATCAAACCGGAAACGGAAACACTCATGACCCCACAAGGCGGTACGCTGCAAGATTATGCCTTCCGAGAAGCTCCTTACGTGTTCTACCGCAAAGGCACTTACTATTTCTTGTGGAGCGTGGACGACACAGGTTCTCCCAACTATCACGTAGCCTATGGTACAGCCAAATCTCCGCTCGGACCGATTGAAGTAGCCAAAAATCCAGTTATCCTCATCCAACGTCCCGAACAGGAAATCTATGGCCCGGCACATAACGCCGTCCTACAGATTCCCGGTAAAGACGAATGGTACATCGTATATCACCGCATCAATAAGAATTATATCAAACATCAGCCGGGCGTACACCGCGAAGTATGTATCGACAAAATGGAATTCAACGAAGACGGCACCATCAAACCGGTCATTCCTACACACGAAGGAATCAAACGGGTGAAATGACCTGAATATCGGTAAACAATTCCGCATGAAGCGCGGATTGCCACACATAAGCAGCCGGATAACGGTTGCGCACTTCAGGGCAGGATAAAGACTGTATAACGTCGGCTTTATCCTGCCCTGTGACATAAAACCATGTATGACGGGCACGAACCATGACTTCACCGGTCATAGCAATGCGACGTTGGCCGGTGACGGGATGAGTGCTAAGTACATAAGGCGCCAAAGTATGAAGCAACTTTTCCTGTCCGGGAAAGACAGAGGAGGTATGCCCATCTGCTCCAATACCTAATAACACAAAATCAAACACAGGTATGCGCCCGTCCAATGGTAATTGCGACAACACCATCGAAGAATAGCGCAAAGCTTCTCTTTCCGCATCCTCTTGCCCTCCGCGTATCCGGAAAACCTGTTCCGAAGTTAATGGAACCTTATCCAACAAATGTATCTTAGCCAACCGGTAATTGCTGTCTTTGTTCCCAGAAGAAACACAACGTTCATCCACCCAATACACTCGGAAACGATTCCAAGGCGTCAATTCAGCGAACTCCTCTACCCACACATCAAACAAGACAGCCGGTGTACTGCCTCCTGAGAAGGCAACATTGACCATGTCGCCTTCACCCCCTGCCCCGGAAGGTTGCCTAATGGCAGCTAGCATATTCCGAAGCAACATTCTTGCCGCTTCACGGGCATTATCCGCTACATGTATGTTCATAGCTCACAATATAAATGAGTATTCGTCAAATTCTTACACGGATTGGTCCACGACGCTCCATGACGAGCCATCAGGCTATCTGCCTCCAACGGCCCCCACGAGCCTGCCGGATAACCGTAAAGCGGGCATTCCGGCACATCCTGCCAATATTTCAGTATCGGATCGAAAAAACGCCATCCGCTTTCTACGGCATCGCTACGGATAAACAACGTAGGGTCGCCCGCAATACAATCCTCTATTAAGCGTGCATAAGCATCCTCCGTAGGCAGGCGACCTAATTCGGCATAACTGAAGTCCATATCCATCGGGAGTACTTCGAAGCCTTCACCCGGCTTTTTCATACCGATACGCAATACAATCCCTTCATTAGGTTGTATACGTATCACCAAACGATTGGGTACCGGACAAGTACCTCCTTCGCAACGGAACAAGGAATAAGGTGCCGGCTTGAAGTGTATCACAATCTCACTCACTTTTGTAGGCATCTGTTTACCCGTGCGGATATAAAAGGTACGCCGCCCCACCGCCAGTTGTTCAACTCCAACCGCATAGCCAAATAAGTTTCCGTCCGAGACAAAGTTGGCACTTGCTCTTCCTCTCTATATCCCTTACGGCCTTCAGAAGCCATATATTGCCCACGCACCACCGAATGACGGATGTCTTCTCCAGTCAATGGCGTCAAGGACTGGTAGACTTTCACCACCTCATTCCGGAATCCCGAAGCATCAAAGGCAGCAGGAGGCTCCATGGCTGTCACAGCCAACAACTGTGCCAAATGGTTCTGCACCATGTCGCGTAAGGTCCCTACTCCGTCATAGAAACCTCCCCGCGTCCCGACTTCCCATATTCTCCACGGCCGTAATCTCTACGTAATCTATATAATTCCGGTTCCATAAAGGCTCGAAGACACTGTTGGCAAAACGGAGAGCCAGTATATTCTGCACCGTCTCTTTCCCCAAAAAATGATCGATGCGATAGATCTGCTCTTCCCGAAAGGCATCCAAATAAATACGGTTCAGTTCCAACGCCGACGACAAGTCATAACCGAAAGGTTTCTCCACGACGATACGCCTGAAACCATCGCCATCCCGATTCAATCCCTCCGCCTTCAAATGGCGGGGAATCACGCCGTAAAGCAACGGCGGAGTAGCCAAGTAATACAAATAATTATGAGGATTATCTATTGTCCGATCTATCTCCTCCAAGCGTATCCTCAACTCCGCATAAGCTTCCGGCTTCGAAGGATCGGCTGAAAGATAATGCAAGCAGGACAAAAATGCATGGATTGCTTTTTCGTCCACCTCGTCCGGTCGTACGAAAGAAAGCAACCCCTCACGTATAGATGTACGGAAACGGTCATCATCATAAGACGTACGCGCCATCCCCAACACAGCAAAACGGCGGGGCAACCGTCCCGCTTTATATAAAAGGTAAAGTGCCGGCATCAGTTTACGCCTTGTCAGTCTCCCGACGCGCCAAATATCACAAGAGTCAAAGCATCCGGTTTGTTCATATTTCCTCCTATTTTATTGTAGTGAGACCCATTCTTCATGATAAAACTTTCCCCTTTCACCATCCGTCCGCTCAAAAGTATGCGCACCGAAATAATCACGTTGCGCCTGAATCAAATTGGCAGGTAAAAAGTCCGTAGTCAAAGAATGGAAATAATTGAGCGCAGAGGCAAATGCCGGTACAGCCACCCCTTCACATACAGCCGTAGCCACCACTCTACGCCATGCAGGCAAAGCCTCCCTGACTTGCGTGGAGAAGGTTGGGAACAACATCAGATTCCCTCGTCCTCCCCCTGCCTCGTAAGCCCGGGCAAGTTCGTCCAGAAAAGCCGACCGAATGATACAGCCTCCCCGCCACATTCGGGCTATCATGGCCAAATCCAGATTCCACCCAAACTGTTCAGAAGCTCTCGACAGCAAATCAAACCCTTGAGCATAAAGCCACTAACTTGGAGGCAAACAAAGTCTGTTCTACTTCATCAGCCGAGAATGAAGCATACGGTTCTTCCTCCAACCGGGAAGCATATACACGTGCCGCCTCCACACGCAGTTCCTTCTGCGTAGAGATATTACGTTGGAAAACAGCTTCCGCTATCAATCCGAACGATTCTCCCAATTCGAGCGCGTTCTTCACCGACCATTGTCCCGTACCTTTCTGCCCCGCCACGTCCAGAATACGATCCACCAAATACCCTCCGTCAGCTTCTTTATAAGCCAAGATTTCGGATGTTATTTCCACTAAATAACTTTTTAAGCAGCCTTCGTTCCAACGACCGAACAAGCGACTCATCCGTTCATTGTCCATTCCACCGGCCCGTTTCAACAGGAAATAGGTTTCGGCAATCAGTTGCATGTCACCGTACTCTATGCCATTATGCACCATTTTAACAAAATGTCCGGCTCCGTCCGGCCCCACCCAGTCACAACAAGGGGTTCCGTCGCTGCCTTTGCAGCCATATCTTGTAAAAGAGGGCGAATCAACGGCCAAGCCTCTTTCGCTCCGCCCGGCATGATGGAAGCCCCCCGAAGGGCTCCCTCTGCCCCGCCGGAAACTCCTGCCCCGACAAACAGCAATCCATGAGCGCGGCAAGCAGCTACCCGCCGTCCAGTATCCACATAATCCGAATTACCTCCGTCTATCAAAACGTCCCCCTCTGCCAGAAAAGGACTCACTTGGTCGATAAGTTCATCCACTGCATTACCTGCCCGCACCATCATCATAATAATTCTCGGTCGGTTCAAAGATGCCACAAACTCTGACAAGTCCGAAAAGCCCAGAATTTGCTTTCCGGCAGCACGTCCTTCCACAAAACGTTCCGCAACACCTTCTTCCACGCCGGGCACAGTCCGATTCCACACCGAGACCCTACGCCCGTTTCTTTCCATATTCAGCGCAAGGTTTTCTCCCATAACGCCCAGCCCAATCAAGCCTACATCCGACAACTGCTCCATAAGTTCTATCTTTTTATCGTTTATTCTTTTCCAAAGGTCAGAAAAGAAGCAGGTAAATCCAAATGTTTACGGAAATAATTCGTCTAACTTAACAACTTTATGGTTTTCATAAAATGCCAGTGCAAACTTTTTATTGTGTTTAAGAACAAAATACCATCCCGCAAGACTTTACTTAATTACATATCTATGTAAACATTCGTAACTCCAATACAAAAAAACGCACCCACAGCACCCACAAGGGTATAAATCGTGAAGCGCAGAAACAAGTCTTGGAGAAAAATCTTCCCGTTCATTAGATATTTTCAAATCAATTCGCTAATTTTGTAACAAATACCTTATATCATGAAGCACTGGGTGACATTTTTGTATTTCACGGTTTGGTTTGGAAGCATGCTATGGTGTACATCCTGTCATTTTATAGATGCGGAAATCACGCCAAAATGGCATTGTGCCATTTTTGGGACCACCCTTTTCTTTTTCATAAGTGCAGGTAGGGCATTCCACCAATCCCATCCCACGCTACCTTTCATCACCGTGTCGTGGGCAGTCATGCTGTGCGCTTCATCTCAAGCCCTATATGGACTTTTGCAAAAGTCCGGAATTTACTTTCCCGCCACAACCTTACCAATATGCGGCAGCTTTGACAACCCGGCGGGACTGTCTTCCGCACTTGCCTTTTCCTTGCCTTTCAGCCTCATCCTTACCCTTTCTGGCAACCTATGGCATCGTATTGCCGCTTGGACAAGCGTCGTTCTTATCACGGGTACCATCATGGTTTCCGAATCCCGGGCAGGAATGCTTAGTGCCTGCACCGTCTTCCTTGTCTTTTTCCCGATAAAACGGACAGGTATGCGTAAAGCCCTCTTTTGGGGCATGATGGCGGGCTTCGTCGCAGCCATCGTTTTCCTTTACCATTACAAAAAAGATTCTGCCGACGGACGGCTCCTGATATGGCAGTGCACTTGGGAACTCATCAAGGAGAGCCCCCTGACCGGACACGGCAATGGAGGTTTCGAGGCCAACTACATGCACCAACAAGCCGATTTCTTCCGCCTACACCCGGAAACGTCCGTACAGCCGGTTGGCCGATGACGTGAAATCCCCGTTCAATGAATACCTCGGATTGTGTGTATCTTATGGCCTCATCGGAGCGTTCTTTCTCTGTGCCATGATATGGACAATATACCTTGCATGGAGGAGACACCCGCACGGAAGCTCGTCAACTGCCATACTTTGCCTTTTGTCCATCGCGGTATTCTCCCTGTTTTCCTATCCATTCCGTTATCCCCATACATGGTTCTTCTGTGCCGTTTCTATTTCCCTCTTGTTGCACAATGCCTACCCCGTAGTGTGGCACAAGTCACGACGAGCCATACTGTCCGCATGTGTCCTAACTGCCACCCTCATTTCTTTACGGGATATTTCCCGAATACGTTCAGAAATACGTTGGTGCGACACAGCCAACCGCTCGCTTTGCGGCCTGACGGACAAAATGCTTCCCACCTACCGAGAACTTTACGAAGAATTAAACAAAAACCCGCTATTCCTTTACAATTATGCCGCTGAACTGAACGTAGCCGGACACCATGCTGAAAGCTACCGCATCGGACAGGAATGCGAATCCTTGATGGCCGACTACTATACCCAACTCTTACAGGCAGACAACAGCAAGCGGCTGAAACGCTATGAGGAGGCCAAGCGCTATCTAAGGCAAGCCGCTCTCATGTGCCCCAACCGTTTCACCCCACCTTATGAACTTTTCAAAATCCATCAGGAGGAAAGCGACACGGCAAGCATGGCGCAAACCGCCGAATGCATACTCCGGAAGCCCATAAAAATAGACTCTCCCGAAGTGCGCCGCATATTATCCGAAATCAAGAAGTTCAAGACAGACATACGACATTAAAAACGAAAAGCCTTATGAAACGAATGACTACTGCACTTATCCTTGCCACCTGTTGCACCGCCCTCATGGGATGCATGCCGGAAACAGCCACCGGCATGCAACATCAGGCACTCCCGTCTACCGCGCCTTACCTTTCGCTCATCGTCGAAGTGCGCCAAAGATAAGACGAAGAATCTCGAAATCTTGAAAGAAGCCGAGAAACGAATCGAGCCGTACATCAAAGCCGCGGGACAACATTTGACGCTGTCTATAGAATCCGGCAAAGAAATCAACATATCGGAAGACCTATACCTCTATTTTGCCCGTAAAATCAAGACCCACAACCGTCGTTCGTCCCCCAACAAATTCCCACGTGTGAGGAAAAACATATCCGAAACCGCCTCGGACTATTAACCTAAACCCATCACCGGAATGAAAAAGCCAACCCGACAAACCGTCCGATACCTTTCGGCCTACACCGCTTGTACGGTCGCCGCATACCTACTCCTGAACCTTCCGTTCCTACACGAACCGGAACAGGGCGGCAACGTATGGCTTTTCCTGTCCATGTTCATTATCGGGATTGCCGCATCAAAAGGGGGAACCCGGACAAGAAACTTGGCTTTCTTGTTCCAGATGCCCACACTCCTGCATGCCATCTTCATGGCCGCCTTTTTCTTCTGCCCGCATTTGGAATATGCCCACTTTGTCACCATTAGTGCCGCGCTCTATTGTGTGTTCTTCATCCTTTGGCATACCTTTTCTCCTCCAGACATCACCGTGTGGCATATTCTCGGGGTAACTTATCCGGGCATGCTCATCTTGCTCTTTGTCCCGGACGTGTGTTCCGGTACCGGTTGGGATGATTTCCTTCTCAACAGTGGCGGCACCCTTTCCACCTATGCCGTTTACGCCCTATGCCTGTTGCCCGCAGCCGTATTTTGCCAAGTTCAAGACAATATCCTAAAATGGGGAGTTGCATTCTTCGTTTTATGCTCCACCCTGTTTTTCGGGGGATTCTACTTGGACCCGCTCCTTTACCATAAATTCCAATATGGAACCTTCACTGGGACATTGGAAAAACACTTCCGCCCGTCATACCTGATACAAAGGCAAAACAAGGCAATATGCATCCCGCATCCAAGTATATTTAGTCTCACGCCACCCCGACGTTTGGACAAGCAAGAAATTTGAAGGCTTAGCCGCACAATTCCGTAGCTATCCTGTGGACTTTTCCATCCTCGGCATCACTGGTACACAGTCCGGCAAGGCCGTCTTCATTCGAAACTACGAAACCCTCCACCTGAAAATGCCACTGCATTTCATTGACGAGAACCAACTACAAGCGTCCTCCCTGAATGCCCGTACATACGACAATTACATCTGCATCCTTTGGAGAGGCAAACTTATCTACAAAGGGACTGCCGTACCGACACGGCATGCTGCCCGCTTCCTTTTAAAGACATTACAGCCATGAATATTTCCATCAAGACACTCCTCGCCCTTGCGTCTTCCTCTTACCGGCCTGCAAGCGGAATCCATCCACCCCTTACGTGCAAAAAGTGTACGAAGAGGCTGTCCGCCTCCAACAAGCGGGCAACCTGAACGATGCCATTTTCCATTACCAACTGGCCGCCACGTCATGCCATACCATAGAAGATAGCCTGTCTTATTGGTGGAAAGCCATGTATGGGCAAGGGAAAATATGGAAACGCAAGAACTTTTTGGAAGATGCACGCCGTGACCTTGAAGCCGTCCTGCGCTTTGCCCGAAAGCACCGGCTCGACACGGCCGCCTACATGGCCTATCGTCCGCTTACCCTCATATACCTTGAAACGGGATGTACGGGAAAGCATATACCCACGCTTCGGGCACAGGACATCGCATCCGGAAAAAATTTCCCGGATACTTTGACGCGAGGACAAAGCGAAGAAGCTGCAATAGCTTTTTCCGCTTATGCATGGCATACCCGACAAGAGATTCCCGACACGATTTACAGGCGATTGGCCGGAACAGCAGCATCTCCTGACATGGAGCGCCGCATTCTCGCGCTCGGCCTCCTGGCTTATATAAAGAAAGGGACACGGCATTATCACCGTGGACTTCACACAATACCAGGTCAGTGCCGGAACGCTCGCACTTATCATTCCGGGACAATTACATTCGATTGAACAATACGAAAACGAAAGTATGGAATATGAAAATATTATTTTCATCCGCAGATTCTTTTATCCAAGCAGACCGTACACCTGCAGCACTGACTATTTTTCCCCGCTGATGGACGGAACGCTCACAATTCCGGTACTCTATCAGCGGTGATCCCTATTACAAAGAGATTTCCGCCTGTGTCGATGCAAACGATGAAATCAGCAAAACCAATCCGCCAGCTTACCAGCTTTTCATCAAAAGCCAGCTTTTCATGCTTTTTTATATTCTTTTCAACAAGTGCAGTTCCAGAAATGTCCAGAAAAAAGATTACAAATCTCTGGAAAAAATGAAGTTGATCTTAAAAATTTGTGGAAAATAATTACATGGAAAAAATCACGATTGAAGATGTAGCAAAAGAAGTTAATTTAAGCCAGTCACATTTTATGAAATATTTTAAAAATACGATGGGAACCTCCTTTATCGACTATCTGAATGAATACCGGCTGACGATGGCTTCCAGACTTTTGATTTCCTCCGATTCTTCGATTTTAGATATCGCAGCGGAAGTGGGATTTGATAATCTTTCCTATTTTAACCGGTCGTTCAAAAAACGCTTCCAGCAGACCCCGAGGGAATACCGGAAGCGTTATGCACAGCCATAACTAAGATCATCCTATCACATAATAACCAACAATTCCGCACACGATCCCTGCCAGCGCACCAGCAGCGATATCCTTTGGCTCATGCACTCCGACCAGCACGCGCACGATGCCAAGAAGCAAACCGATGATCCCGAGCATTACCCCTGCTCCCGGATGCTCGTAAAAAAATCGTCATTGCGATAATGAAAACAGAAAAATACGTGCCGGCTTGGAAATGATTTTCCTTTTGTTGTCTTTTTCCAGTACTGGCGGCATGTCAAATTTTTCATACGGTCTTGGCGCATTGATGATTTTCCGGACAATGGAAAGTCCCACAAAGGACACTGCCGGAACAAGTATCGCTCGCCAGAGCCATGGATTTTATCTGTAAACAGCATAAAAAGATAGAGCGGATACACGCAGAATACCAGTGCTGTCAGCACATGGTTCAGACTTGTCACACGCTTTGCACGCTCCGGATTGCTCCGAAGCGGTTCTGTAATTTTGATATACTGTTCTTTTGTCATAGCAAAAAATCATTTCCTTCCCGGTAATTGTTTTATCTAATCTATGGTTTGAGTATTATCTTAATATTACACTTCGCTTCCGATGACTGCAAGCACTGCCCCTATAAAATAAAGAAATCAAGAACACATTAAAAATAATCCTACCAA
>ENA-OPZM01000915-OPZM01000915.1-human-gut-metagenome-genome-assembly--contig:-NODE-915-length-11511-cov-2.983398_pt1 | contig 11511 bp, 15 predicted proteins | sample MGYA00242478_ERZ504493 | MGnify/ENA primary metagenome ERZ504493 (study PRJEB26092, sample SAMD00036227) | human gut metagenome | host: Homo sapiens | study: EMG produced TPA metagenomics assembly of...
CTCTATAATTTTATGGTCGTTAATTCCGAATTCCTGCATCGTTGCATAGATACTCAGATGTTCTTTTTTCATGGTTTCTACAACCATTTTCTTGAATTCCGGCGTATATCGTTTGTTCGGTTTTCCTTTTGACATAATAAATCACCCCATCTGTTAGATAGTATATCATACTGTCTAACAAATGGGGTGCAGTTCAGAAATTGGCTACGGGGGAATTGAAAAGATTCTGAAAACAGCAGAAAAAAGTTGGAATTTTTGCTGAAAAACTGCAAAAGCGGGCGGCAGGGGAGGGGAAAACTGTCCCAAACTGCCCAACAAAAAAGTCCAACCGCCTGAAAACGGTTGGACATCTCTATAAAACGCACTTTGAAAATCGGTCATCGACTTTGCTGATTTTGCGCGATGCGACAAAGAAAAAAGCCTGTGACATTCTTTACGTCACAGGCTTTTGTCTCTATGTTACAAAAAAAGATACCCTGCACAAAGACCACATACTAATGGCGCAACGTGAAAAAACTATTTATCAGAATTTTCATCTTGGTTACCCGAAGAAGTCTCTTCTAATATATTTGCTACAATTTGACCAAGTTGGGATGCATTCTGATCGGTAATAACAGGGACACCGGTTTGCGCTCGATAGCTTTTCTGGCATCTCCGGCTACCTTTCCTCCGGCGCGGGCGACAACGATATTTTCGGATAATGTTTCAGGGACTTTTTGCTTAGAAATTTCAGCAGTCGTTGCCTCTGCCAGCATATTCAATACCAATTCCAAGGTAGTCATATTATCGCGGAGATTTTCTTTTTTCAACCCCTTCAGATTCTTATACTGACGCGTTGACATGCCAGACCACGCGCGGGAAATCTCATCGGTAAGTATGGCATATTCTATTCCCTTTTGTACGCCACGTGCATCCCCTTCGTCTGTTAGCTCTTTGCGGACTTGGATCGCCTGCAAGCGTTGGTTAATCCATTCGCGGGTGTATCCTTTTTGAGATAGGTTTCCAATGCACGGTCGATCGTCAGTTCAGGGTCGATGGTTTCCTCTATTCGTTCTCTGCCAACTTCTGCCAGCCAACGCTTGAAAGGCTCTGCCTTAGGAGAAGGGATGGACTGAATGATGCGAAGAAGCCGCTCTGTGTCAGCAACATCTGTTTTATATCGTTTGCCATCTTTAGGCGACTTCAATTTCAGTTGCTGACAATTTGTCAGCAACTGATCTGCGCCCTCCTCTTTAAGCCTTTGTTTCAGCTTGGCCCAGTAATTACTAGCAGCGCGCTGATCAGGTTGCTCTGTTAAAACCGCGATTACATCTACAATCGAAAAGTACCAGTCTTCTTTTTCTTCGTTCCAAACTGTTCGGATGCGTTTGTCTTCAAATAGCTGGATTTTATCGTTTTGTGGAACAATAACCTCCCTTCTAGGGTGTGCATACCTATTAAGTTGTCCTTGGCGTATAACAAAGTTGCTGTTTTTCATGCTTCAAAAGGCGTGATATAGGTTTATTCCTCATCTGGAGAATCTTCTTGACTTGCTATGACAGGACTGTAGAACGGATTAAAGCCGCTTTTGCCGTCAAGCAACAGACTAGTAGCCCTGTCAGGTGTGATTCCTAATTCTGAAGGTTCCTTATCATCAAATAGTATTATTTGCAATTGTTCTTTGGAAATATCTTCATATATCGCATGCAATACTACACCAAGGGCCATCTGATTCTTTGTATCAAATGGTTTGGAAATATGATCGACAACAAGAAATGGAATTAAAGGGTATTTACCATCATTAATAAGCATACGCAAGAAACCGAGATAACCGCACAATTGTATCAAAGTGTGCCTACCATACTGCCGGTATAATAATTTTTGGACTGGTTTCCAGCGAGTGTGTCGTCATCTGTGATTTGTGGTTGCAAAATATTGCCGCTTTTTAAGTAGGAAATATGGAAACCGCTTTTCCCAAAGTCATACTCTGCAAGATCCGATGATCCGGCTGCGGCTCTATATAGTTTTGTGATTTCATCGGACAAATCATCGATTTTTTGACTGTCATTTTCACTTTGAAGATTGCGAATTCTTTCTTGCACTTCCTTCAGTTCTTTTTTTAATTCTTTTAGTGTTGCGCTGTCAAAATCCTCAGTATAATAGCTCAAGTACTCTCTAATCAAAGTAATCGCTTGTGTTTTTTCAGATGCCGAATAAATAGTAAAACGTGCTTGGTTGGATAGTATTTTTTGCTTGACTAAATCACGCTGCTTTTTTAATTCGCGTACGGTTGCCTCTTGAATAAAGTACTTGTTAAAAGAAATACTTTTTTCCAAGTCAGAAATCAAATTGATGATGGGGGTAGCAAGATAGGAGTACTCTGGCTTATCATTGACCATTTCAAAGAGATTACTAAGCAGTTCTTGCTGCTTAACATCATCTTCTATAAAGCGTTTATGGTCAGATTCAAAACTTTCCTGCTTTTTTTAACTGCTCATCGAGGCTTGTATATATTGCTTCCAACTCTGTGATTGCTTGAATATTTTTTGCAGATTTCTTTTTTTTCCAAGGAATTTTGAAAAGTGACAACGTCCTGAAGCACTGATTTGGAATTGGACCCGTCAAAAATAGTAGGTATCCCAAGAGTTCTTAGCTGTAAGTTGACTCTCCCTTGGATATCATTATTTTGAGATTCTTGCTTTTCCATATACGCAATACGGGACTTTAAATCTTCCGCTTGCTTTTTCAACTCATTTATTCTAGCAATATTTCTATTGAAAATGTAATTTAACAGCGATGGCATTTTTTATTGCATATTCAATACGACTGCATTTATCAAAAAAGTCGTTCAAAATACCCTGTCGATTTTCGCCTAAAAAATTAAGCACTGTGAACGTACGATAGCCAATATCCTCGCCAACAAAAGTACGAAGTTCTCTTAACGTCTCCGAATTTCCCGAAAAATAGAATTTAACTTAGCTCTATATTCATCAAGGCGAATTTCTTCTGCGGTGTCATCATCGTGATAACGAAAATAATTTTTGTTTTGATTAGATAAAAAACGTGTGATAACAAATTCGTGGTCATTATACACAAAGTCAAGTTCCGCAGATTCAAGCGTGTTTTTATACCAATCTTTGTCGGACAATTTAAAGCTGGCGCCAAACATATAATCCAAAAATGTGTAAAATTCTGTCTTTCCCGAATCATTTTTTCCTTGGAAATAGTTAATTCCATCTGAAAATTGGTATGAAAAGGCTTGCCCCTCTTCCATACCATAAAGAGATAGCCTTACTATTTTAAACAATGCTTATCACCTCTTTTAAAAACTGTCTGTCCGAATATATTTTACTTTCTTGGATTACTGAATTTGTAAAAGTATCAAACCCAGAAAGACCTTGCTTATGAATTGAATTGCAAATTAGTTCACCCTCATGAACTACGCAGAAATCATCTTTGACTAGCAAATCGATAGACTGAAAAATATACGGCATTTGTTCACAAAGTTCATCAAATAGTCCGCTGGCCTGCGATAAGAATTTTAGAACTAGATCATCACGATTCCTGCCGGTGTAAATATTTTTTTGTAGATACTGCTGCTTTTTTATTATAAAGCTAAATACGATTACTTTTACAATGCTCACACTTCGATGTTGCAGTAATAATCTTTTGATAATGTCACAATAAATGCTGGCTTGTATTACCTCGATTTGTAAATCCAATATGCTTTCAGTTTCATTACTCATCGGATTCTCCATTTTCATCTTTCCAAGAAATTTGGTTTGGAAGTTTATCTTTAGTTAAGAAAAATATATGCACCCCACCGTGAAAATTCGTTAGGCATTGTTGAAATACCCGCCCGCTTTGTCTTGACCAATCTAAGCGATGGCTTGTCACGTCCATCCGCTTGAAGTTCAAGAACGACATCTTTATGATTTTGATTAGCAATTCTCTCTGTACTTAATATTTTTTCCTTTTGCGCATCACGTAAATAGTGTTGGCGTATATTCTCGTAATATTGTTCATAACTTAAATGATCTGAAATTTCGGTAGTTGTAAGGTTGCAGTAGCGCAATTGCCTGCATTCTCTCGATTGCAGCATTTCTTCTGTTAAATCACTTTGAACAAATGCTTGTCTAAAGGATTCGTAGTCAGGGGTATACTGTGAAGGAGAGATGTTTCTACATATTTCTTCACATAATTGCATGTATTCAGCGTGACCACATATATAAGGAATTCGCCGCCCCGCAGAGTCAATAATTCTGGCACAAATTTTTGTGACTAATTCATAGATTCGTTTTTCAAAATAGGTTGAACCTATTCCGGCAGCAGTAGCATGAAATGGAGCTACTAACTGGTTGGAAATTGAACGGTCAATGTTATTTATGGAGTCAATATGCGCATTATTGCAAATTGTCTGATAGGCATTCTTGAACTCTTCAAACTTACCATTATATAATCGCTTTACACGAGTGATAAGGCCTGTTCGCGCTTATTTGATTCAATAACTATATCGTATTCCTGTTTTGCGTTATTACTGCAAAATAGATTGATGCCAACAGAATACTGATCATCGACATAAAGATGAAAACTGGTGATATCGGAGTTCTCATTATACGCTAGCAACCAATTGTATAGAACTTTACGAGCTACAGACTTGGTGACATCTGTTTGCTTAACTTGAAAAACTTCAATCCCGGAAGATTCTGCGGCTACATATCGTTTGATACAAAAATCAGTGACCGTATTATCCGCACTTAAAGATCGAGTAGTTACATCATCCAAGGTTTCAAACTCAACTTGCTGATTTCCCTTCAATTGCGTCATTTTCAATATGAATACCTTGATTTGATAAGAAAAACCAGACAAGCTATTAAGTCCTGCATCGTTTGGCGATTCAATAATATCCATACCGACACCTCCAGCAATTCCATCGAAAAACACGGCTTTCTGGTATTTTAGCACATTTTTTTGGTGATAACAACTATAATCGATGTGGAAGTTGCACTGATTTTGCAAAAACGCTTCTTGCATTAATCATCTCGTGTGGCATCGGATTCTTGTCGGTCAAGCGACCGGTAGTACACTGTTTTCGTTTTGAAAACTTCCATGTAAGTTGCCCTTACAGGATGTATTATCTATTATGGATATATACGATGCCCACTCTTATAGAAGGGGGTCTTTATGCAATTATCTTATGATTAAAAGAAAGCCATCATTGCTCGCTATGAAAGCGGCGTACCTGCCTGTCAACTTTGTACTGAGTACGCCATTTCCCGTAGTACGCTCTGCCGCTGGTGCAAATCTTATAAAACTGACATTGTCAGTAATGGCACGCGTTTTACTGCAAGAGAAATCAGCTAAATCTCTTTATTTGTTTCCGTATAGCGTTCATTTTATTCTTGTGACGTAGTGTTCACTGTGTATCCACCCACAAATTCAATCTTTATCTCATCAGCAGATAGCACAATGACTTTCTCTACAATCCGCGCAACCAAGGCATCTGAGTATTCTTTAATCTGGAAATCTTCGGCGCTCAACTGATATTGGGGATCGGCAGCTTTTTGCTGGTTCGCAGTCAGAACTTCTATTCTCTTTTTCAGACCGTCGATTTCTTTACTGACGCGTTTTACTTTATCGTCCAGAAATGACGCATCGCATTCAAGGGACAGATCCAGCAGGCGGTCAAATTCCTGCCGGGCATCCGCGAGCTTTTGCTGTAATTCCTCCAGTTCTGTTGTACCGCCTTGCAAATCATGCAGGATACCGTTGATCTGCATGGCGACTTCATCGGTGTAATTGTCGGCCAGATTTTGGATGGCTCTCAGCAGGGTCTGATGCAGGACTTCTTCTTGCACAGAGGGTGAATTGTGGCAGAACTTTGTTCCGTAGGTGACACGGTTGACGCAGCGCCAGACGATTTCCTTTCTGCCGTGAATATTCCAAGTCACGCGCTTATAAGGGCTGCCGCATTCCCCACAGTACAGCCGTTCTGAAAGGGCGTACTTGCTGTTGTACCGCCCGCGCTTTTGTTTGCGCCGGTTCGCGCAGGACTTGCTGTTGCGGCGGGCGATTTCAGCTTGCACCTCGCGGTACATCTGCTTGGTGACGATGCCTCGTGATTGTTCTCAATGTAGTATTGCGGTAGCTGACCGGTATTTTTCTTCGGGCCTCCAGTCAGCACATTGTCAGTAAAGGTCTTTTGCAGCAGGACATCACCGCAGTATTTTTCATTCTGCAAGATGCGTAGGAGCGCCTGCGTTGACCATGTGGTGTTGCCACGCACGGTTTTGTAACCGCCTGCTTCGACCTTGCCCTTTATGGTTTGCAAGCTGTCGCCGTGCAGGTAGCTGGTGTAAATCATTCGAATCAGTTCAGCCTGTTCTGGAATGATCTCCGGCTGACCGTCTGCACCTTTGCGATAGCCGAGCATCTGCGCATAGGGGAAGGAGAATCTTCCGTGACGAAATCCCATGCGCTTTCCTCTGGAAATATTCTGCGAGATGGATTCGCTCTCAGCTTGTGCAAAGGCACTCAGCACAGTAAGGAGCATTTCGGAATTCATGGTACTGGTGTTGATGTTCTCTTTTTCAAATATGACGGTGACACCGAATTGCTTCAGCATCCGCACGTATTGGATGCTGTCTACGGTGTTGCGGGCAAAGCGAGAAATTGATTTTGTAAGGATCAGGTCGATTTTGTGCTTTTTGCAGTCTTGAATCATCTGGTTGAATCCGTCACGCTTTTTGGTGTGGACACCTGAGATACCATCGTCGGCGTAAATCCCGGCAATCTTCCATTCGGGGGTGGAATTGATTTTGTCAGTGTAGAATTCTTTTTGGATTTCAAAGCTGCCCTGCTGTTCTTCTTCCTCGGTGCTGACACGGCAGTATGCAGCAACGCGCAGCTTGGTGCGGGATTCGGCGCTTTTGGAATCTTTCCTATTGGGCTGAATGACGATGATTCTTCTCTCACGGTTCATGGGATTCTCCTTATACGACCATTCCATTTATAAGTTTCAACTGAATGGAAGTAGTTCTGTGCAAAACTATTTTGTCAGCGATGGTGTGATACAGCTTTGAGTCGAACGTATCGCAGGGCGGTGCAGCAGCGAGGGCTTCTTTGATGCGGAGAGTCATGGGGTCAGAATTTCCGGCTGTGCAGCAGAGATATTGCGTATCTGCGCGAGAAAGGACGCTTTGGATAAGTGATGCTGCATCAAATTCCCCGGCGGATAACATTTCATCGATTTCTGCTTGCTGCTTTTCGGCTTCAATGGATACTGTGTTGTGTGACAGCGGCTGGTCATTGATGCTGTCAGGATTATCCTGTAAGCGTTTCATTGTGGTAGCGATGCTTTGCAGGAGAATATCCGGCGCAATTTGGACGGAGAATGCTGCGCAGTGGCGGCAGCGCCATCGATGGCCTTTTGTCTGCCATTCCAGTCTGCTGTCGCAGTCGGGGCAGATAATGTCACCGCGAATATCCTTTAAGGCTTCTGTGTAAGTGGGGGCTTTTCGCTGGCACAGGACTTGCGCTTTTTGAAATAAGGTATATTCGACAATGGGCGGATACCTGTCCTTTCCGCAGTATGCTGGATTTTTTACGATGCGGTGGACGGTGTTCTTGTTCCAACCTGTCTCATCACTGTATGGGATGCTGTTGGCTTGCAAGTGTTTCGCGATTTCTTGCAGTGAATTGCCTGCAAGGTAGAGTTGATAAATTTGGCGGACGTATTCGGCTTGCGCGGTATCCGGGGTAATGAGGCCGTTCTGTATGCGGTATCCGTAGGCAGGTATCTCGGCTTTGCCATTGTCAGAAAATCTCCTTAAACTTCATTCCGTTTTTGAGTTCAAAGGTACAGGATTCGGAATCGACCAGTACGCGGTTTACGGCAAATTTGAACTCATACTCATCAAATTCAGTAAGTGGCTTTAGATAGGTATAATGTTCTGCAAGCTGTTTTGTCTGTGCAAGGGTACGAAGTAAAGGATTGTTGGTAGCTGCTTTTGAAATCGTGTTTTTTACATCCGTGAGTTCACGCTCCAGTGGATTGCGCCGTTCCCAGTATTGAGCGGCGGTGATGCAGTTCTTTTCGCGCAGACGGGAAAGGTTGTGCAACTTTTTGGCAAGCAGTTGAATCTGCTGGTTGAGTTCCTGCCGCTGGCTCTCATTGTCATCGAGAATCTTTTGCGCAGTGTACAAGTCATGTAGGGCAGGGGCGAAAATCTGCGTGTGGTTTACAATTAGTTTGTTGTGCATGGTGAGAAAGGCGTATTGGATGAGTTCCTCTTGGGTTGGCGGCGTGGGACAGTCTGCTGCGCATCGAAGGTGTGTGCGGCAGATCCAAGTCACTTGTGCGGAACGGTTTATTTTGCGGGAAAGCATTGAACCGCACTTTGCGCAGTAAAGCATTTTGGAAAAGGCTGAGTCTTTCCTCGGACATGGGCCTACGCTTTTGAGCTGCAGGAGTGCTTGCGCTTTATCAAAGTCTGCTTGGGATATGATGCCGTTGTGGGTGTCCGGTGCGTAGTAGGAAAGGACTTCACCGTTATTTTCGGTGCGCTTAAAGGGCAAGTCATCGGATGTATAACTCTTTTGATAGAGGGAACATCGGCGTACTTTTCGTTTTTAAGGATGCGCTCTATGGTGGTATGATGCCAATGCTTATCGGCATCTGGACGAAGCCGGTTTAAATCGTCGGCGATTTTGGTGGTGCTTTCGCCTTGCAGAAATGCATTGAAAATGTCCTTGACGATTTCGATTTGGTTGGGGACGGGAACAAGGTCGTAATTGACCTGTTTGTAGCCGTAGGGGACAGATGATGTATGGTAGGTGCCGGACTCCATTCGTTTGCGGATTCCCCAGCGCAAGTTTTTGGAGATTGACAATGATTCCTCTTGGGCAACAGCACACATCATACCCAGCAGGAGTTCTCCCTCGGTGGAGTCTGTGTCAAAGCGCTCTTTCTCAAATTCTACGACCACGCCAAGGTTTTCAGTTCGCGCACAGCGGAGAGAAAATCCACAGAGTTTCGTGCCATTCGGGAGGATGACTTTACAAGGATACGGTCAATCAGACCGAGTCGGCAGTCGTCCATAAGGTGGTTGAATCCGGCACGATTTTTAAGGCCGGTGCCGGAAATGCCCTCATCGGCATACACACCAACAAATTCCCAGTTGGGATTTTTCTGAATAAGGTCGGTGTAGTATTCCACCTGCACCGACATGGAGTTTAACTGGTCAGCGGATTTACTGCTGACGCGGGCATAGGCTGCCACGCGCAAGCGCTTCGGCTGTTGCTGGATCGGCTGGATGACTTGAACTTGTGGCATGGCTTTTCCTCCGAGTTTGTCGCTGTGACACTCTTTTTGTCACATACAACATACCCGAAAGGCGGCCAAATAGCTATTCACAAGAACCACTAAACATCTCGACACAAAACGCCGCATTTTCTGGCATAACCAACATTGGCGCGTTGGCAGATTCCGCGCGGTAGCTTTCCTGTAGCGGCAGCGGATGAAAGTGCTGTATAAGCAAGTTCATATTTTAATTCCTGTTCCAGCTTTATGGGGAGCGGATCAATCAGCATGGGGCAATCCCTCCCACGGCAGCTTTTTTCGGGTGTGTTTGGTATGGGCCAGCAGCCTGTTCTCCAGCCCGGTCAGATAAAGTTCATATTTCAGGCTTGTTTTGGTGGTGATAAGCACCGCGCCGTGATTTTGCAAAAAGCGCAGGATGTGGTACAGCGTTGCGGTATCGTGGCTTAATCGGTCAAGGCTCTGCACCATAACAGCGTTAACGCGGCCCTGCCGCACAGCTTTGAGCATAGCAAACAGTGCTGGTCGCCAAAATTCGGTGCCGCGTTTCAGTTCCATGCTTGTATTTACCAGGATGTAGCCGCGCTTGTCAGCTTCGCGCATAACTTCTTCCAGTTGGTTTTCTAACGCAGTCAAATTCGGCGCAGCGCTGCGGGCATACGCCCAGACTTTGTATTCTTCCATAGCCGCACCTCTTAAAACTGATCCATCAGCGGGAGTCGAACATCGAAGCGCGGCTTGCCAAAGGATGCCCGCGTGAAGCGGTCTCCGGCAAAGCGTTCCAAACCGCAGTTGATGAGTTCCGTGTTCAGGTCACATTCGGTAGTAATAAGGTAAGCGTTCCGTCTGCGGAAGATTTCAATAACCCCGACCAATAAGTAGCTGTTGCGGCTGATCTGCTCCAGGTCGCGTACGATTACGGCTTCGATCAGGTTATTCTCTACCGCGTCCAGCATGGCGCGCAGGCCATTGCGGTCTTTCAGTGTGTTGCCGCCGCAATGGTCGAAAGAGGTGCCGCGCACGAGAAAGCCATGCCCGGCAGCTTCATCGATAAGGTCATACAGCCGATCAAAGGCCATTTGTGGGTTGCTGTTGGCGCACCGCACATAGATCCACGCGGGGTGGTCTTGTCTATAGTTCATCGTAAACCCTCTTTACAAAAAGTAATCCGGGCGCTTCTGCTCCCGGATGAATTGCTGAACATCTTCAATTTTCTCGGTAGTTGGACAGGCTGGCAAAGCGGCCAGTGCGGCGTCATGGTACTTGCCGCCGATGCCCGCGCGTTCATCCAGAATGGCTACCACACAGGAATCCTGTTCCGTGCGAATGGCACGACCAAAGCCTTGTCGCAGTTTCTTCTGCATTTCGGGGATGATTTCGGCGTTTATGTAGTCGCGCAGGTTCGGGTACTGCCGGCGCTCATAGTCGCTGACCGGGTCTGGTATCGGGAACGGCAGCTTTGCGATAATCAGCAGTGACACCATATCGCCGGGAAAGTCAATGCCCTCCCAGCAGGAGCCAGCCGCAAACAGTACGCCGTTGCCGGATTCTTTGAATTGTTGAATCACCCTGCCGCCGTTGCGCCACGCCTGATAGGTCGGGTATTGCCACTGACCGTCCGTCAGCGCGCGGACTTCGGCCATTTGGCGGTAAGACGTGAACAGCACCAGAGCATGGCCGTGGCAGGCATCCACCAATCGGACGATTTCTTCTGCCATTTTGCGGTTGTCCATTCGCGTTTTTACGCGCGGCGGAAAGTACAACAGACATTTTTTCTTGTAGTTAAACGGAGAATCTGCTCGGAAATGGCGCAAGGGTCGATAAGCCGCCAGCCCAAAAGCTGTTCCGTGTGGCTGAAATCTCCGGCTGCGGCCAATGTGCCGGAGGTCAGAATCGCGGGTTCGCGGGTGTTCCACAGCGCACTGCGAAGCAACTGCGGTACGCGGCTGCTGGCTGCGCAGAATGTAGGCTGACCATCGGCATCGTAGTCGATGTAAAGGATGCGCGTCGGCACCTCCAAAAGAAAAAGGCGCAGGAGACTTTCGGCTTCTCCCAGCCTGTTCAGCAGGTATCGCGGCACATCCGGCAATCCGCCAGCATTTTGCAACAGTGCTATACAGTCGATGAGAGCGAGCGCGGACGGTAACGGTGTTAAGCACGAACGGTTCACCCTGCTTTTCCTTCGCAGCTTGGAAAGCCCCTGCGTGCAGGAG
>ENA-OPZM01000916-OPZM01000916.1-human-gut-metagenome-genome-assembly--contig:-NODE-916-length-11511-cov-1.743763_pt1 | contig 11511 bp, 13 predicted proteins | sample MGYA00242478_ERZ504493 | MGnify/ENA primary metagenome ERZ504493 (study PRJEB26092, sample SAMD00036227) | human gut metagenome | host: Homo sapiens | study: EMG produced TPA metagenomics assembly of...
GCTTTCTTTGGGGGCTACAGATAAGTTGTCGTTCTGTGGCAAAACCTTGTTCGAATGGTTCGACTTCGTAACGGGTCAGCTGTTCCTGCCTACAGCAGGTCTCCTTACCTGTCTGTTCTTGGGATGGTATGTGCCGAAGAAGGTGGTGCAGGATGAATTCACCAACTGGGGAACCCTGAAGGGAACTCTCTTCCCTGTCTTCCTGTTCACCATCCGTTTTATCTGTCCAGTCTGTATTTTCCTTATCTTCCTGCACCAGTTTGGTGTCATTTAGCAAAACCGGCAAACTTGCAGACAGGCTATCTTGCCCCTAGTAGGCAAGATACGGCTTGATTCTTTCTATTTCGGCAGGTGGAAAGTCTTTGAGGAGACGCAGCTCTTCGGCACTTTTCAGCGGACCATGGGTTCTGCGGTAGTTTACGATTTCCTTTGCCTGGTAAAAGTCCAGGTTAAGGATGTTTACGCAGTTCGGCTAAACTGAGCTGGTTGACATTTCATTTTCCGGATATGTTTTGCATCAATATTCATATAGTGGAGGCTGTCTCGGGCACGCCTTCCACTTCTTGTATCTGGCTCATGGAAACAAAACCGCCTAACCGCTCTCTGTAACGGATGATGCTTCTGCATAGTAAGAGCCTATGCCGGGAATTTTTCTGCAGTTCGGTCGTATCAGCAGAATTGATGTTATTGACCGGTTTTATGGTCGTCACCGCTTCTTCACCAACGAGCGGATGACGGCCATAAAACCGAGGCTCATGGCACCGGACAGCACTGCGAATACCTGCGGGCGGCGCAATTCGTTACGCATGCTGATGGCACCGGTCACGCAGTGGTCCTCGAACCAGACGCGCACCTCGTTGCTGGAGTATCGGCCCACCAGATCACCCCAGGTGAGCATGCGGGTCACGTAGCCGGCCGGGTTGCTTTCATGGAATTCGAACAGGCGGATGCCGCGATAGCGCGACTTGGGACCATAGCATTCGAATCCGCAGGTAGGCGCGTAGCCCAAATCAATGCCATGCGCGTGGCCCACGAGGCGTTCTTGTGATCGTGACCGCAGAACAGCGCGAAGTAGCCGCCTGCCTCACGCAAGGCGTCCACTTCACCGACGTTCTCGTCCGCACAGCCAATCGCCTCACCCAGCCGCGATCCCGGCCGGCAAATCTCATGGTTGAGCACGTAGCAATGGCCGGCGTGGGTACGTGCGCCTTCCACCGCGTTCGGCGTCCATGCGGGAACCTCTTTGAGGCAATCGTAGAATTCCTGCGGCGGAATGTGCTGGAAGGCGATGGCAGGCACCGGCTTACCGTCGCCGTTGCGTTCGCCAAGTTCGGACTGTACGGCTCCCAGCCAATCGATCGCCTCGGGGCTTGGCGTGCCATACCCATCGGAATCAGCCAAATCAAGACCGCGCGGATTGACCACATAGGCCGGGTATTGGGCGTCGTTCTCTTCAGGCTTGCCGGCGTAATCGCCGGAATTCACCATCATGACGGACATAGCTACGCGCCCGGATCCGTCGGAAGCCTCAATGGGCAGGGCAAAAGTGCCTGGCTCGAGGCTGTCGACCGGGTTCAGGCAGCCGGGGAATTCGCGGTAGATGCCGTCCTGCTCGTCGGCCAGGATGCCGCACTGGAAATCGTGATTGCCGTAGGTGGCGGCGAACGGCACTTCCGCTTCGATGACCGGGCCAAGGAAGCCGGCAAACGTGCGGCGGACTTTGTCACGGGTCTCGTCCATGAGCTCGTCCAAAGTCGTCGGCACATCCTGTGGATCGGATGTTGTGGAGTAGACCAGCGTGGACGTGGTGGACGCGGTGGACGCGGTTTGTTGGACGTCGGGATTGCTGCCGTCAGACTTCATGGCCAGCAGACGATTGTTCACGCGGTTTCTGGCCCGCCGCTTGATTCCGCGCAGCTTGGCCTCGACTTCGGTGACCGCACGCACGCGAGCGCCCGGTTCCTCGCCACGGCGGCGCAGGAAAGTGTCGATGTAGCAGGATCGTAACCGCGAATCTGTCGCCGGTGAACACCACCAGATCCGGGTCGGCTTTGCGAATGGCCTCACGGATAAGGCGGATGGTATCGGGGAGTACGTTGGGGCCGTCTTGGATGTCGGCCATCTGCAGCACGCGGAAGCTGCCGTCTTCGCGGAATCGCAGGTTCGTCATGCCTCACCAGTCTAGGGACGTAATGCTGTTTCGCACAGCATACGCGCCGGTCCTTCACGTTCCCCGCCGCTCCGCACGGCAGCTGAATCACTACGAGAAATCGTAGAACGTGTATCCCTTATCCGCTCCGCTCGTCACGTTGAGCAATGCTTTGCCGTTCAGCGTATCGACGTCGTTTCCTATGAGATAGCCGTCTCCCGTGGCTCCCATATCCGAGTCGTGGTAGGAGCCGGAGAAGGTGCCATCCTTATTGACTTTCATTACGGTTCCCCATGCGCCGACAACGGGCGGTCGCCATCCACCTTGCCGACCTTGTCTTTTGAGGAGAATCGCTTTAACGGAACAGACTCACCCCGCGACGGGCCGTGCAATACGCGTTGCCCAGCCAAGTATGGCGGGAATTGGGCCAGACGGCTCCCAGTCGCGGTGCGTTCTGGCTCATCCAGATGCTCGGCACGCGTCCGTCTGCGGAGCGTGAGCCGAGCAGATTGAAGCCGTTCTTTTCCAGCAGCCACTCCGGGTGCTGGGTGGCGATGGCCAAGCTTCCTCGAGGGTGAGCGGCAGGCGCTCATCGGAGTCAATAAGTTTGCGGGCCACATCCGGCTCGCGATTGACATAGCACGTGCCGGTGTGCGGATTGACGACCAGATAGAACGGGCCTTCCGGCGGCATGAAGCCGTCTTGAGGCAGGAAGCTGGCGATGTCGCGCGGCGGCATGGTGGTGAAGCCTGCCATGCGATTGATGGAGGTTCGTGCAATCAGCGACTCAGGCGAAACCAGTTCACGCGTGGGCACCAGCAGGATGTTCGATCCCAAATCGGAATGCTCGAGCGCCCCGATCAGAGGTCGGGCCAGCGAGCGGAATGCGGCGGCGGAAATATCCGCCACATCCGGGTAGCCGAGAGCCACGATACGGTCGAGCTGTTTTTGGGCCTCTACTGATGCGATAGACATGGCTACCAGTGTAGAACATCGCCTTCGCTTCATTGGGCAGCCACCATCTGGGAAGACCACTGCCGTTGTTCCGCGTGTTTCGTACAATTGCATTGTTTTACGGCCACCCGCATGACGGCCGTCCGACGTAAGTAATCCATCGAAACCCAGAGGTCATAGAGGTCATCATGTCCGAAAAATTGAAGGTCGGCATCCTTGGTGCCACCGGTATGGTCGGTCAGCGTTTTATCACGCTGCTTGAGAATCACCCGTGGTTCGAGGTGGTCACGCTTGCCGCTTCCGCGCACAGCGCCGGCAAGACGTATGCCGAGGCTGTCGGCGACCGTTGGAAGATGGAAACCCCGATGCCCGAATATGTCAAGAACATGGTGGTCGTCGATGGCGACGATGCCGAGTCCGTGGCCTCTGGCGTTGATTTCATGTTCTCTGCGGTAAACATGCCGAAGGACCAGATTCGCGCCATTGAAGAGCGTTATGCCAAGACCGAGACCCCGGTGGTCTCCAACAACAGCGCCCACCGCTGGACCCCGGACGTGCCGATGGTGGTGCCGGAGATCAACCCGGAGCACTTCGAGGTGATCGAGCACCAGCGCAAGCGCCTGGGCACCACTCGTGGTTTTATCGCCGTCAAGCCGAACTGCTCGATTCAGGCCTACACGCCGGCGCTGGCCGCGTGGGAAGGAATTCGAGCCGGCGCGAGGTGGTTGTGAGCACCTACCAGGCGATTTCCGGCGCGGGCAAGACCTTCAAGGACTGGCCCGAGATGGTGGGCAACATCATCCCGTTCATCTCCGGTGAGGAAGCAAAGTCTGAGAAGGAACCGCTCAAGGTGTTCGGCCATGTGGACGCCGCCAAGGGCGAGATCGTGCCGTTCGACGGCGACCTCAAGATCACTTCCCAGTGCATCCGCGTGCCCGTGCTCAACGGCCACACCGCCACCGTGTTCCTGAACTTCGGCAAGAAGGCCACCAAGGAAGAGCTCATCGACCGTCTGGTGAACTACACGTCCAAGGCTTCCGAGCTGGAGCTGCCGCACGCACCGAAGCACTTCATCCAGTACCTCACCGAGGATGACCGCCCGCAGGTCAAGCTCGACGTGGACTACGAGGGTGGCATGGGTGTTTCCATCGGCCGTCTGCGTGAGGATTCCATTTTCGATTGGAAGTTCGTGGGTCTGGCCCACAACACCCTGCGTGGTGCAGCCGGCGGTGCCCTTGAATGCGCCGAAATGCTCAAGGCTCTCGGCTACATCACCAAGAAGTAGTTGAAACTGAGTCCGAAACTGAGAAAGCCCTCCGCAAGGAGGGCTTTCGTCGTATATACCGCAAAAACGCGGCTCAGTGGCTCAGCGGCCAGTACCGCCGTACACCACGGCTTCGATTTGATCGGCATCGAGACCGTATGCGGTGTGCAGCGCCTTGACGCGTCGTTGAGCTGATCGAGCGGCACGAGCGCGGCGATACGAATCTCGGAGGTAGAAATCATCAGCACGTTGATGCCCTCATCGCTCAGGGCCTGGAAGAACTTGGCGGCCAGACCGGCATGGGTCTTCATGCCAACGCCCACCACGGCCACCTTGCCTACGTTGGTGTCCACATCGAAGGAGTGGTAGCCCAGCACTTCCTGCTTGTCGAGCAGTGTGTTCTGAACCTGCTTGACGGCCGATTCGGGCACGGTGAAGGAGATGTCCGCAGTGCCGACGGATGCGCCGGCCTGCACGATCATGTCCACGTTCACGCCGGCGGTGGCCAGCTCGGTGAATACCTTGGCGGCCATACCCGGCTCGTTCGGCACGCCACGCACGGTGGCCAGCGCTCGGAACGATCGTGGGCAATGCCGGAAATCACCGGTGCCTCGGGGCCCAGGTCAGGGAACAGGTCGCCCATGGATTTCGCTTCTTCTTCAGTCATGTCTTGCCTTGTCTTGCTTGAAATTACTTACGATTATCGTTCGCTGTAGCCGCGCTCAGTCGAGGTTCGGCAGCGTACGCGGGTCAATGCCGTCGGGCACCACCAATGTGCCGGGGCGACGGGAGAACGAGGAACGCACGTGCAGCGGCATGTTGAAACGCTGAGCGTATTCCACACAGCGCAGTGCCAGCACCTTGGAGCCGCAGGACGCCATCTCCAGAATGGACTCGTAATCGATGGACGGAATGCGGCGGGCGGAAGGCACGATACGCGGGTCGGCGGTGAAGATGCCGTCCACGTCAGTGTAGATCTCGCAGATATCGGCACCGAGCGCCACGGCAAGCGCCACTGCGGAGGTATCCGAACCACCGCGGCCGAGCGTGGTGGCGTCACCCTTGGCGTTGATGCCCTGGAAGCCGGCAACGATGGCGATGTCTCCCAATGAGAGCGCGTTCTTCACGCGGTCCGGTCTCACGGCCTTGATGTGGGCCGCGCCGTAACGGGCGTCGGTGAAGAAGCCGGCCTGCTGACCGGTGAAGGAGTGGGCACGGCTGCCTTCGGCGTGAATGGCCATGGCCAGCAGGCTCATGGAAATTCGCTCGCCTGCGGTCATCAGCATGTCCATCTCGCGCTCGGGCGGGTTGGAGTCGATGCTCAGCGCCTGATCGATAAGGTCATCGGTGGTGTCGCCCATGGCGGAGACCACCACGGCCACCTTGTTACCCTTCTTTTCCGTCTCAACAACGCGCTTGGCCACACGTTTGATCGATTCGGTATCGGCGACCGACGAACCGCCGTACTTCTGCACGATGAGAGCCACTGCTGTCCTTTGTTCTTCTCTTAGGGGGAGTTTGCTCAATATTCTACGCAAACGCAACGATTATAAAGGTTGCCGCGTTCACCCCGCGACCCCGCGCCGACATGTGGACACGGGCATGGCCTACGTTGTTCAGCAAATATTCAAGTTTTCACCGGTGGTTCTTTGAGGCAGCCGCATCCATCCTTTGAGATTCGAGCGGTTAACTATCAATTACCGGCAAACGAAAGCAAACCGGCGAGGTTTCCGCAGACCCCATAACTGAATACCTTCTTCTTCCTCTCTCCTTTTCAAGGCCCGGTCCCGCAGCCCGGGCCTTTTCCTTTTGTGTTGGGAACGATGGGTCAAACGCACGATACGAGCTCACGGAGCAAGCGTGGCCAACGGCACTACCAATACCCCATCATCCCGGCGATAAGCGGCAGCCGTAGCGGTCAGCACCATCAAGAATGACGGACGGCCTTCGTGATCTTGATCAATTCTGTCAGCCAACTTTTTCAAATGGGCCGCCGCAATATCAACCTGCTTTTCTCCGAGCTTGACCTCAATGAGAGCCCATCGTCCATCATGCAGGCCAATGACCGCATCAGATTCCAATCCCGTCTTATCCCGATAATGGAACACATCTCCGCCAAGCGCATCAGCATACACACGCAGATCGCGAATACACATGGACTCAAACAGCAAGCCAAAGGTCTCGAAATCATTAAGGAGTTTCTCCGGGGTCGCGTGCAGTACCGCACAAGCTATCGACGGGTCGCTGAAGTGTCTGGTTGGGCTCGTTCTCACTGCAGTCTTAGAACGTAAACGAGGGTTCCAAGCTGGAAGATCTTCAGTTACGCAAGCTCGCGACAATGCATCTAAATAATCGGAGAGTGTACCTTCCGAAGGCGGTTCACCCTGCATATCCGCCGCGATAGTGGATTGCGACGCCTGAGAAGAAATATTGCGCGCATACGAGCGCATAATCAGACGCATCCAAGTTTTATTGCGCTTTATACCATCCATACGATTGATGTCAGAATCAAGTAGTTCTTCGACATAATCCGCGGCCATGCGCAAGGCAACATTTACTCGAGATTCGACTACTGCTTCAGGCCAGCCACCGCGGCATAGCGCAAACGCGGTGTTTTCAATATCGAAATCGGAGAAACCCGAAACATCATGGTTGCCATCGAACAACTCTCCCAACGAAACAACGCCCGTCGATTCCTGCGATTCAAATAAGGACATGGTACGCATGGTTAATCGGGCAATTCTTCCCACTCCGGAATGAGCTGGTTCCTGTTGAGGAGTCGCCGATCCAGTTAGGATGAATCGGCCACGACCGCGCCCTCGATCGATGGCGAAACGCACCGCGTCCCACAATTGCGGGGCCATCTGCCATTCATCAATGAGTCTCGGCTCCTCACCTCGCAGGATGAGAGAAGGCTTTGTATCAGCCAAGGCCAACAGCGTAGCACTGCGATCCGGGTCCTGCATGAAGACCTGACTCGCCGACTGCCTTTCTGCCGTTGCAGTCTTGCCACACCATTTTGGACCTTTAATCTGAACGGCACCAGAAGACTGCAATGCCTGAGTCAGCAACCCATCAGCCACTCGAGGAAGGTACTCGCCACGTTGAATCTCCGAGCTCTCCACTGCCATATGTGCCCTCCCGCAAACCGTCGAAACATCAACCTATAAATCACTCTATTGCGGAAGTTGGACCATTCTAATTGTGGAAGTTGGACTATTTTCGTTGTGGAAGTTGGACCATTCCTATTAGGGAAGTTGGACACTAGATTACGAACTAGACTTTTCCTTTTTGCAGCAACAGTGCCACCAACACGATGGGCGTCATCACCGCCTATCGCCAGACCCTTTTCCTTGACCTAAAAAGAGAGATGCCCAGACAGTGCCATCTTTTCTCTGATCACACTAGCCAATTCGGAACGCAGCGGCGAATCCGTGATCCGCGCATCCTCTGCAACCGCGCCTTTGACGTTCGGCAATCCGGCGAATGAGCTTTTGCTCAGGCGTTCTTCGTGATTCATTTCTTTGGTCGGAAAACAGAATACGCGGGAACGCCCCTCACGCTTACGAAACCAACGGCTCGACGACGAACCGACATCCACGAAAACAGCAATAGCGCCATATTTTGCAATATGGAAGATTCAGGGCCTTGAAATGACGAACCATTACAATGAGCGGCGAACATACATCACACGGCGTAGGAAACGCCAAGGAGGGCATCATGGCCGAGATCACATGGAAGTCGATTCTCACCAAGCTGGTCGGGGGAGACCACCTTACTGCTGAGGAATCGGAGTGGTTCGTGGACGACCTGATGCAAGGTAACGCCAATCCGGCCGCCGTGGGTGCCGCGCTCGCTATGCAGCAGCAGCTGGACTGACCGCCGACGAGGTGCGTGGTGCCGCCAAGGCCATGGTCTCCCACGCCGTGCCGCTGAACGTTTCCGGTGGGACCACCGACATCGTGGCACCGGTGGTGACGGCTTCGCCACCGTGAACCTGTCCACCATGGCTCCGTGGCCGCCGCCGCAGCCGGCGTGAAGATCGTCAAGCACGGCAACCGCGCTGCATCTTCGAAGTGCGGTGCCGCCGATGTGCTCGAAGCCCTTGGCCTGCCGCTGGATCTGAAGCCGGAAGCCGTCGGCGAAGTGGGCGACGAGGTGGGCATCACCTTCGCGTTCGCCCGCACTTTCCACCCGGCCATGCGTTTCGTGGGGCCGATTCGCGCCGCGCTCGGCATTCCGTGCGTCTTCAACATCCTGGGACCGTTGACCAACCCCGCCAACCCGGCACACGTGGCCATCGGCTGCGCCAACCGCAAGGTGAGCCCGATCATGGCTGCCGTCTACGCCAGCGTGGTCAGTCCGGCTTGGTCTACACTTCGCATGAGGGCATGGATGAGCTCGCCCCCACCGGCCCGGTTTCCGTCTGGGAGATTCGCGACGGCAAGGTCACCGAAACCGATTTCGACCCGACCGTGGATCTGGGTCTCGCCAAGATTACCGTCGACCAGCTCAAGGGCGGCGTGCCGGACGTCAACGCCAACGCATTTAAGGACTTCCTGGCCGGCAAGGACATTACGTCCCGCACCACCGCGCTGCTCAACGCTGCCTCCGCCATCGTGGCTGACGGCAATCTGGTCGGCAACGGCACACTGGCCGAGCGCTTCGCCGAGCCTACAAGCTGGCCGAGGAAACCGTCGATTCCGGCAAGGCCGAAGCCCTGTTCGACAAGTGGATCGAAACCGCCAAGTCCAAGGCGTGATACACCGTACTCAGCCTCCTCTGATGAGGGGGGCTTATGTGTCTATATGGCGACTGTTATGGCGGCCGTGGCCTTGTGCGTGACTGCGACGCGCGGCACTTCGGTTGGTGCCGCTGATGTGCCGGTTGTGCCGGCCAAAGGGGACGTGACGATCCGTCTCAACTGGTGGGGAGCGATGCCCGCATCAAGCCATGATTGCCGAGTTACAGGAGTCCATCGACTTCAATTCGTGACCTATCGTGCTCGACCGCAATTACGGACGAGACACGCCCGCAATACATTGGTTCGCTATCTCTCACACCTCGCCTACAAACAGCCCACTGGGCTGTTCGCTTAACGGCTCAGCCTCAGAGAGGGGAGCCAAGGACCACACAACCTACGCGAACTACACCCTCGCGCCGTCGTCGTAATAGCCACCCTGATCACCGGGGCGTCTTTGCGGTTGAGGATTTTGGCCACCAATCCGCCCAGACCCAAAATGACGCCCAGCCCGAAGAGAATATTGAGCAGCGCGCCTAAGAGAGGAATCGCGTTCAAGCCGGGAACGAATATCATCACCGTTTCGCCTGCGAGACCGATGATGAGCAACGCCGTCAGCAGTACCGTAGATGCTTTGACCGGACCAAGATCAGGGTTCGGGGGAGTGAAGCCGCCATCATCATAGGCGTCCATCACATTATCGGTATCCAGCCAGCTGGAGCCGGTGAAATCACGGGGGCCTGGCTGCTTGCCTTTTTTGCCGCCACGGCTCGGGCGAGCATCATCGGTGAACGAGCCGATATCCAAGTCATCTATGGAAAGCAGTGCTTCCTTCTCGCGTTTCTTGGCCTGCTTCTCGAACTTTTTGGCCTGCCTGGAGGAAGCCACGTCATGCAAGTCGGCCTGATGCTCGGCTTCGAACGCGGCCCACGCCGCATCCAAATCGTTCATGTCATGCGATTGCGGTGTATCGGCACCATTCGTGGCCGGTCCGGCGGCACCGGGAGTCGACGACTTGGACGAAGTATCGGAATCCTGTCCGTTGCCCGGCGTGGGGGTTGGCCGCTCTCCGTCGGCATTGCTATTCTGGTTCTCAGTCATAACTGTCACTCTAATCAGGCGACCGGCCAATGGCTAGTTCGTCTGCGGAGGAATGCCAATGCTCTACTGGTTCTTCGTCAAAGGTCTCGGCCCTATTGCTCATCATCGTTTGAGCCCTGCTGTCAGCGGACTGAATAACGTGCCTCGAGAGGGTGGCGCGATTATCGCAGCCAACCATCTGGCGGTGATTGACGATGCTTTGATTCCGATTACCTGCCCGCGCATGGTGCACTTCATGGGCAAAGCCGAATACTTCGAGGGCAAGGGATTGAAGGGCAAGTTCAAGAAGTGGTGGTTCACGTCCGTGGGCGTGTTCCCGGTTGATCGTTCCGGTGGCAGCAAGTCGCTTGGCGCACTCAAGCACGCACGCGAGATTATCGAGGATGGGCACCTGTTCGGTATCCACATTGAAGGCACGCGCAGCCCAGACGGTCGACTGTACAAGGGACACACCGGTGCCGCACGACTTGCGCTCGAGACCGGTTGCCCGATTGTTCCGACCGCCATCATCGGCTCGGACAAGCTGCAGCCGATTGGCACGTCGATTCCCAAGAAGGGCAAGACCAAGGTGTTGTATGGCAAGCCGATTGAGGTTGCGAAGAAGCCGGCTGATGAAATTACACATGATGATTTGCGTTCGCTGACCGATCGTGTTTCCACCGCAATCCAGAAAATGAGCGGTCAGGAATCGTGAACGAATACGCCCAGAAGGTCAAGGCCGAGCTCAAGGCCCAGCAGGCCGCTGAAGAAGCCGAAAAGTAATTAACAAATGAGGCTCCCTCGTCTGAAGACAGAGGGAGCCTCATTCAAATCTCACACGATGGTGAGGGTGATGACGGTGGGGTTGCCGTTGGCGTCGCGCAAGCGAATCTTGCCGCCGTTGGAGAGGTCCGTATCGCCGCTTTTCACGGTACGTACCGTGCCGAACAGGCCACCGAGCACCTTGTCGGTTTTCACCTCGAACCCGAGACCTTCAAGTGTCTTGGTTACGGCGCTTTCCTGTTTGCCGACAAGGCCGGACGGTATCGTCGCCATCTCCGGACCCTTGGAAATCACCACGTCCACGCTATCGCCCCACTTCAGCTGGCTCCGGCTTCCTGAGACGCGGAAATGACTTGACCGGCCTCGACCTTGTATCGTACTGTTCGGTGACATTGGCCGTGAGCTTCAACTCGCCGAGCGCGGCTTGCATCTCATCCTGGGTCTTACCGACGATGTTAGGCATGGTCACCGGCATCGGTCCCTTGCTCAAAGTAACCGTCACCTCATCGTTGTGCTTGGCCGTGGTACCGGGATCAGGGG
>ENA-OPZM01000917-OPZM01000917.1-human-gut-metagenome-genome-assembly--contig:-NODE-917-length-11502-cov-1.927297_pt1 | contig 11502 bp, 19 predicted proteins | sample MGYA00242478_ERZ504493 | MGnify/ENA primary metagenome ERZ504493 (study PRJEB26092, sample SAMD00036227) | human gut metagenome | host: Homo sapiens | study: EMG produced TPA metagenomics assembly of...
TCGGCAGTGGAACGTCTTTACTCCCCCTTTTCCGTTCCGCTGCTAATGCGGCAGCACAGCCATTTTGAACCTTGACAAAGAAAGCGGCGCAAGAAAACGGCGGCGCAGCATAAGGCAAATCGGATACATTCGATATATGGGGAGCCGTTGGCTGATACGCCATGACCGAAAGGAGGGACAAAACGAGCGAGAATTATCAGCGTTCCAAAGCAGACTTAGCAACTCTGCCGCCATAATCCATATATCGGTATAATGATACTCCTTTACCGCCGGAGTCCGAGCGTTAGAAGCGTCGCAGGCAACGGGTAGAGCTGCATGAGAACCATGCGGAAGTGAAATTCTTGTGAGGTTTGCTAAAACCGTCTGATGAGCCTTTATAATTTTACAATAGTTTTATAGTTCAAGAAAGGGGAGAGAATAAATGAATAATGAAACACAGGTACAGATACAAAATAAGTTTTGTTTAACGATTGATGAAGCAGTAATTTAATTTTAATATTGGAGAAAAGAAATTAAGAAAACTTGTTTCAGATAATTTGGACTCCGGTTTTATTATTCAAAATGGAGTGAAGTTTCTTATCAAAAGGAAACGATTTGAAGATTTTCTGAATGACCTGACAGCAATTTAACAAATATAGGATAATCAGTAGCCATATCGGATAGCTATATAGTCGTTTCCGCTTTGAGTGCTGCTTGATAAAAAGATAGAAAAAGGGCTTTGTTTATGATATAATTTGGTATATCGTGGCGAGGCTCTTTTGTACGAAGGAGCATAGACATGAGCGGAAAAAGACGAGATAGCAAAATCGTATTCTTCGCAATGGAGAGAGCCAACGCCGGGACGGACGATATGCGTTCAAATATATTGATACAACAGGTAAAACGCAGTTTGTTTATAGTTGGAAATTGGAAAAGACAGATAAGACACCACAGGGAAAGCGCGACGACCTTTCATTAAGGGAAAAGGAAAAGCAGATAATGAAAGCGATTGATGATGAAATCGTCCCACGTGGTGGGGAAATGACCGTTTTAGAACTGGTAAAGAAATATCTTTTACAAAAAACGGGAGTACGGCATAACACCGAAGCAAATTATAATTTTGTTCTCAATATTATCAAAAAAGAGGACTTTGGTAAAAAGAGAATAGATAAAGTGAAGTTGTCTGACGCAAGTGTTGGCTGATAAGTTACAGCAGGACGGGCGTGGGTATAGCTCTATTCATTCTATCAGAGGTGTTGTAAGACCAGCTTTTCAAATGGCGGTAGATGATGATTTGATACGCAAAAATCCGTTTGAATTTCAGCTTGCTACGGTTGTTGTAAACGACAGCGTAACAAGAGAAGCAATTACAAGAAAGCAAGAACGGGCATTTCTTGAATTTGTGGCAAATGATAAGCATTTTTGCAGATATTATGAGGGGATTTTTATCTTATTCAAAACAGGGCTTCGTATTTCAGAGTTTGTGGGATTGACATTATCAGATTTGGATATGCAGAATAGAAAAATTAGTGTCAATCATCAGTTACAAAGAAAAAAGAATATGGAGTATGTAATTGAAGATACAAAGACTTCTTGTGGCACAAGAGAAATCCCTATGACAGATGAAGTTTATGAGTGCTTTCAACGTATTATTTCCAGTAGAAAGAAACCGCGAGTTGAACCTATTGTAGGAGGGAAATGTGGCTTCTTATATTTGGATAAAAACGATATGCCTATGGTAGCCTTGCACTGGGAAAAATACTTTCAGCATATTTGTGAGAAGTATAATAGCATTTATAGAGTGCAAATGCCAAAGGTTACGCCACACGTTTGCCGTCACACTTTTTGTTCTAATATGGCTAAAAGCGGCATGAACCCTAAAACTTTACAGTACCTCATGGGACATTCTGATATTAGCGTCACGTTAAATACCTATACACATATAGGATATGACGACGCGAAAGAGGAACTGAAACGGGTAGTAAATGGGGAGTAGTAAAATGAGTATTTAACCCTTAATTTACTACTTTTTTGTACTACTTTTGAGGTAAAAGATGTGCTAATTTATGCTACGATATGCCACGAATGAGATGAAACAGCAAGCGGAAGAAAATCCCGATATATCAAGGAAATACAGTAAATTCAAGGAGTTTTACATAGATGATTAGAGTATTATTTATTTGCCACGGCAATATCTGCAGATCAACCATGGCCGAGAGTGTTTTTACGCACAAGGTAAAAACGCTCGGCCTTTCAGATCAGTTTTTGATCGACAGTTTTGCAACAAGTACAGAAGAGATTGGGAATCCGCCTCACAGGGGAACAGTGAACAAGCTGAGAGAAGTGGGAATACCACTGGTTCCGCACAGAGCGAAGCAGATTACGTGGGCGGATTATGAAAAAGCCGATTATATTATTGGTATGGATTCTGCTAATATGCGTAATCTTAACAGGATGCTGAAGAATGATCCGGAAGAGAAGCTTTATAAGTTTCTGACTTTGCCGGATCAGGACGGGATATTGCGGATCCTTGGTATACAGGAAATTTTGATGAAACTTATGAAGATATACAGGAAGGTTGTGAGGGATTTTTGGATTATCTGGAGAAACATGGAGAAATCCATTACTGATATTTCGGAATGAGACACAAATCTGAAACAATACAAAAGGTATGACAGTAAAAGGCGGCGGAAGCTGCTTTTTCTGTCGATGAAAACTTCTTTACAAATCTGAAAACTTCTATTATACTGATTCATACAGCAGGCAACTCAGATTCAGCAGAGAAATTTTCTCTCTGCAATTCTACAGTGGAAGTTCTTTCCACGGAAATATCTAATCGTGTTATCAGATCAGAATCATTTTGTGCGTCGTTGTGAGAGTGCACAGGATTTTGTCAGGACGTTCGTCCGCTTTGTTTCACAGAAAGGAAATTAAATATGGAAAAAAAGTTATGAAACTTTTGTCACGGACTGAGAAAGCTTCTTCTTGCGGCTATGGATCTGAGGGAAGAAGAAATTTATTTTTCAAACGATGGAGAAAAATATGGCTGTTTGGGAGATAGGCTATTTGTAGAGAGTGGTCATATGGAAAAGGCAAAAACAGTCTGTGGATTGCATACAGAAGAGCTTTATAAAAGGTACTGTCAGGAACATTCTTTTGAAAATATCGTTCATGATTGTGTTAGGGAGATAAAAAAGTCAGTGAAAATTGTGTGCTATGTGATTTGGACGATCTGAAAGATTATGAGAAGGTAAAAAGCAGACTTTTTATTCGACTTCTGAATGCAGATAAAAACAGGACTATACTGAAGGAGCTGGTTCATCACAAAATCGGAGATATTGCTTTAGTGGTTTATTATCTTGCAGGAGAAAAAGAGGGATATGTTCTGAGTGCAAAGATCAAGAAAAGTTTTGTGGAGAAATGGGGAAAAGATGCGGATACTGTTTTCGAAGCTGCTTTAATAAATACATATTTTATCAGCCACCAAGAATTTATCATTGGGAAAAAATGCTGTTTGATAAGACATATGAAGGAGATAATTTCATGGATATCCTTGGAACATACCATCCAAATAAAGGGATTGCCGGGAATTGCCTGAGTACAGAAAAGCGTACTAATGGAGCGGCAGCAATCTTTTTGCCCGGGGTAGCCAGACGTCTTTCTGAACTTCTGGGGTCAGACCTGTATCTGGTTTTTACCAGTGTTCATGAAGTAATGGTCCATAATGCAGATGTGGTTTATCCGGAAGATTTGAAAGAGGTTCTAAGTGATACGCTCGAGAAAGCAACTCCGGAAGAGGATTATCTGACATCTTCCATTTATCGATACAGCAGAAGGAGTGGTGAATTCTCTGTGGAATTGAAATGAGCTAAAGAAAAGTGGCATATGGAAATTAAGGCCGGAATCCATCATAAAGAATGAAATTCCGGCCAGGTTCTTTCTCTGTGTTATGCTGTTTATCTAACTATTATCATAAAAGCTTTTTTGTGGTTTAGCTGAGAAGTGCGGAATCGTTGGAAAATTCTTCACCGCTGGCTTCTTCGAATTTGTCTAGAAGATCCTTGACTGTAAGCTTTTTCTTTTCTTCACCCTGGATATCCAGAATGATCTTTCCCTCCCACATCATGATCAGACGATTGCCGTGAGTGATAGCATCACGCATGTTATGGGTGATCATCATGGTTGTCAGATGATCACGGGTTACGATCATGTCTGTGATCTCGAGAACCTTGGCTGCAGTCTTCGGATCAAGGGCAGCAGTGTGCTCATCCAGAAGAAGAAGCTGAGGCTTCTTTAAAGTTGCCATCAGAAGTGTCAATGCCTGACGCTGGCCACCGGAGAGGAGTCCGACTTTGGAAGTGAGGCGGTCCTCAAGACCAAGACCGAGAATCTTCAGGAGTTCGTGATATTCTTCTCGTTCCTGACGGGTAATGCCCGGACGGAGAAGGCGAGATTTTCCGCGGCGTTTGGCAAGAGCGAGATTTTCTTCAATTCCCATAGTTGCAGCAGTTCCGGTCATAGGATCCTGGAATACACGGCCAAGATACGCGGCTCTTTTATATTCTGAAGTTTTGTGACATCGGTTCCACCGATAATGATCTTTCCGGAGTCTACAGGCCAGGCACCGGCAACTGCATTCAGCATAGTGGATTTTCCGGCACCGTTTCCTCCGATGACTGTAACAAAATCACCTTCGTTCAGATGAAGATCCACGCCGTTTAAAGCAACCTTTTCATTGATGGTGCCCGGATTAAATGTTTTATGTATATCGATCAGTTTCAGCATGATCATTTACCTCCCTGTTTGGCTTTTGTAAAGTATTTGCCCTTCCAGTATGGGAAAGCAAGGAACAATGCAACGACGAGTGCGGAAAGCATTTTAAGAAGGTCTGTATCAATTCCCATCCAGATAACAATCTGAAGTACCAGATAATAAAGAATAGAACCAAATACAACGCTTAACAGCTTCAGTGCAAAGTTGCGGAAAATACGGCTGAAGATCGCTTCACCGATAATTACTGCAGCAAGACCTATAACGATGGAACCACGTCCCATGTTGATATCTGCAAATCCCTGATACTGTGTGAGAAGAGCACCGGAAAGAGCAACAAGTCCGTTGGAAAGCATCAGTCCCAGAACCTTATTACGATCTGTGTTGATACCCTGTGCACGCGACATACTTGGATTACATCCGGTCGCACGCAGGGAACATCCGAGTTCAGTTCCGAAGAACCAGTAAAGGACTGCAATCAGAATAACGATCATAATTGCTACGATAAAAAGCGTATTCTGTGTCAGAACAACACCCTTGACACGTCGAAGGGATACCAAAAGATTAAATTTATCAACATTGATCGCCTGGTTTGCTTTTCCCATGATTTTCAGGTTAACAGAGTAAAGGGAAAGCTGTGTCAGGATTCCGGCAAGGATAGCCGGAATGCCCATAAAGGTATGAAAAATACCGGTGGCAAGACCTGCCAGAAGTCCTGCTCCTGTTGCAGCCAGCATGGACACCCATACATTGTGTCCGCTGAGCATCATCATGATACAAACAGCGCCGCCTGTACATAAAGTTCCGTCAACGGTAAGATCCGCAATGTCAAGAATGCGGAATGTAATGTACACACCGATCGCCATGATTCCCCAGATAAGCCCTGTGCGGCAGCTCCCGGAAGTGCGGTCATTAAACTCATAATCTGCATGTTAAATTATCCTCCTCTTTTTTATGCACGAACAGCGAGAAGGGTAACTCCCTTCTCGCTGTATCAGTGTATAATAGGTTTTTTACCGATTATTCAGCTGTTTCTTCTGTTTCGATTGCTTCATATCCATCCGGAATTTTAATACCAAGCTCGTCACAGATGTCTTTGTTGTATTCTTTTGTGAATTTTGGTGCATATTCAATCGGCATTTTGGAGATATCTTTACCATCCTGAAGGATGCTGACTGCCATTTCGCCGGTTTTGTATCCAAGATCATAGTAGCTGATGGAAAGTGTTGCAACACCGCATGCCTTGCAGATACCTTCTTCACCAGCGATTACCGGAACCTTTGCCGGGAGACAGATGTTGTTGATGATCTCAGTATTGGATGCTACAGTATTATCTGTAGGTGCATAGATCACATCGCTGTCATTGGCAGCTGTGGTAACAACGGATGAAAGATCGTTGGAATCAGAGAATGCATAATATTCACAGGTATAACCAAGCTTCTCAAGAGCATCTTTTACAGTATCTACCTGATATTGGGAGTTCGGCTCTGCTGAGCAGTAGAGAAGTCCGACATTTTTTGCATCCGGGAAAAGCTCATGGAGCATATCGGCCTGCTCATCAAGAGGAGCAAGATCAGAAGTACCGGAAATGTTCCCGCCTACTGTTCCGTCAAAGTCATCGATCCCAAGAGCGACACCGTACTCGGTAACGGCTGTTCCGAGGATCGGGATATCGGAAGTTCCGGCAACTGCAGCCTGAAGAGATGCGGTTGCGTTTGCAAGGATCAGGTCTGCCCCCTCTGAAACAAAGCCGTTGATAATGGTAGAACAGGTATTAGAATCACCCTGTGCATTCTGCTCGTCGAATTTTACGGAATCCCCCATTTTCTCAGTGATCGCATCCTCAAAGCCCTTGGTTGCGGCATCCAGTGCATCATGCTGGACCAGCTGGCAGATACCTATTGTGTAAGTCTTTTCTTCTTTGGCGCTTACTGTTGCAGCACAGGTCCCTGTTACAAGAGCTGCTGCGAGTACAGCTGTTAAAATACGCTTTTTCATATTGTTTTCCTCCTCGCGATATTGCTGCATTTTTTGGATTATTTAAAAAATGCAACTCTGATTGTGTTAATATAACACTTTAACGCTTAAAAGTCAAGAAGAATTAACGCGAAAATATGTTGAATAAACAGATCCGGAAAAACAAAATAAAGCATGAAATGAAATGCAGGCACAGAGAAAAACACAAGGTCATATCATATTGTGAATGTAGTTTTCGAGGAGAATGAACATGGCATATAAAATCGTTCTGGATGCCGGACACGGCGGAGAAGATCCAGGTGCTGTTTATAAAGAACGTAAGGAAAAGGATGACAATCTGAAACTGACCCTTGCGGTAGGAAAGATCCTGGAAGAGAACGGCGTGGATGTGGTTTATACCAGGACTACCGATATTTATCAGACTCCTTTTGAAAAAGCGAAAGCCGCAAATGAAGCCGGAGCAGATTTTTTTATTTCTTTTCATCGCAACAGTAGTTCCGGGCCCGAACAATACAATGGAGTTGAAGTATTAGTCTATGATAAGAAAGGCATTAAATATCAGATGGCACAGAATATCCTGGGAGCATTGGGGGAACTGGGGTTTCGGGAACTGGGCGTGAAAGAACGTCCCGGGCTGGTAGTGCTCCGGCGCACAAAAATGCCGGCACTTTTGATCGAGACCGGATTTATAAACTCGGAAAAGGATAATCAGCTTTTTGAAAAAAAAAAATTCGAAGAGATTGCCAGAAGCATCGCAGATGCCATTCTGGGAACATTGAATGAGGAAACTGTGGAAGAACCATTATATTATCGAGTACAGACAGGAGCATTTCGAAACCGGGAAAACGCAGACCGGATGTTGTATCAGCTGACAGATCAGGGATTTCCGGCGTTTATCCTGAGAGAGAATGATCTTTACAAAGTTCAGGTAGGAGCATATATGCAGCTTGGAAATGCGGTCAATATGGAACAAAGGCTGAGGGACAGAGGATATAGCACAGTGATCGTTACAAAATAGAAAACAGATGATCTGTTAGTGCATCTGCCACGAAAGAGTGATATGATTAGGCAATACAGAAAGCTGGATAAGGGATATCTGTCAGATAAATATCTTTTGATCCGGGATTTAGCTGCAGATGGTAAAGAAAGGACATAGAAAATAATGTACGAAGAGTTTCTGAAACAGATAGAAGATTTCATGTTTATAGAAGATAAGCCGGAAAAAGCGGATGTGATCTTTATTCCAGGAAACGGATATCCTCAAATGGCGGAAAAAGCAGCGGAGCTTTACAGGAATGGGTTTGCACCAAAGATCCTGCCCAGTGGAAGATACAGTATCACAGCAGGGAGATTTACAGGAGTTCTTGACAAGAAAGAATGTTATTGTGGGACATACAAAACGGAATGGGATTTTTTGAAAGATGTCCTGATGCAGAATGGTGTACCAGAGGAAGCAATCCTGAAAGAAGATCAGGCAACCTATACTTATGAGAATGCAATTTATTCCCGACAGGTAACAGACAGAGAATACCTGGATATCAAAAAGGCGATTCTCTGCTGTAAAACCTGTCATGCAAGGCGTGCATTGATGTATTACAAGTTGCTTTATCCGGATACGGAATTCTTTGTGAGTTCATGTTGTGTGGATTCTATAGATAAAAATACGTGGATTATGACAAATGATGGAATTGATGAAGTAATGGGGGAAATAACTAAAATAATTAAACAATTTTCATTGATGCTCAAAAAAAATTAATTTAGGGGTGTCATAAAAAAAAGAATTGTGTTATAATGCATTTGACGAAAAAACGAAATATCTGTTACGAAAGATTAACAAGATATTAATTTTTGGAGAAATATTGGTTCGAGCGCATGTTACATGCGTTCGATATTTTATATAACTGAATTTTTTGACAAAAGGCAAATATGAATCTTAGATTTTGAATATAGAGGTGCAGATTATTATGAAAAAGAACACAAAGAATACATTTAGCAGAAGCTTTTCAATACTGGCAGCAGCGGCATTATCCATGACACTGATCGGAGGACAGACCTTTCCGGCATATGCGGAGAACTCTTCAGGTATAGAATCCGGTGCTGTGATCCCGGATAATATAACTATTGACAGCCCTACAGCTCTTGCTAACATTGCGCTTCCATCTAATGCGTATGGAACTCTTTCCTGGGCAGATAGTTCTTATGTTCCGGACAAACGTGTACAATCCTGTGGGGTAGTATTCAAACCTGCTGCAGGGGCTGACCTTTCAGGTCTTCCAGGGTGGGACAGTAATTCAGGAACACTTACAGGTTCCGTGACAGTTGTGGTCAGCAGCTTGACAGTACAGAGGAAAATTCCGGAAGTGAGGAAAGCTCCGATCTTCTGATTCAGGAGAATCCTACGAAACCGATGATAAAGAGGAAATGGAACTGACGTCAATGAGAGTGATGCAGATACTTCCGTAAAAGAAACAGAGGACAGCACTGCAGAGAATGAAGGGAAGAACGAAGGTCTGCAGACTGACAGTGTTCAGGAGAATGAGAATAAAGAAGATTCGGAGACAACAGGAAAAACGGAGCAGTCTTCTTCAGATTCTTCAGATACAGCAGATGCCAGTGGAGAGGAAAAAAGGGATCCGGAGATAACGGAAGCTCCGGAGGTAACAGCTGCACCATCTGAGGATAATAAAACTCAGGATGGGGAAGAAGCAGAAGCTGCGGAAACTCCTGCTGTAACGATAACTCCGGCGGCAGAAGATGATATGGATCCTGATGCAGCATCTGAGAGCAGAGACGATGAGAATCATGAAAAAAATAACGATGCTGAAATCACCGCGATCCCGGAAATCACGGAGACTCCTGATGCTGAAGAAAACAAGAATAATATTTTTGACAGGAAAGATGATACAGAGGATAAACGCCCTCAGAATGCAGCTACCGATCTGACAGAAAAAGAAAAAGAGGAAATTGCGTCTCAAAATCATACCTGTGATGGAATCACGGTATCAGGAATCGATCTTCCGTGGTATGTACAGTTTCGTGTTTCCGGTGGTGAGGATTATCAGTTTACCAATGAAGAAGATGCAACGATCTTTAAATCCTATGAGTTTGAACTCTGGGATACACAGAATAATACAGAGTATAAAATTCCGGATGGAGAGTATATCAGTGTGACTGTACCTGTAAAGGCCGGCTATACATATTCTATTGAGCACCTTCTTGATAATGGCGCAATGGAGACCATCATTCCAAGCGTGGATGGTGACACAATGACTTTCAGTACACATTCATTCAGCCATTTGGCATTGCCGGAAGTAAATCTCTGGTAGGGCCAGATGCTGAAAGCAATACCGGTGCAACGATTACACCTGCAGCAGATGCTTCGTCTTCGGATGCTTCATCTTCAGGTACTGCAGATCCTGCAGAAACAGACAGTACAGACACCAATGCGGCGGAGACATCTCAGAATCTGACTTCAGATAGCCCGGATCAGGAACAGCCTTCTTCTCAGAACAGTGATACGGCGGGGAATGAGGCTGAAGAACAGTCTTCTGCAACAACATCCAAGAAACAGGTAAATACTGGAGATAACACCCAGATTCTTCCGTTTGTGATCTTGTTTGTGGCAGCGGCAGTTGTAGCCGGTGTAGCTGTGTTTTTTAAGAAAAGAAAGAAGTAATGAATAAGAATAAGAGAAAAAGCTCTCCCATATAATGACTGTGGGAGGGCTTTTTTATGAAGGGAAAAGCAATATTACGATCATTGCTGCTGGCCTATGGAGTGACAGGACTTTTTCTTCTGATACTGGCATTTTTGCTCTTTCAGTTTGAATTTGGAGGAGGGACGGCGGCGGTAGGGATCATTATTATTTATGTGGTATCCTGCCTGGCCGGAGGTTTTATGGCGGGAAAGATCATACGGAAAGACCGATATATTTGGGGGATCGTTACCGGGCTTTCTTATTATGTTCTGCTGCTTCTGGTATCTTTTCTGGCACAGGGGAAATGGGATATGACCTTTGCCCATGCGTTGACTACTTTTTTTATGTGTCTTGGTGGCGGAGCCATTGGTGGGATGCTGTCGTAAAAGCTTACAAAAAAATGCTTTGAAAATCGATGATTTTATGCTATACTAGGCGAAGAATAGAATACATAAAGGAGGATATATCATGGAACATATCAAGACATTAAATACAAAGAACCTTCAGAACACGGTTAAGAAGGGTGGATGTGGCGAATGTCAGACATCCTGTCAGTCTGCTTGCAAGACTTCCTGTACAGTAGGTAATCAGAGCTGCGAGAACAACAAATAATCAGACCTGATTGCTGATTGATTCAGCCAATATTATGAGCAGCGGTTTAGGGTTTTCTAAATCGCTGCTTGTTCATGTTGAAGGAGTGTTTTGACTGTTCGGGGTCAGGAATTTATGACAGCTGATTCCGAGCAGCTGCAAACTTATAAAGTAGAATAAGAGAGTTAGGAGAATGTAAGTGATTCACCAGTATAAGAGTAATGGTTACAATATAGTCATGGATATCAACAGCGGTGCTATTCATGTGGTTGACGATGTTGTTTATGATATCATTGAGTTATATGAAGGCCATGAGAAGTCCGAGATCATGGATATGCTTGCGTCCAAGTATCCAAAGGAAGATATGGAAGAAGCATTTGAAGAGATTGAGACTTTAATTTAAAGAAGAAAGTCTTTTTACATGAAAGATACAGCCAGACTCGACCCCATGAACGATGACCGCTTAGGAAGAAGTTGCGAAAGGCAGC
>ENA-OPZM01000918-OPZM01000918.1-human-gut-metagenome-genome-assembly--contig:-NODE-918-length-11500-cov-5.349600_pt1 | contig 11500 bp, 17 predicted proteins | sample MGYA00242478_ERZ504493 | MGnify/ENA primary metagenome ERZ504493 (study PRJEB26092, sample SAMD00036227) | human gut metagenome | host: Homo sapiens | study: EMG produced TPA metagenomics assembly of...
ACGGTCATGGTAGATAACGAGAGACGAACTGCCGCCCGGGAAGCGTGCGGCATCCTGCGAGGTATCGTAGAACTCCACAAGGGGGTAGACGCGCGATGAGCGGCGGCAGGTACGCCAGAGTAAGCATTTAGCTCATAGGTCAGGCAACCATCGAGACCGTAACGCTCTCCGGGTAGATAAGATGCACACGCCATTTGCCGGTGGTGAAGTCGTGAGGGAGCGTCCCTTCCTCTTTCTCGTATTCCTCAGAAGGGCATCCGAAGGACTGCTCCACGTAACGGGGGGTGGCGCAGAGTTCCGGGCTGTTATAGAGGTCGTGGATGAACTGGTTCTCATCGCCAAGCTCATAGTGCTTTCCCATGGCGGTAAGCCCTTCGAGGGGCAGATAATCCTCGTAATCGAGCTGTCCCCAAAGGCGCTCGCCCTCATCGGTGAGCTGACGCATCTCACGGATACGCGTCCGTCATGGTGGGCACCGGCAAGGTAAAGCGTGCCGTTCTCGTCCCAGACCTTCTGAATCTCGCAGTCGGCGAAAACGTTGCCCTGACCGAAACGGGATGGAGAGCAATCGGTGGCGGCATCGAAGTCCTTGTAGACGCGATGCCGGTGGACGTGCCGTTCCAGCGCCCAACACTTCCCGACACGAGGATGTGGTTGCCGCCGTAAGGGTTGACGAAATCCGACATGTCGGACTTCTCCCCGTTAAAGAAGGCGGCAAGTGCCCGCATCTCCTCCTCGTAATCGAAATCCTTCATCTCCATCTGATGATTGAAAATCTCATCGTCGGTGAAGTCCTCGCGCACCTCATCCTCGGTCAGACCGTCACGTTCCATGAGGTCGTTTATCGCCATCTCTTCGCCTTCGTCTCCGTAGTAGGAGTCTTCGTCGAAGACGATGCGCTCTTTCGGTTTCGGTTCCATAGAGTCTCCTTTCAGCAGAAAACGGGTGGAGCCTTGCCCTCACCCGTTTCCATGCACATTTCTAACGGTTGTCGGTGTCTACAGGCGGCTGTGCATCTCTATCGTCCTTTTCCGGGGCATCATTTTCCGGGGCGTTACCATCAAGCCCATCCCTGCCGTTTTCCATATCGTGCGCTTCGCTGTCAACGGAAACCGCTTCCGGGTCGATATCGCACTCAGAAAGCTCGGCTTTCCACTGCTCGGCGAACACCGCGTCGTATCCCTTTTCGTTCACGGCGCGAACCGTTTCCACGCTCATCGCGCAGGGGTTCACGCGCCCCGCGATATCATCGTTGTCCTGTATGAAGTTGTCGGCACAGTCGGCGAAGTCTTCGCCATATTTCTCCTCGACGTGGCATAGATAGCGAGATGATGGTATCCTTCGCGTCATCGGTCGGCGCATAATCCTCATCATAGGAGAGGTCGTTTAAGATTTCGTCTGCAAGGCTTTCCCGGATGGCATAGACCCCCATATCCCTTAGCTGGTCGAGGGTGCCGTAACGGCAGATATCATCGCAATGGTCGTAGAGGTCGGACTTGAAGCACACGTACTGCGCCATCTGAACCATCTTGTAGATATCGCCCTTGCAGCCTTCGAGAAGGCCGTCGAACTCGGCTTCTTCCAGCCACTCCGTGTGGTCGGGAAGCCACGTGAGAAGGGCATGGTAGTTGTCATCGACCTTATACTCGGCAGTTTCGCCGAACGCTTCGGTGATGTCACCGTCGAAATCAAAATCCTCCACCTCGTCGCGCAAGTCCCCGAGGTCAAGGTCTCCTTGCAGCTGCTCGATAGTAACGAAACCCTTCGGCAGCTTCGGATGGTCATAGGCGTACCGCGCGGCACGCTCGGATGCGGCCTTCTCGACCAGAGTGTTTACCTCGTCCTCATTCTCGCTGATAACCTCGGAGAGGGATGCGATATCGCCGTTCGAGAGATACAGACCGTCACGCATCCAGTCGTAGGTCTCCTTGCAGGAGTTGTAGGCGCGGATGGCGGCAGACGGCTTCATCCCGTCGCAAAACTCGTCTACGAACTCATCCATCCCGTAGTCACGAACAACCATCGCATCGGATGCGAGGGCACCAAAGACTTGCGTGATGGTGGGTTCGCCGTGAACATGAGGGTTCGACTCGAAGGTCGTGAAAAAGTCTTTCCCGCCGTTCGCAATGGTGAGGGAATACTTCACATGGTCGGGAGTGAAGGTGCCTTCCACGATGGGTTATCTCCATCTGGAAGCGGGCTAGGTAGTCGGCAACCGTTTCCGGTGTGTTATATGCCATAGCGTGTTCCTTTCCATCGGAAGCCTTCGCTTGGCTCCCAATAATAACTTATTAAGGGGAAGGGGCGCACCGGTTTCGGCACGCCCCTTCGGTGAGCGGTAGCAGGTTTTCGGTAAGCGTCTACGCGCCGAGGATTTCCTTCGCCCAAGAGCCGGACTTTACAAGCCCCATCATGGTCGTGATGAGAACGGCGATAGTCTTGATGATGACACCGAACGAGTCGAATGTTTCTACGCCCTGTGCGAGACCAAGCATCTCAGCCTTTCCAAGTCCACCGGAAACCGCGAGGGCGGTCACAAGATGCGGGTAGAGGTAGAGGATAAGAACCATGACCACGCCTGCGAGGGCTGCTGCCGCAAAGTTCTTGAGGTAACCGATTCCGATTTGCTTCGTCTCCTCGAAGCCGAGAAGGGAAATGGGAATCGGAGAGAAGGCGGCATAGACATAGAGCTGAACGGAACGCCCGAGGGCAACGACCATCGAAACGGCATAAAAAACGAGTCCGACCGCCCATGAAATGAGTCCGAAAATCAAAAGGAGGAAGCATCCGCCGAACGTGGCATCGGCCGCATCATCCTTGGTCATCTCGATTCCGGGTTCATACCAGTTTTTCGATTGCAGCTTGTCCGACACGTTACCAACGAGGTCGTTGAAGATGCTGTAGATGGCGGAAACGAGGTCGAGGGCGTTGTCGATGAAGTAGCTGAGGATGCAGTAGGTCACCACGAGGAATACGATATCCTTCACGGCGGGAAGGGTGCTCGTCGCGTCGATGCGCTGGCTAATCTTGATGAGTTGCATCAGCATGAAGAGACCTAGGATGGCATGGGCAACGGGGATGACCCCGGCCTGATAGAAGTCTTTTACCACGCCATACGGCTCGGTTGTTCCGAAAAGCTCGTTGAACGGCCCGGAAATGAACTTCGCATCAAGCGTCTGGTTGATGACACCGAAATAGGTATTGAAGAGCGTGGCAGCGATTTGCAGAAGCCACGTTTTAATCATGTTGGGGATATCAAGGAAGTCCCCGATGATACCCGCATAGGCCGGATGGGGAATGAGGAGCACGAGTGCGCAGGCAGCGAAGAGCGCGAATGTGCCCGCGAGACAAGCCTTTCTCCTGCGCAGGGGAACCGTCTTCGTCTCCTCATGCTGTGTGGATTGTAAAGTCAGTTGTTCATTCATAGAGATTCCTTTCTGCCTGCATGGCGATGCTGCCCTAGCCCTCGAAGGAGAACTCGCCCGTGGACTGCTCGTAAACGCAGGTGATGGAAACAGAGTTTGTGTCGTTGAGCTTGAAGTCCGTGGTGATGACCCCGTTCTCATAGTCGAGGTTCACGACCTTCTGCCATGTAGCTTCGGTGACGGAAGGGTAATGGACGGCGCACCACTTGGAGAGGGCGGTGGTGACGGCCTTCTCATCCCCGCCGAAGAGTTTCGTGACCTCGCTGTTAATGCCCTTCACGGTAATGTTTGCCACCGCTTCGGCACGCTCGTATGCGGTGTTTTTCTGAGCGAACATCGTAGAGCTTGTAAGGGTGGAGATGGTGTTCTCACCGGGGGTCTTAGAATCGGAGTTCACCGCAGCGCCACTGCCGTCCGTGTAGGTCACGATATGGGTGCCGGTATCGGTCTCGAAGACGATGGTATAGAGAGAGCCGCCGTACCCATCGGAGGTCTTTTCCACGCGGGAGATGGCGTAACTATGGACGGTCGGGGTTCCGTTCACCGTTTCCACGTAGGAGTCATCGGCAAACTTGAGGGTGTAGCGCCCCTCGCTTACCGACCAGACGGAAGAGGAGAGAGTGTCGATGAGTTCCTTGGTATCGGTATCGTATCCCTTGATGATTTCCTTCTGGGCATCGGTAAGCTCTACTTTCCCGGTTTCCTCCTTCGTCTTCTTCTCAGCGGCTGTGGTAGTGTCCGTGTTATTTCCTGCGTGCTGCTCCTTTGCGGTTTCCGCGCGGTGATGCGACACGTTGATGGCGCTCATGGCAGAGCCGCAGGTGAACATCAGGAGCAGGCACAGGGCGATGACGGAAAACTTCTTGTGTTCCGCCATCCATGCTTTCAGTTTCTTCATAGCAGGTATCCTTTCTGGTTTCCTAGCGCCAGTCCCATGGATAGCCGCAGACAACCCATCCTCTTCCGTTTTGGGAAACCCAATCGGACAGGGAGATGGTGCGCAGACCGGAGTAAATGCTATCCATGACCTTGCCGTCACCGATATAGATGCCGACGTGCCCGTAAGCGTTACCGGCGGCGGTGTTGGAGCCGTATTGGGCGGAGATGAGCATTCCTACCTTTATCTGGGAGAGGTCGGTGGTGGCGCGTTTCTGGCTGTAATTGGCACCGTATCCCTGATTGCCGAGCTGCGTATTGCCGTTGCCGCCAACGGGATGACCGGCTCTTGCATAGACCTTGTTGTCCATGTGGCGCAAAGGTTGGCTCCCGGCCACGGAGTCTGCGAGCAGGCATTCACGATATCCTTCTGCCACTGGTCGGCGCTCTGGTAGTCCTGCCCGCCACCGGGAATGAGGGTGGTGCCGGAGTATTGGTTCTTGAACTCCTCTGCGGTCATGGAGTCGAGCTTGGCAACGAGCGGATAGGCTTGGCAGATGGAACGGTACTGGGCGATATACTGTCCTGCGACGCGGTGTAGTACCCACCTCGCCGAGGGCACGCAAAAAGAGTTCGGAGTTATTGGTGTCGATGGCCTTCTGGTAATTGGCAACGCGGGTGTAGTTGGACTGCTTGTAAAGATGCTCACACCGGTATTTCATGTACGAATCATCGTCTTTGAAGACGGCGAAATCCGCGTAGGTCTTGTAGCAGAGCCGGAAGCGCTGTATTCGGTGGTGAGCATTTTAACGGAACCCGTGATGAGTCCGCCGTAGTCATAACCGGCATATTTCACGCCGCCGTAGTTGTGGTACAGCCGCCCGAGGTCGGAACCGGAGTCCGAGGTGCCGTTCTCAATCATCATCTGGCCGAGGAGTGCCGAAGCGGGATATCCGTACTGCTCGTGGGCGTTCAGGCACGCGAGCACGAGGTCGTAGGTGACCCATGCAGGCATCCCGTCAAGCGATGCGCTCTTTTGCTCCTCATCGGCGGCACCTCCACCGACAACGGAAATCAGGCCGAAGGCAAAATGAAGGCAATGATGAGTGGAAAGAATTGGGAGATGGCACCGGCAAGTGATGAAAGCATTCCCTTGATGCCACCGGAAAGAATCGTGAGCGCCTTTTTCTTTCCGCTTGCGCCGCAGCATTCTCGTAGACGTTCCTATGGAAGTATTTGGAGAACTGCATCCGCTTCTGGGCAGCTTTTTTATCCAGTTTCTCGGTGCGGTATTTCTTTTCCGAGAGGGCACCGAGAGAGTCTTTCTTTTCAAGTGCATCCTTACCGGAACGAAGGTGCTTTCTCGCCTTTCCGGCAAGTTTCGCGCCGGTGTGCGTGGTTGCGACCAAATCGTCCGTGCCTTCCAGCTCGGAGTCTTTGAGAGCGTTGTGGGCAGCTTTTGCGGCTACACCCTTTGCACCACGTTTCAGGCTCTTATTCAGATTGTGGCGAGACTGCACCTTTTTCGTGAGGGCATTTTTTCCGGTTAGCTGGCTACGGGATTTTCCGTCAAGGGCATCGGCGGCGGAAGTCTTCTTACGTTTCCTTGCGATGGCATCGAGGGCGGTACTTCCCGCGCCGTGCGTGCCCTTCTTGCCGACGGAATAGAGGTCACCCTTTAAGGCTTTGGCGCTCTTATCTGCCTTTTCCACCAGACCGGTATTGACGGCATCCGTCTTTTCGGTCTTGAGGAGATTGCTCATGGCTTTCTCACGGTCGTTTCCGCCGGTCGTGAAATCCGAAGCTTCATCTGACGTTCACCGTCCTTTCCGGGGTCTTCTTACTGGGTTGCTAGATAACAGGTTTTGCATCTTTCTTGTTCCCAAGCCCCGTCTTCTTCGTCTCATTGGGGTTCGTGGAGAACAGGTCATAGAGAACGTTGCCGGACGGGAACTTGCCGCGAATCGGCACGCGGGCGTTTCCTGCGATGAGCAGGCCGTCACCCGGCTCTGCGGACTCGTCGATGCATTCCTCCTCCTGCTCGGACAGGTTCAGAAGCTCCGCCCACTTCATACGGTCGAGCGGGGACTGCTTGAGAAGCATGAGGAAGTCCGCGTTAAGGACGATATTTCGCGCCGCTTCGTTGGCGAGCATCGCCGTGGCGTTCTGACTGATACCTGTCAGCAAAAGTCCGAATTTTCGACCCTCATTCGAGAAGCGGGAGAAGTAGTTAAGTACCGTCGGGTACGCGAACATACTCTGCATCTCCTCGACGTAGAGCCATGTGCGGACATTTCGCTTTGCATTGAAGTACATGCGGTTGCGGACGGCTTCGCAGACATTGATGAGGGCGAAGACCAGCATGGAATCCGGCAGGTCTTTCAGGTTGAAGTCGACGATGCGGGTGTTGAAATCGACGTTGCTCTGATGGTTGAAGAAGTTCATGGAACCCTTCACGAATCGCTCGTAACGGAGTGCGATGACCTGTGCCTGCTCCTCCGGCTGCTCGTTCGCGGCATCGTAGAAGTCCTGTAAGGTCGGCGGAAGATTGTCTCCGCGCTCTGCGGCCTTCTGGAAGGCAAGCTCGGTGCAGCGCTGTACGAGCGACTGGTCAACCTCAGAGAAGTTCGACCCGGCTTCGGCAGCGGAAGCGCCCGCCTGAGCTAACATCGCGTCCACCTTGAACGCAATCTGCTCGTTTCTCGTCATGTGTTCCACGGATACCGTATCGAAGGGGTTCAGATGGGTTCCGGTACCCACGCCGAAGTGGTAGGTGCTACCGCCGTAGCGTTCGGCGATAGCGGTGTACTCGCCTGCACGGTCGATGACGTAAATCTCGTCCGTCGGATTGGAGAAGATGGTGCCCGTCATCTCGGTCTTGGTGAACATACCCTTACCGGAGCCGGTCTTGCCGCAGACGAAGCCCATCGGCGAGGTGAGCTTCTTGCGGTTGCAGACCACGAGGTTGCGGCTGTGCTTGTTCTGACCGTAGAAGTTGCCGCCCGCATCGTCAAGCTCCTGCGTGGCAAACGGAACGAGGATGGAACCTGCGCCGTGGTGAACATGCGGGAGATTTCCACGTGGTTATGGCCGAGCGGGAGGATGGAATTAAGTCCCTGACGCTGGCGATAGTCATAGGTGTCAAGCTCGATGGAGTTCTGACGTGCCGTGGAGATGATGCGAAGTACCTGCGTATCCAGCGCTTCCTTGCTCTCCGCGTAAGTGTAGACAAGCCCCGTGAAGACATAGAGACGCTGGTTCTTGTTCTGCAAGTGGTCGAGCACGTCCTCCGTCTCCTCCTTGGAGTATTTCAGCTCCTGCGGAGGATGGAGAAGTCATAGCCTTTGTTCACTGCCGAGCGCTGTTCCTCGATGATTTCCTTGTCAATCCATGCGGAACGGGTGCGCACGTAATTGATAGCCTTGGATTTATCCATGGGCTGCACGTACCACGTGATAGCCATGGGGATAGGAAGGTCTGCCATGTCGGCAAGTGCGCGGTCGGAAAGTTCCGAGCCGAACTTCTTCATCACGAGTACCTGTGCGTAGACCCCGTTATCGAGTTTTACGCAGTCGTTATAGTGGCCGTCCGGGCGGAAATCAATCTGCGTCGGTGCGATGCAGTCCTTGGTAGTCTGTAAGCGCTTGGCGGAAATATCGCGCTGGTAATCGAACAGGAACGGCTTATAGGGGTTCAGGAGTGAATGGATGACAGAAAGGCGCTGGGTGCCGTTCATAAGGTGTGCCTTGCTGCCGATGGAGTTTAGGATGCGGGAGGATTCGACCTCGATACGGGAGAGCTGACGCGCTGCATCTTCTGCGGTGTCTGCCGTCACGGAATAGGTGAGGTAGCGGTTCCTGCGGATGTTGCTGACCCCCTCCTTCACCTTATCGTTCAGGATGTTGTTGAATACCTGCGCGTCGTTCCTTGCAGCATCGTTTGCCTGACGCTCCGGGTCGAAGAACTTGCGATGACCGACCTCTTCCTTGAGGAGCGGCGTGTTGATGACGCTCATCTGCACGAGCGTATCCGCACCGAACTGGTCGTAAAGGCGGGTGATGGCAGAGAACATGGCTTTCTGCTGCTCATCGCGCACCGAGTGGTAACTGGTGTCATCGAAGGCGATGGAAGAGGAAAACATCCCCTCCTCCACCTCACAGATGCCGTCCTGATACATCTTGTTGTAGCCGATGTAGTTCACCACGTCTTTCGCGGAGTCGCGCTTCTTTCTGGCATCGGCCATCTTATCGGACAGCTCCTTGTCCCTGTCCTTTAACTGGGACTTGATGGAGCTGTAGGTCTTTTTCGCTTCCTTCTCGGCCTTCTTGGCTTCCTTTTTCCTGCGCTTCATCTCGCGCTTGGCGTGCTTCTTCTCCTTTCGGGTCAGCTTTCCGGCACCCTGCGTGACGTGTGCGACCTGAGAGATGGCATCCATGTCGATAGCGCCGGTATCGGAGCGCAGGGGCGCGGTGTTCCCGAACCCGTCACCGGATGCGTGGACGAACGCGTCCACGTCAAATGCGGCGTTAAGAGATGACCCGTCCTGCCCTTGGGGAGTAGGATTCGATGCCGCGAAGGTTTCCCTGCTTTCGGTAGTGTTTTCCATAGATAGTTCCTTTCTGCTTGCTGTTTTCCGACTCAGAGAGAAGTCCCGCAAGACGCATGGACGGCTTGTAGAAGATGCGGTCGTTCGTGAAGTTTGCCTTAAGCCAAAGCGGCGCAAACTGCTCGAAGGGCATCCCGCAGGGCTTCACGAAGCCCACGCACCAAAACGGCAACGAGACGGCGTAGATAAAATAGGTGCAATCGCTGACGTTCAGCCCCAAAACGAAGTAGATGTAAAGCCCGGCAAGTACCGAGACAGAAAGCGCACCCGTGATGGATACCAGGGTGCGCATGGTCATCTTGCCTACGATTTTGGGCTGATACTCGGCGATATCCTTGTGTACTGCTACAGAGAGCATGTTAGATATCGCTCCTTCTAGCCCGCGAGGGAACCCCAGTTGATACCGGTCTTGAAGTACACGGCAGCACCCACGACGATGGCACCGCCGATAATCATGGCGAGGGCACCGGAGAGCTGACCGCCGCCGCCCTGCATACCGTCCTTGATGGTAAGACCAAGGTTCACAAGGCCGAAGACGATGAGGATGCCGCCGAGGGCGGTCACACCATCAGAGAGAAGGTTTTTCACGTTTGCCAGCATGGTTGATTCCTTTCTTGTTTACTTGTTTTCTAGTAACCGTACAGATGGGCAAAGGCGATACAGGTAAGTCCCGCGACGATGATTGCAACGGCTTTCCGTATCTCCCCGCCCCCGCCGCGAAGAAGTCCCGCGAGGGTCATCCCAAGATAGATGATTCCCACGACGGTGAATGCGCCCGCAGCGGTTCCTATCGCCGGGGCGGCGAGTTTGACGAGTGTTTCCAAGTTCCTTCCTCCATTCGTCCCCTTTCTGCCTTTTTCGCGTGGCATTTCTCTTAATTATAAGTGACTACCGGTTTAGCAATATGCCCAGAAGCCCCTTCCTTGATTTTTTCCATGCCGCCCACTTCCACGCTGTGAACTCCGCACCCATATCCTCATCGGGGGTGTACGGCTCGCAGCCGTTTTTCAGATACCGCTCGAAATCGAAGGAGTTCTTATGCAAACGCTTCCAGTTGCGCTTATCCACGATATAGCGGTATCGCTTATGGGCGTGGGGGTCGTACTTATCATCCATGAGCGGGTTGGTACCGGCGATGAGCAGGATTGCCTTTAAGCGGCTCATCTTTCCGATTTCTGCTGCGTCGATAAGGTCACGACCCTGAATCTGCAAGTTCTTACTGGCGCTTGAGGATTGTCCCGTGGACTCGTTATAAGTCATCTGATGGATGGTCTGCTTGCCAATCATCTCCGCAATCTCCTTGTTGGTGGAGTTGGACTTGCCACCGAGGAAGAGCGTCGAGTCGCAGCAGTCGATGATGGTCTGCGCCTTCTTATCGTATTTGCTTTCCAGCTGCTCATGGATTGCAGGATGATGGTGATGCCGATGTTACGGGAACGGGTGACCGCGATGGTCTCCTCAATCTGCGGGATAGTGCCGATGTTGGCGAACTCATCGAAGATGAAATGCACCGGGGTCGGGAGTTTCCCGCCATAATCCGAAAGGGCTTTTCGGCACAGCTGGTCGATGGTCTGCCACATGAGGATGGCGAACAGGAAACTGAGGGTCTTGTCGGTATCGGAGAGGATGCCGAAAATCGCCACCTTCGCATCCGGGTCACCAAGGGTGTCAATCTCCATCTCGTCATAGGTCAAAAGCTCGCGCACGCCGTCCGTCGCGATGGGCGCAAGGCGCACGTTGCAGGAGATGAGGATGGATTTTAAGGTCTTTCCTGCGGCCACCTTGAAGTTCTTGTAGTTCATCAGGGCGAAATCCTCGTCGGCGGAAAGTCCCCCGCAGTCGGCGGGCTTCACGCCATCGGAGTTGCGCTTGAACTTACTGGGCACCCAAGACCAGCCGTTATCTGCCTGCTTGGTGCCAAAGCTCCTTGAAAGACCGGCATTTCCCGCAGCGTCAGGAGAAGAGCCGTCGTTCTGCTTGTACTTCTTGCCCTCCTCGATTTGAAGGAACATGAGGTCAAGTGCGGACTTGAAGTTCTCATCGTTCTCTCGTGCTTCCGCAAGGGAGAGGAGCGTGAGAAGTGAGGACATGTTGTAGTCCTTCGCCGGGAACCAGTCACGCAACAAGGCGATGAGCGCCGTGTAGAGCATCTTCTCCGCGTTCTCCCAGAACGGGTCACCGCTCGATTTCCCCTCGGGGTTCGTGTTCATAATGAAGCAGTTCACGAAGGAGAGAATATCGGTATCCGTCTTCACGTACTTTAACGGGTTGTAGTGCATGGACTCATCAAGGTTGATGGTATTGAAGCTCTTGAGCTTATAGCCGTTGTCCGTGAACAGGTATCCGGCATCCTTAAGAAGGGTTCCCTTTGGGTCGGTGACGAAGTAGCTGGTGTTGAGCTGGCAGATGTTCGGGGTCACGTAGTTAAAGGTCTTACCGGAGCCAGAGCCGCCGACCACGAGGACGTTTAGGTTGCGGTCATATTCCGGGTCGAACTTGGGACGGTGCAGGGCAAGGCCAAAGTTCTTGGTGAAGAGAAGATTGTTGTCTTCGGTCTGCAAGTCCTTAAACTTCTTTCCTCCTTCACAGTGCC
>ENA-OPZM01000919-OPZM01000919.1-human-gut-metagenome-genome-assembly--contig:-NODE-919-length-11492-cov-2.306995_pt1 | contig 11492 bp, 11 predicted proteins | sample MGYA00242478_ERZ504493 | MGnify/ENA primary metagenome ERZ504493 (study PRJEB26092, sample SAMD00036227) | human gut metagenome | host: Homo sapiens | study: EMG produced TPA metagenomics assembly of...
CGTTCATCAACACCATTGTTCAACACTTTTCTACGATAATTTAGGACAAAATACTACATTGATATTACAAGTAATATACTTATATTATTATTTGATTTATATTTCATAAAAGTATTATATAACTATTAAAAAATATAATACAATAAAAAACAATGATATCGAATCATTGTTTTTTAGCGAGCTTATATCCCCATAAATAAATTTAGGGGGCTTTACGCTCGCATTTGGTAATTTTTATGTCTATTTCTCGTCGCAATTTTTCAAATTAGCTGGAATTACTACAGCTTTATTAGCTATAGATAGTATTGGTTTTATTAATCAGCCTAAAATTGGTCGCTCACCTAAGGGGTGATGAATTGGCTAAGATTTTAAAATCTCCGCATTATGTAAATGGAGAATTTCAAAATCTTGAGTACATCTGTTTTAGTCAATAAAGATAATTATTATACTGGTATCAAAGAAATTCTATTTCCTACTAAAGGTGTAACTATACCTAAGGAAAATATTCCTACGCAAAAAACAGATTTAAAATCTTTAAATCCTAAAGAAAATCTACTTATTTGGTTTGGTCATTCTAGTTTTTATTTGCAAATTGATGGTATCAAGATATTAGTTGATCCTGTATTCAGTGATTATGCCTCCCCTTTATTTTTCATCAATAAAGCCTTTGCTGGTACAAATATATATACAGCTAATGATATACCTGATATTGATGTTTTAATCATCTCTCATGACCACTGGGACCATTTAGATTACGCTACTATTATGAGCCTAAAGCATAAAATCAAGCATATTGTTTGTCCTCTAGGTGTTAGTAGTCATTTTTATCATTGGGGATTTAATCCTAATATAATTCATGATGAAGATTGGTATAGCGAAATAAAACTTAGTGATAATTTAAAAATTCATATTTTACCTTCTCGCCATTTTTCAGGAAGATTTTTAGAAAATAATAAAACTCTTTGGGCTTCTTTTGCCATCATTACACCTACAAAAAAAATTTTTTATAGTGGTGATGGAGGATATAGTCCTCAATTTCGTGAAATTGGTGATTATTTCCAAGGCTTTGATTTAGCTATCATGGAAAATGGTCAATATAATACATCTTGGGCACAAATTCACATGATGCCCGAAGAAGTAGCTCAAGCTACTATGGATTTACAAGCTAAAATGCTTTTACCTGTACATTGTGGAAAATTTGCTCTAAGCCCTCACCACTGGCAAGATCCTTTTGAACGCATTTATACAGCTAGTCAAAATAAATTGTATAAACTATTCACTCCACTATTAGGGGAAACTGTATTTCTTGATCAAAATAATCAAAAATTCAACAAATGGTGGACTACTATCTCATAAATACTATATCTCAAAATTTATTAAATAAATTAATTAAAAACATTTTCTATAATAAAAATGAGATATCAAAATAAAATTTAATATCTCATCACTAATCTTTATATTATTTCAAATATCTATTTTGCACAAATTTTGTTAATATAATCATTCAATTCTTTATTACTATTATATACAATCCATAATCTCTGTATAACTTTTCTATAATAATTATTATCACTTTTAGATAATCAGAAGCTACTATTGTTTCATTTTTTTCCATAGCTACATCTTTCGCAAATTGGAAACAATATCCTAATACTTCTTTTCCTATAAGGGAAAATTTTATAAAAAATTTCTTCTTCTGCATTAATTTTTCTTTTTATTAAATATTCCATGTCTCCTACTTTCTTTAAAATATTTTTTAACTCACTTATATCATTCATTAACCTAGCAATATCATTATATAAAAAAATATTTCTTTTTATTTTAAGTAAAAAAACTATACATGCTAATTGAAAAGTTCTTCCATTTTTTATCATTGGCAATATAATATCTTGCTCAAATTCAAATTCTTTTAACTTATTTTTAAGAAAATTTTTGTAATAATAATCTATTTTTAGTAAATCTGCTATAACTCCAGCCTTCACATCTTTAAATATATAATCATATTCACTATCATACATTTTTGCTGAATTACTTCTAGCAGATCCTGGCATTTGTAATATACCTGCTAATGATAACTTTCCTACCTCATCTAATTTAGTATTTTTATAAAGCTTATCCTTATATTGCTTTGGAACCACTTCTCCTCTTTTTGTAATATAATATACTCCTACTTTAGCTAAATTTTCTTTTAAAAGTAATTGTTCTGGAGCATTAGCTTTTAAATCAGCTTTCTTTATTGGCTTTTGTGCATTAGATGCTTCTGCTATATCATAAACAAATTTACTTTTCTCTTGAATATTACTTCCTTGGTATACAATCACTTTACATTGTAAATAAAAATCTTCGTCTATATCAATTTTCCCTATTCGAGTTGTAGTTTGCCCTCCATTTATAATAGAAAAATTTTTTTAATCTCAATGTTTTATCTTCAATATTTATAATTCTCACAAGCAATAATTATTCCATTATTTTTATACCAAAATTTTTGAGGCTCATTTTTTTATAGTACTTTCTATAGCACTATCTACAAGTTTTTGTCTAACATAATATCTCAAATTCATACCTAATAAATTATTTCCTTTTCTATAGTATAAATCTTGAAGTGATTTTGCTGAAATATTTACAATAACAGAACTATTATACTTTAAATAATTATTTTTTCGTCAATGATTAATTTATCTTCCTCAATAAATAATTTTCCATTTTCACATAATTCAATTTGATTTTTCTATATCTTTTCTTAAAAATATATATCTATATCAATATCAAAATCTCTGAAAAGTTCCCTAGCTTCTTTTTATAATATTATCGCGATTCTCTTTTGTTCTTCCTTGATATGTAGTAAAAAAACATATTCTTATAGTACCTATTTCATTCTTTTGATTTATAGAATTTTTATAAGCCATTACTAAATTCTTATTAAATGAAGCAAATTTTTCTTCTTTAAACGAATTTAAAGTATTCTTTATTTTATGTAATTCCATTATAATATCGTTTATTTTTAATCTAGATTTATTATAATACTTACTTTGCATAATAATAACATCATTATCTTCACTATTAGGATCATTAAAAATAGCATCTATACCACCATCATTTGCACCATCCGTCAAATAATCAATTACTTCATCTTCATCAAATTTTGCATTATCTTCACAAAAAAAAGAAATATTTCATACATAATAAAGTAAAAACATGATAATCTGTTTTATCTTTAAAATTTACATATTTCTTTTTAAAAGAATCTATTCTATTTACAATTATATCTTGCTTCATATTTTATTCCTCTTATCATTTATTTTAAAAGATCAAAAAAAGGCAGAATACATATCCTGCCTTTTTATTTTTATAAATCAGCCAATTTTTACTGTATGAATAACTTTATAACCTTTAGCTTCTAATTTTGCTTTGATATCATCAATATTAGTAATATCGCCACGAATAACGATTTCGTATTTATTATCTTCTTTTTTACAAGTTATCAAGCTATCAATGCTAACACCTGCTTGTCCAAAGATTTCTGCGATATCTTTAACTACACCAATTTTATCTGTAACTTCTAAAGTAATACGAGTTTTTCCATCAGCTAAGCCCATTACATCTACAAATGTTTTGAAAATATCTGTTTCTGTGATAACGCCTACTACAGCACCCATATTACTTACAACTGGCATACCGCCAATTTTATTTTTATACATAATAAGTGCGGCTTCTTCAATAGTTGCATCTACATTTACAGAAACAACATCTTTTTTCATGATATCTCGAACGCAAATTTTTGCAAGTAAAGAATTTATCTCATATCTTGATAAAGTTGTTGCAGGCGATGGTGCTACACGCATTAAATCACTATCGCTTAAAAATCCTACTAATTTGCCATCATCTACAACAGGTAAGCGACGAAAATTATGTTTTTTCATTAAATGAGCTACTTCATCAACTTTAGTATCAGCTGTTACTGTCATAGGATTTTTCGTCATTCTATTAATAACAAACATTTTTTTCACCTCATATAAATTTATTTTATTATCCTATAAGAAAGGATTCGCTATAAATCTAACGAATCCCTGCATACAATAATTATCTATATAAAATCAGCCACCAAGATATGCTTTTCTTACTTCTTCACTAGCAGCAAGTTCTTTGGCATCACCAGAAAGTGTAATTCGTCCTGTTTCCAAAACATATGCACGATTAGCAATAGAAAGTGCCATATTTGCATTTTGTTCTACTAATAAAACTGTAGTGCCTGCTTTATTGATATCTTGTATTATTGAAAAAAATTTCTCTTATCAATAATGGTGCAAGACCCATGGAAGGCTCATCTAAAAGTAGTAAACGAGGTCTACTCATCAAAGCTCGTCCCATAGCAAGCATCTGCTGTTCCCCACCAGATAAAGTTCCTGCTTGTTGATTTACCCTTTCTTCAAGTCTTGGGAAACGTTCAAATACCATTTTCAAATCCTTAGCAATGCCAGCTTTATCCTTACGAATAAATGCACCTAATTCCAAGTTTTCCATAACAGTCATTTCTGCAAAAACACGTCTACCTTCTGGTACTTGAGAAATACCTGCTTTTACGATATTTTGTGCTGGCATTCCAGCAATATTTTTACCTTCAAACTCAATTGTACCAGTCTTTGGTTTTAAAAGTCCTGAAATAGTGCGTAGAGTTGTAGATTTTCCTGCCCCATTAGCTCCAATCAAAGTAACTATTTCACCTTCATTGATTTCTAGGCTAATTCCTTTTAAGGCATGAATTGCACCATAATAAACATTCATATCATTTATTTTTAACATAAATTCTACACCTCCCCACCTAAATAAGCTTTAATAACTTCAGGATTTTTCTGAATTTCTTCTGGAGTTCCACTGGCAATAATACAACCATATTCTAAAACATAAATACGTTCACAAATCCCCATTACTAAACTCATATCATGTTCAATAAGTAAAATAGATAAACCAAATTCTTTACGTATCCAGCGTATCATTTCCATCAATTCTTGTGTTTCTTGTGGATTCATACCTGCTGCTGGTTCATCTAGCAATAATAATTTTGGTTTAGTAGCCAAAGCTCTGGCAATTTCTAAGCGACGTTGTGCCCCATATGGTAAATTTTTTTGCCACTTCATAAGCTTTATCTTCTAATTTAAAAATCTTTAATAATTCTAGACTTTTTTTAGTGATTTCATCTTCTTCTTTGAAATATCTACCCAAACGAAGTACAGACTCCACTAAACTATATTTTGCATGAGAATCATATGCTATTTTTACATTATCTAAAACAGTTAATTCCGAGAACAATCTTATATTCTGGAAAGTACGTGCAATTCCTCGAGAAGTTATCTGATAAGGTTTTAATCCAACTAAACTTTTACCAGCAAAATCAATAGTACCTGTAGTTGGTTGATATACACCTGTCAATAAATTAAATGCAGTTGTTTTCCCTGCACCATTTGGCCCAATAAGACCTATGAGTTCGCCTTCATTTATCTCTATATCAAAATTAGATACTGCTTTTAATCCGCCAAATACTTTTGATACACCATCTGTTTTTAATAATTCCATAATTATCCACGACCTCCCTTAAAACGTTGGAAAATCTTAAGGCTTGTAATTTCTGTATAACCAAAAAGACCTTGTGGACGATAAAACATTAATAAAATCAATACTAATGCATATGCAATCATACGGAATTCAGGCCAGCTAGCAAGTGCTGCTGATACGAAAGTTACTACAAATGCACCAGCGATTGAACCTGTAATTGAACCTAATCCGCCAAGTACTACCATGATTAAAAAATTAAATGATGCCATAAAAGTAAATGAAGATGGATTGATAATATAGAAAACAATGAGCGAATAATCCACCACCAATACCAGCAAAAATAGCACCAATAGTAAATGCCATTACTTTATATTTTGTAGTATTAACACCCATAGCTTCTGCTGCAATCTCATTTTCACGTACAGCAATACAAGAACGACCATATTTAGAATTAACAAAGTTCTTAATGAAGAACAATGTAAATAACATTATAAAAAATACCCATGGAAAAGTCGTATTATGTGGTATACCTTTAAAACCAGCTGCACCACCTACATACTCTATATTCATGATAACAATACGAATGATTTCTCCTAAGCCTAATGTAGCGATAGCCAAATAATCGCCTTTTAGACGTAATGTTGGCAAACCAATCAAAAATCCCAAAATACCAGCTGCAAAACCGCCAATTAATAAAGCCACAATAAATGGAGAATGAAAATTAACTGTTAAAATTACGCCAACATAGGCGCCTACTGCCATAAAGCCAGCATGACCTAAAGAAAATTGACCTGTATAACCATTTATCAAATTTAAACTTGCTGCCATGATAATATTGACACATACAAGGAAAATATTTAATTCCCAGAATGAGCCAATAATTCTTTCAGCCATTAAAAATTGCAAAACGCCAAATAAAACAATCGCAAGTATTAAAGTTATTATATCTTTTTTTCTAAGAGAATTCACTTTTAACACCTACACTTTCTCATTAGTATTCTTACCAAAAATACCAGATGGTTTGAATAACAATACTAATATTAATATCGCAAAAGCTGCTGCATCACGGAATGTAGAAGATATAAAGCCGGATACTAAAGCTTCTATTACACCTAAAACAATACCACCAGTCATAGCTCCTGGGATACTACCGATACCACCTAATACAGCGGCAACGAAAGCTTTAAGCCCTGGCATAATCCCCATAAGTGGGTCAATAGAGTTATAATATACACCTACTAAAACACCACCAGCGGCAGCTAATGCTGAACCAATACCAAAAGTAAAAGAAATTACTCTATCTGCATTTATACCCATGAGTTGAGCTGTTTCTGTATCAAAGGATACAGCACGCATAGCTTTACCCATTTTAGTTTTCTGTACAATGTAAGTGAGTAATACCATCAAAATTACAGTAATGATAAAAATTAATAATTGCTGTCCATTAATTACAAATGAACCAATATTTAAAGATAAGGAATCAATAACATTTGGAAAAGTTCTTGGTGTTGGTGAAACAAAATACATACTTGTATATTCAAGGAAAAATGAAACCCCAATCGCTGTTATTAATAGTGATATACGTGGAGCTTTACGCAATGGTTTATACGCTATTTTTTCTACTAAAATTCCTAAAAGACCAGTAACAACCATAGATATGATAAGTGCTGGAATAATTGACATCTTAGTCATTGTTACAGCATAAAAGCCTACATACGCACCAACCATATAAATATCACCATGGGCAAAGTTTATCAACTTGATAATACCATATACCATGGTATAACCTAAAGCAATCAATGCATAAATACTACCTAAGGAAATACCATTGATTAATTGCTGTATTAATTGCTCAAAAAAATCCATCTTACTTTCCTCCTTCACAAAGAAAGGCCGCAAAATTGCGGCCCTTTCACCTAGTATAATCAGCCTTCTGCTGTTGTTGGTGTAACTCTTTGTTTAAGAACTTTATTACCATCTTTCATTTCAATAATGAAAGCATTTTTGATCAAGTTGTGATTTTCATCAACAGTAAGTTTACCTGTACCAACTTGTAAATCTTTAGTTTCTGCTAATGCTTTCTGAATTGCTTCTGGATCTGTGCTACCTGCACGTTTTATAGCATCAACGAGCATTTTACCTGCATCATAACCAAGAGCAGCAAATACACCTGGAGCATGACCATATTCTTTTGTGAATGCATCTACAAAAGCTTTAGCATCTGGATCTGTTTCAGTATAGTGAGTGATGAAGTAAGTATTATTAAGTGCATCTGCACCAGCGATATCTACTACTTTTGTATCATCCCAACCATCTGTACCTAAAATTGGTTGTGTAATACCAAGTTCACGTGCTTGTTTTACAATTTTACCAACTTCTTCATAGTAAGCAGGAATATAAATTATATCTGCATTTGCTGTTTTAATATTTGTAAGAGTTGCTTTAAAGTCTTGGTCTTTAGCTACGAAAGCTTCTTCCATTACGACTTTACCGCCTAAAGCTTCAAATTTATTTTTAAATACTTCAGCTAAGCTCTTAGAATAATCTGTACTAGAGTCTAAATAAATAACAGCTGTTTTAGCTTTTAATTCGTTAGCTGCAAAAGCTGCCATTGTATTACTTTGTAATGGGTCAATGAAGCAACCACGGAATACAAATGGTTTAACTTGACCATTTTCTACTGTAATATCAGGGCTTGTTGCATCAGGTGCGATAATTGGCACTTTATTTTCAGTTGCTACCTGAGATTCAGCTTGTACCGCACCAGAAGTTGCAGGTCCTACGATAGCTACAACTTTATCATCAGAAATAAGTTTTGTAGCTGCGTTAGCTGCTTCAGCAGGGTCTGATTTATTATCAGCTTCAACTAGAGTAATTTTTTTACCATTAATTCCACCGGCATCATTAGCTTCTTTGATAGCTAATTTCAAACCTTCTAATGTTGTTGTACCATAGTTGGCAACATTACCAGTCATTTCAAAATTGGCACCGATTTTAATTTCATCACTATTTGCTGCTTCTTCACCGCCACAACCAGCGAAAATGCTACCGAACATTGTCATACCAAGAAGTAATCCTGCTATGCGCAAACGTTTTTTTAGAAAAATTCATTATGATTCCTCCCAGCATAGGCCTAAAATATAATTATTATAATTCCTTTATGTAGGTCTTAGTCTTGATGTTGTTTATTATACTTTACAAGTTTACAACAGTCAAGTACCTAATTTAAAAATTTTATATTTTTTATCTTTTAATAAGCAATAAATAATATGTACTATCTAGTAAATATATCCTTATTTTTTACACTAAAAATATTTATTTACAATAAATTCCCTATTTCTTAATTATATATTTAAATCTGTTACCTTTAAATATATATATTTATGTATATTATTACAGGACATTTAATTATAATGCTTAATTATGATGCTTATTTTAATAAACTTCTACCACTCTATCATTACTTATGATAGAATAAAAAGATAGTACTATTTTTTATAGGAGGATTTAAATTGTCGGAATTACAAACTGAAATTCAAAAACGACGTACTTTTGCGATTATCTCTCACCCAGATGCTGGTAAAACTACTTTAACTGAAAAATTATTGCTCTATGGAGGTGCAATCCATTTAGCAGGTTCTATAAAATCCCGTAAAACTCAACGTCATGCTGTTTCTGACTGGATGGAAATTGAAAAACAGCGTGGTATTTCTGTAACTTCTAGTGTGCTTCAATTCGATTATGCTGGTTGTCGTATCAATATCCTTGATACTCCAGGTCACCAAGACTTCAGTGAAGATACTTATCGTACACTCATGGCTGTAGATAGTGCTGTTATGATTATCGACGTAGCCAAAGGTGTCGAAGCACAGACAAAAAAATTATTCAAAGTTTGTAAACAACGTCATATTCCAATTTTTACATTTGTTAATAAACTTGACCGTTTTGGTAAAGCTCCACTTGAATTAATGGAAGAAATCGAAGATGTTTTAGGTATTCGCTCTTATCCAATGAATTGGCCTATCGGTACAGATGATCATTATAAAGGTATTTATCACCGCGAAACTGAAAAAGTAGAATTATTCAGTGAAGATACATCTCATGGTCAAGAAAAACGTGAGTCTGTAATTTTTGATTTAAAAGACCCAAAAGCTAAAGAAATCATTGGCGACACTGATTATCAAGCTTTATTAGATGATATTGATTTACTTGATGTTGCTGGCGAACAATGGTCTATGGACAAAGTAAATAAAGGTGAATTGACACCTATGTTCTTTGGTAGTGCCATGACTAACTTCGGTGTACGTGGTTTCTTAGAAGAATATCTTCGTCTTGCACCAGCTCCTCAACCTCGTATGAGCTCTGATGGTCTTATCAGCCTGATGATGAAAATTCTCTGGCTTCATCTTCAAAATTCAAGCTAATATGAACCCTGCTCATCATGATAGATTATCCTTCATTCGCATTTGCTCTGGTAAATTCGAACGTGGTATGAGCGTTTATCATATGCAAGGTGGCAAAGCTGTAAAACTTTCTCAGCCACAGCAATTCTTAGCTCAAGACCGTCAAATCATTGATACTGCATACCCTGGAGATATTGTTGGTTTATTTGACCCTGGTATTTTCGGTATTGGTGATACACTTTGTATGCCTTCTCATAAATTCAAATTTGCAGATTTTCCTGTATTCCCACCAGAAAGATTTGCTCGTGTTTCTGCTAAAGATACTATGAAACGCAAACAATTCGTAAAAGGTATCATGCAGCTTACACAAGAAGGTGCTGTACAATTATTCCAACAAGCAGGTGCTGGTATGGAATCTTATATCGTTGGTACTGTAGGACAATTACAGTTTGATGTATTAGAATACCGCTTAAAAAGCGAATATAATACAGAAATAGTCATGAATATGCAACCATTTGAAGTTGCTCGTTGGCTTCGCTTCAAAGATAATCGTCCTGTAACTCCAGAATCTCTCCGTGGTGCTGACCGTGGAATGTTTGTATATGATATGAAAGATCGCCCTGTACTTCTTGTAAACAATGAATGGGCATTAGGATGGATTCAAGACAATAATCCAGATTTAGAAATGTTCCCTGTACCACCAGAAAAAGAAGATGCTGAAGACGATATGAAATAATTTAATAAATAAAAAACGACTACGCTTAAATGCTTAGTCGTTTTTTTTTGTCAAAATATAATTGTTTTATATGTTTTGCAATCTCTTGTAAATTATTTGGCACAAGTTCGATATTATAGCCAATGAATAATGGTGATGTTGCAAATCTAGGCATTATTTTTACATGTATATTGCCTTCAATTAAATAAAAGAATAAATTATAACTGCTACAATTTACACTGAAATGATTCATGATATAATCGACGCTATTTGCACAAATTCAGCTAAGGTATCGATATCATTTAGACCTTGCATAATCACATTGACTTCTGTAAATCCCACACGTGGCTTTGTAGACAAGTTCATAACTACATTATTTTTTTCTGCAATTTTAATGCCTTCAAATTGGCGTTTATCACACATATTTTTAAACTCTAAATTTTTAATGCCCACAATTTGCATATGTGGATGACGCATAGTTCCACCAGATAAAGGCCCATGATTTTTGAAGAAAAGTACTGTTTTATATTTTTTACTATTAATGATATTGAGCCAGTGATTTATACTAAAATGCATGAGTTCTTGCATATGCTCTAAAGTATAATCTGGAATATCTGCATTACATTCACTGCCTTCAATAATTAATAATTGATAAGCTTCTTGTAAAACTTGATATTTATTTTCTAATAATATCATATCATTTTTTATTTCTATGATATTTTTTAAACTTTTCACATCACAAAATGGACAAGCAACTTTCTCTATGTACAATATTTTCAGGTTTTGATTTACCAATATTTATATCAAATCCTAGATAATTATAC
>ENA-OPZM01000920-OPZM01000920.1-human-gut-metagenome-genome-assembly--contig:-NODE-920-length-11465-cov-1.993473_pt1 | contig 11465 bp, 15 predicted proteins | sample MGYA00242478_ERZ504493 | MGnify/ENA primary metagenome ERZ504493 (study PRJEB26092, sample SAMD00036227) | human gut metagenome | host: Homo sapiens | study: EMG produced TPA metagenomics assembly of...
GCTTGATGGTTGAGGATGGACGGCAATTGGGCATGGAACTTTCCGACCGTGCCGAACAGATGCGGCGCGAGGATTCCGATAATTCCTCCGTACCGGACATACCGATACCAGATGGCATTGTGGCCGGCAACGATACATTGGCGATGGGGCTGTTGGCGAGCCTTCATGAACGCGGCGTCTTGCGTGTTCCTGATGACATCAGCGTTATCGGCACTGAGGATATGTGGTTTCAGGCGATCAGCCCCATGCCGCTAACCGTGGTGCAGGCTCCTGGCATCGACATGGGCCGCAAAGCCATGACCCAATTGCTTGACTATGCCGAGAACCCGGTCTCTCATGTGCACGGCACCACGTTGATTGAGCCAACATTAATCCGCCGCGCTTCCACCCGCGCCTGATTATTAGGGTGTGTTTACACTAGTTGATGAAGAACTTTAGACCTCAACCGAAAACATGAAACCGCATCCTGATTTAGCGACGACTTGTCACTAAATCAGGATGCGGCCAGGCTTGTCCACCGATTCGACCGGATGCGACTATTTTCGGTTGACGGTGATGGCAACTCCGTTAGCGAGAGTGCCCCCAACCGGGCAATGGGCTTCCACATACTCAATCAGACGATTTACGGCGTCCGGATCGCCATCCGCATCCAAGTCGATTGTTGAGCGGAGCCGCTGGTATCCAGGGCGGGCTGAGTTGGTTCCGAGGAATCCGCCCAAGTCGATATCGCCTTCGACGTGAATGTCGAGTTTCTTGATCTTGACCTTGAACTTTGGCGCGAACGCATTGATGGCGATTGCCTGGCAGGAGCCCAACGCATCCAAGAGGAGTTCCACTGGGTTCGGCCCCTTGTCGGTTCCGCCCAATGATTCAGGCTCGTCGACAGTGATGGTGTGATGCGTGCTCGTTGCCGTCACGTTCAGTCCTGCGACATGATGGACATCAGCCTTGAATGTAGTGATTGCCATGATCCTGTTCCCCTTCTGTTTAGACTGGCAGCCTGCGAACCCAGTTTAAAAAACGGAGGAGAAGGAACACGACGAGTCAGCAACAGCATGTGCTTATCGCGCATTATCAACGTGAGGTACGAGACAGGGAATGGATGACTATCCGCAAAAGCGACAAACATCACAGGAACAATGTCTTACGAGACTCAGCGCATGTTCTTTACTCGTGTGTCGCACACGTGTCGTTCCAGGAGTCGTAGTCTGCGTGTGAGTTAGCAGCTGACTCGTTGGCGTACAGTCAGTTGTCCGAGCAGGTAATCCCGATACTGTTTGTCCATTTGATGCCGTATTCGGTTTGCTGGCGTATGGAAGTCCTCGACGGTTTTCTCCTCATGGAATGAGCCCATCATCGTGTAGTAGCTACGACCTAGGGCCGATTCTCCAGTCGAAGTTCATACCCAGGTTAAAGGTGCCGGCGTTGAATTTATCGTGATAATACTTGAACGACTTCTACGAGTGGGTGACGCTCTTCGGGGAATAAAGCCAGTTGTGGAGTACGCAATCATTTTTCTAAGTTCCATATATTCTCCTTGCAAGAGAGCAGCCCATGGCAAAATCACTGAAATTCTAACGTAATGGGCTCACTTCCAGAGGTTCTGGATGCACCCCTATCCTGATGGACTCGGTCATGAAGTCAATGACAGTCCTCGTCAACCACCTCGCAATGGCGGAAATCGCCCCGAAACGTCGACGTTATCAGGAAGCAAAAGGCTGTGCCTAATTTCAGGCTTGCAAATCAATTCCCCGATAGGAGAACGGTATGAGGTTCAGAACGGCTCAACGGAAAAAGATGGTAGCGATTGCCGCGGCTTTGGTGGCTTGTATGATGATGGCCGGATGCGGAGCATCAGCCAATACGGTCGACATATCCAGCATGGAATTCAATCCACAAGGCAAAACCATCAAACAGATTGCTGCAGCATTGGAATCCGGTGAAACCACCAGCCGACAACTTGTCTCCTACTATCTCGACCGAATCAACAAGTATGATGACAACGGTCCAGAAATCAATGCCATCACGCAAATTAATCCACATGTGATGCGGCAGGCGTATCTCAGTGACCGTGGGCGCAAAGACCATGCGCAACACAGCATTTTTTACGGCATCCCATTCGTAGTCAAAGAAAACATCGACGTTGAAGGCATGAACACCACTGCCGGGTCGAAAGTCTTGGAAACCAACAAGGCGCGCAGCAATGCAACCGTCGTGCAGAAACTGATTGACCAAGGCGCCATCGTTCTAGCTAAGACCAATATGTCCGAACTGGCCGCTCCTACGTTGGCTGGGATATAGTTCCTATGGAGGCCAGACTAAGATCCGTACAATCTGAAACGTGACCCATCTGGTTCCAGTAGCGGTACCGCCGCAGCCGTTGCGGCCGGATTCGCACCATTCGGTCTCGGTAGCGATACATCCGGCTCGGTACGCGGCCCGGCATCCGTGACCGGTACTGTCGGAATGCGTGTCACTTACGGGCAGACAAGCCGGTCAGGGGTAATTCCGCTGTCGGACAGTTTCGATGTGACCGGAGCTATCACCAACACTGTCGAGGATCAGGCATTGGTACTCGACGCAATTGTCGGCCCTGACGAGGGTGATGTGGCGACGTTGCAGGCTACACAGGACACCCAGTACGAGAAATCGCTAGCCCAAGCCTCATTGAAAGGAGCGAGGCTCGGTATCGTCAACGTGTTCAACGGCGGCAACAGCGAAGTGGACGAGACCTTCAAAGCCGCCCAAAACGAGTTGAAGAAGGCCGGTGCGACACTGGTCAACATAAACTTGGACAAGTCCTACACCGGCTTATGGAGCAGCATCATGGGACCGGTCGTGACGCCGAATTCGTCACCGACTATGAACCTACATGCGCTACGACGGACGAAGCAAGGCCAAGACAGTTCAACAGCTGATAGACAAGAGCAAAGCCCTGGCTGACACGAATACTCCTGTCAATCCTGCTCGAATCAAAGGCTACGAGACGAACGTGAAGAGCGCCGGCAAGTTTAAGAGCGACGAAGCCCAATCGATTATCTACGAGAAGATGCCGGCACTCACCAACACTGTCGAACAAACCATGATCAAGAACGACGTCGATGCTCTCGTCTACCCGACCATGAGCTGTGTCGCCAGCGTCCGCCATGACGCCAAGGACAACACCTACAAGTGCGACAGCGACGACCCATACGCCGCCTCCTATCTGGCTAGCAGCGCGCACCTGCCGGAAATCAGCGTCCCCGCCGGTCGTGACAGTCAGAACATGCCAATCGGACTCTCCTTCACCGGCGCACAAGACAGCGAGCGAATACTACTAGCCTCGCTGCCGCCTATGAGAAGATAAGTCCGTACAAGAACGGCGACGGTCTGGAGCTCGACTGATTTGAAAGAACGAAGTGGGTTTGCCTCACCATTGGAGCAAGCCCATTTTCGTTATTCACATTAATGGGAGGAATCAATCAGTTTGACTTCTTCGGCGTGCTCTCCGTAGGTGAGTATCGTTGTCGAGCAACCATTGTCGGTTACGGCAATCGAATTGCCGATGCAGGTCCAACCAGCCCATGCTCCATCAACAACTGGACCGATATTGCTAACTGAGAATACATCCACCCCGAATTTTGATGAGAGATGGTGGAAAGGCATCTTCCACTCCTCTCCATATGCTTCTCCTAATCGTTCAGGAGGTACAGCCCATGACGATGGTGCGAGAATCATCTTGGCGCCCATTTTCGCCATGGCTTCGCCAATCATGATCGATTCCATGTGGTTGTCGGCGCATATGTCGATGCCGATTCGACCATACTTAGTATCGAACACGTTGACCGAGGTTCCGGAAGTATACATGTCTTCGACATCGGGAACGAGTTGATTTTCCTATGCTTGCCTAACAGTTCCCCGGTATTTGAGATGAATACCGCAGAGTTATATATATGGTCGCCTTCACGTTCCGTGATCCCGGCGATGATACCGATATCGAAGTCGACCGCCATATCTCTTATTCTCTGATATGTACTCCCCTCTGGGATAGGTTCCGCCTGCTCGGGGGCCGAATCAGCTGCCCATCCGAGGTCGCAGCATTCTGGGAACAGGGCGACATCGGTGTCCCCGACTAGGGACAGCAGCTCCCTCATATGCCACAGATTCCGGTTGAGCTCGTTGGGTTGCACACGCATTTGCATCATTGCGATGGTGGTCACAGTTAACTCCTCGTTGATCCTAAAAAAAGAGAAGGGTGGCCCGATGCCAGTCGAAACAATCAAAGCCACGCCAACTCCTGAACGATTCCAAAGCTGAAAGAGAAAGGGGATGGGAGCCTAGAACCTTCAGAAGGCCTATCAGTGGGTGCTCTCGTATTCGCTGGCCCAACCGTCAACGTATGCGGTCTTCACCGTATCCCATTTTCCGGTGCCCTGCACGTATTCGAGCATTGCACTGCCGACGCCGTCTTTCCACCGTTGGGAGGGCATGAACATTATGCCGTCCCAAGACACATCCTGCTTACCGGCGTCAGCCATCTCCTGATCGGCTTGGACAATCGGGTTCGACGACTTCATGTCACTGAACGACTTGAATGGCGTGACGAAGCCCATGTCATCGGTCATGGCCTTCTTACCCTTGTCACTGGTGATGACCCATTTGAGGAAGTCCTTGGTGGCTTGCTGGTCGGCTTCGGACACCTTGTTGTTGATGGCCCAGTAGTTGTCGCCAGAACCGGTCGCCAGACCCTTTTCCTCTTCGCCGGGCAGACCCATGTAGATTGGGATGGCGCCAACCATGTCGCTTTGACGCCTTCCTTCTGCAGGTCACTCCACGCCCAGGTTCCATTCTGGTAGAAAACACCCTCACCGAGAGCGAATTCGGAGGTCGCATCATTACCGGTCTTAGCGCTCAGTTCAGTCGGAGAGACGGTGGAATCCTTCAAATACAGGTCGAACGTCTGCTTGAGCTCCGAAGATAAGTGCCCTTGATGGTCGCAGGCTGTTCAGTCACACCGTCCAGCTCGTACGCCAATGGGATGCCGGCCAACTGTTCCTTGAAACGCCAGTCGGAACTGGAGTCGAATCCGGCTGAGGTGAACGCGCCTTTGATGCCAAGATCATCCTTATGCTCTTGAATCTCATCAGCGACGGTCTTCAACGCTTTGAACCCGACCAAATCGTCGATGCTCTTGATGGTCGACCAGTCCGCCTGGAAATACTTATTGAGCAGATCCTTGTTGTAGATCAACCCGTAGGATTCGATGACGAACGGGACGCCAAGGATTTCACCGTTATCGCCTTTCAGTGCAGTGCTCTGGTCTCGCAGCTGCTTATAGGGTTCGCTGTCTGACATGTCGCTGTGTACTTCTTCCAGCGGGCCAAGCCCACATTGCCGGACACCTGGAACAATGTCGGTGCATTGTCTTTCGCGATTTCGGATTTCAACGTCTGCTCATACGTGCCGGAGGCCGCGGTCTGCACGGTGGTTTCGATTCCGGTCTCCTTCTTATATTCTTCGGCCAACGCCTTCCACTGGTCGGAGGCTTCCGGCTTCAGATTCAGGTAATAGACACGACCCTTGTCGCTGTCACCACCCGTATCGGAGCCGCAGGCGGATACGCCGGCAATCATCATCAATGCAGCCGTTGCTGTGGCGATTATCTTGATTGTCTTGTTCATCATTGAACCTTCCTTTTGTTTTCCTTTTCATTGAGACAAAAAAGCTCTTACATGACCTCATACGTGAAGGTCTTCAATCGGTCGAGCACGTATTCGCTTTCCTCCAGCCACGGCAAACCGACCGGGAATATGTGTCCCAGTGCTTCGCCTTTTGCTGGCCGGATATCATGTAGCTCAAAATCGACATGGTTACGCGCCAATGCGTCAGCCAGTGCAAGTGACTCATATTGGATAAAGTCATCGCTACTGGTTGTCAGGAACAATGGCGGCAGCTTACCGGTCAGATTCCTGAGCGAATAGATTTTCGAACACTCGGCTGCATCGATGAACCGGCCGAACAACGGTTTGGCGAGAATGCGAAGCAAATCCGGCTCATTACCGTCAATGATTGGAGTATCATCCACATACTCACTAAGATTGAATTTGCCGGACACCAAGGCACCAAACCTAAGATTTGTCTGCTTGAATCCCAGTTTTTCCTGATCCAGCAATTCTGGGTCGGATTGGATTGCAAGCGTATACAGGGATAGACAGCCTCCGGCGGAATCCCCGGTGATACCCATACGATTCGGGTCAATCGGGTACTCATCCGCATGATTCTGCAACCAGCCGATGGCCGCGTTCACGTCCTGCAATTGTCCGAGGAAATCGGCTTGTGGGTAAACGCGATAGCTGATGGAGATAACCGCGAATCCGCGTCGGGCCAATGCGATGCAGAAGTTGCGGTTGAGTTCCTTGTAGCCGTAGACAAATCCGCCTCCGTGCACGTCGATGTAGACAGGCAAATTGTGAACGGCGAGCATTATTGCGTCATGTGGAATGTAGATGTCGAGTTGGTGGGCTCGGGTCCCATCGTCGATGTACGGGATGTTGGTGAATTTGTCGATATCATCGTCTGCCCCGTAATAGGGCATGCGGTTGCGGTCAGTTGTGCTGCAGTCGACGCGCATTTGCAGGATGAGGTCGTGAATGTTCTTGGGAAGACCTTCCAAGTCTTCCTCGACCGGCGTCCATGCCTGGTATTCCTGCCGATTTTCGGCGGAGATTTCGACACTCATTGTCGTCCTCCCTGTTGCGTTTGCTTCGTTGTTTTCGCTTTGGATTGCTGCCAGCTTATATCCAGCGGAGTTTCTTTGCAAACGAAAGCAATGTTCTGGCGTGTCACGTTTTCGTTGTGATTTAAGATTTTTTCTCAGTTTCGTTGCTGTTCTATCGATTTATTCATGTCTTATTTTGCAATCGTTTGTTTTCTGATACCGACGACTCTTTCCAAAATGAATATTCTAAAATCGTTTTTAGAGAACTAGGGTGTGTTTATGCTATTTAAGTTTTGCGTGATAATTGTCGTATGCGTACGCCGGGGTATGGCATCACACCTGACCGGTTCGTGAGGGTCGCGCATCTGTTGCCGCGCCAGTGCGGCAACGTGGCGGTCGACAACCACACGTTCGTCAACGCCCTGCTGTGGATGTGCCGCACGGGAGCCCCGTGGAGGGACCTGCCGGAGTGCTACGGCAAGTGGGTCACCGTCTACCAGCGGTTCGACCGCTGGTCCGGGAACGGCGCGACAGGGCGCCCTGGATTGGCTACAATGTATTGGACTGGTTCATGCGGGACATGACAACGAAGGGGTTGATCGTCATGGCCGATCCGAATCGTCCCCGTCATTACGAGGAGGAGTTCAAGAGGCAGATCGTGCAGTCGCAACGGGAACGGCAAGCCGTCGTCGCGGATCAGGGCGGAGTACGGCATCCCGCGTTCCACGCTGCAGCGTTGGGTGCAGGGCATCCGCAACAGCGGCTCCACGAAAGCGGCCGACAACCGCACTCCCGAGGAGAACGAGCTGATCGAATTGCGGAAACGCAACAGGCAGCTGGAGATGGAGGTCGACGTTTCAGAACAAGCGGCGCCGGTATTCGCACGAAGGCAGGCGTGACACGGGCCTACGAGGCGAAGCTCGCGAACCTGGCCTCGTAGGCCCGCGTCACGTGCGGTTCGGACCGCCTGCGCGTATACGTGCCCGCATGCCCCGTTCGCACATGATGCCGCCGATGCGCCTCCCGGACGCGGTGACGCCAACAGCACATCAACAATATTTTGTCTCGTCATTCCGACTCGAGGGATTGCCAATTATCTGGAGGAAGATCTAGTTTGAGATATTCATACGAATTCGTTTTGATTTCAGAAAGAACGCCTTTGGCGTTGCGGATCCAGTTGTTACCCTTATTGTCTCGAAAGGCAATAACCGATTCAACACGAACATGCATTCCTTCGCCCGGATAAGGAACATAAGTCGTAAATCTCCCAGGAGGACGGTACCTACACAAACAGTATTATTTGTCCCGCTCAAATAATCGGCACCAGCCCCTTGATATGTTCCAGAAGTTAAAACGACATCATAGATCGGCTGATCCGAACCATTATTGACGGAAACCTTCATCAATGGAGAATTCTCCACCATCTGAACGCCGCCTTTCGAATCATGTACCACCCAAGACGATATCTCATTCGCTTGTTCAAATTTGGCAATCTGCCGGTCATGATTCTTCACATAGTCATATGACATAAAAGCAATAACGATGGAAATCACGGAAATACCAACCGTGAATATGTCTGAAACATTGGTAAGCCCCGGATGTTCAGTATTCAAAAAAGTTCCAATGGCTTTAATCATTCCACCAACCTTTTGCCGAATATAGTTCATACATTAATCCCTTCCCCGCCGAGACAATATCCCCATTCTCCGGCTCACACCTATCTAATCCTCAACGGCAGCATACCACACACTCAAACATTTGTTCGATTTCCCGTTGTCTAAATGAAAGTGCAACACCCGTTAGATTGGAGATTGTCCAGATAACCAGTCCGAAGGGATGTTGCACCTATGGGAGAAGTATATTCGCACCTGTCGGAAGGGGAACGCCAGGTCATCCAGATCGAGATCGGCAACGGCACTAGCATCCGCAGGATCGGTCTGATGCCCGGCCGCAACGCCTCGACGGTCAGCAGGGAGATCAAACGCAACACGTGGTTCTCGTCTAACGAGAACGAGTCCTACCGGCCGAAACGGCTGAAGACGGGCCCGTGGACGGCAGATACTACATCGCCGGCCCCGCGCAGCGCAAGACCGACCGCAGGCGCGCCAGCGTCACGCACGACAACGGCGCCGAGTTCGCCCGGCACGCGCGTCTGCGCGACAAACTGCTAGAATTGCAGGACCAACATGGGCGTTGCACTTCCAAATAGACATCGGGTCTTGGATTCCTCCCATTGGTGGGGGGAATCCAAGAAAACATCGCTAGCCCGCAACATGCATTGTGATTCATACCGGCTTCACACAGGATGCTGGCAGAGACGCAAGGGCATTGGTCTTTATAGCTCAGTCGTCGGAATCCTTCGGCCACCTTCGAACCAAGATTGCCTTCAATCCAATTCAAGTCGATGATGCGGGACATGCAATACACCGTGATGTACGCAGCTCCGTGTAGACGCAGCATTGCTGCGGCAGATTGTACGGTCGCACCGCTTGTCCATGAATCCTCAATCAGCAGAACATGTGCGAGATCCGGCTGTTGTGATTCTGTTGCCAAGGAGAAAACCCGTGGATTGATATGGTTGTGCGTCTTCTCCGCATTTGCCTGCAACTGGAGTTGCTGGATTCCCATTCGGGACATGAACGGAGTAACCAGCTTGGTCAATATATGGGGCTTCCCGTAATTGCGGCTTGAACGCGTGGATGGGATTGTGGCCCATGCAGTTGGCATGCCGCCAGCGATCTTCGCAATGCATGGGTAATGCACGGCCAGTGCGTCTGCAGCAATATATTTGATGTCCTTCTGATACTCGCCTGCGGATGGATCATCGGCGTTCTTGTAGCCTTGCATGACACGGTACATCTGCTCGCCCTTGTAGGCATAGTGGCCGAACCGGACGCTATCGGCAAGAACAACACCATCCGTTCCCAGGACGGAGGCCTGCCACGCCTCGTTTGCGCAGGCTATGCACAGTTTGTATTCCGTTTTCTTGGGACCCGCGCACACAGGGCAGACATGCCCGAATTTACTGTGGTAGATGATGCCACGCGCATAGCTACCTATGCGCGCGATCTTCGCCAGTTCCAATTGACGGTCGACGCTTATCTGTCGTTCGCCACTCATACCTTTGCCGGCTCCTCGGCAAGCACTGCCTTGATGAGGCTGTCCACGTTGTCATTGACAAGGAAAATCCTATCGAGCGCGCACCTAACGTCTTTCACGTTGTCGACAACATATACGCCGGGTCTGCCCGCCAAGTCACGCGCCCACTGGGCCTTGTCCAGAACCATGTGGTTGATAATGATGGGACGGCCGTGCCGTTGCGCCTGTCGTGCCTGAATCCGCGTGCCGGAATGCTCACCGGCATCAGCAATGATTGTAGCGACGCCATAACCGGACATCAGGGCGTTACGCATCGGGAACGATTGCTTGGTCGGTTGTGATCCCGGCCAAAATTGGGAAAGCACCAGCCCCCGTTCTTCAATTTCTTGCTGCAGGCCACGGTTCTCAGTCGGATACTGCCGGTCGATACCGGTGCCGATGAATGCCACGGTGCGACCTCCATCGTTCAGCGCCGTTTGGTGGGCGAAAGTGTCGATGCCCTTGGCTAAGCCGGCGATGACGGTCAGTCCGCGTTTGACCAGCATGTGCGCACAGTCCACGGCAAAGCTCACCCCTTCGGGCGTGCAATGGCGCGAGCGACTACGCTAACTCCCAAATCATCGGCCTTCAGATTTCCGCTGGCAAATAGGAACGGCGGCACATCGATGGTGGCACGCAGGCGTTCCGGGAACCTTGGGTCAAACACCGACACGAAGTCAAGACCATGTTCACGCCACATTTTAAGATCGCGAGCGGCCACGGTTCGAGCTGTTCTCAGCTTCTTGATCTGTTCGAAGCTCAGGCCAATATCACCCAGCAAAACCCCCTGAGCGTCATTGGCATCCACACCGTCGTGCTGCAGTGGATTGCGTGAAGGGTCGATCTTGTGCTGTAACAGACGTTCGGCGCTGCCCTCAAGCACACAATCGTTGGCGATGGAAGCCCAGGTGTCAGGGTGCTCACATGTTTTGAGCAAAGCGATCAATGCGGAGTTCTCATGCATGAGCTCATCATGGTTCATCGTGCACCTCCATCAATTTCAGCATTGCAGTCAAACAAATGGCATCGTTGTCCAGTATAGGCACGCACTTATCGGTCAATGTGACATTGTTCCTTTGTGCACCATTCGTGAACATTCCGTACGGCCGCACCGTTGGTGGGATGCTGCGGAGTGCGCTATAGGTGATTCTTAATCGTCAAGAGCCATTTGATAAGGTGCTACCGTTTCAGCCCAGATGGAGTTCATGCCCTCATGAATAAACGAGGAACTGGCGTTGGGGAAACGATTGGAACGCATGCGGTTGCTGTGCACGTTGGCTCGGCACAAGCTCATCTATGCACGTCATGAGCAGCTCCTTGCTCTTGGGATACCTCAGTATCCGCATGGTACGGCTGGGATGCCTACCGTATTCGAGGTAATGGGCCAGTGGCCTTTTCCGCTCGTCACTATAGCACCTGTAGTGTTCACCGCGTCCGGAGGGAACGCCGGTTCACTCTCCCTCGTTCCCGTCCTTGCACCACATTCACAGCAAGCCCCCTACCCGCGATTCATCCTGCGTCATGAGCGTCCAGTTTTGCTTGGAATTCTGTCCATCGTTGGAGTCTCTCGTTGTCATTGATGAGTTGGCTTATTTGGATGCATAATGTTGCCAGGTCTCGTCTGACGTCT
>ENA-OPZM01000921-OPZM01000921.1-human-gut-metagenome-genome-assembly--contig:-NODE-921-length-11432-cov-1.642017_pt1 | contig 11432 bp, 12 predicted proteins | sample MGYA00242478_ERZ504493 | MGnify/ENA primary metagenome ERZ504493 (study PRJEB26092, sample SAMD00036227) | human gut metagenome | host: Homo sapiens | study: EMG produced TPA metagenomics assembly of...
TGGGATTTGCAGGTGTGATCTTTTTGGGAAGCATTTTGCTGATGCTTCCGGTTTCTTCTTTGGAGAAAGTGCCGACGCATTTCATGAGGCACTTTTTACAGCCACTTCGGCAGTATGCGTTACAGGACTTGTAGTAAAGGACAGCGGAAGTTACTGGTCTGTGTTCGGACAGACGGTTATTCTTGCGCTTATACAAATAGGTGGATTTGGAGTAGTAACCGTAGCGGCAGCGGTTTCGCTTCTTTCAGGGAAAAAAATATCTCTCATGCAAAGAAGTACAATGCAGGATGCAATTTCAGCACCTAAAGTTGGAGGAATCGTCAGATTGACAAGGTTCATTTTAAAGGGGACTTTTTTGATTGAAGCAGCAGGAGCTATGTTATTGCTGCCGGTTTTTGTATCGGATTATGGCTTAAAGGGAATCTGGATGGCAGCCTTTCATTCTGTTTCTGCTTTTTGTAATGCAGGATTTGACATTCTGGGAACAGCAGATAATGCTTTTCCGTCTCTGACGGGCTATTCCGGAAATATCCTTATAAATGTGGTAATTATGCTGCTGATCATCACAGGGGGAATTGGTTTTCTTACCTGGGATGATATTTATAGGAATAAAATGAATTTTAAACGTTACCGCATGCAAAGCAAGATTATTCTTATGACTACTGTATGCCTGATTATTTTTCCGGCAGTTTTTTTCTTTGCCTGTGATCTGAAAAACCTGCCTGCAGGAGAACGCCTGTTAGCTCCATGTTTCAATCGGTAACTACAAGAACTGCCGGCTTTAATACCATAGACATTTCAGAGATGAGCGAGGCATCCAAAGCGGTTATGATACTGTTAATGCTGATTGGTGGTTCGCCGGGTTCTACAGCAGGAGGAATGAAAACAACCACTTTTACGGTACTGATTCTGAATGCAATTGCAACGTTTCGCAGTCAGGAAAATGCAGGGGCTTTTGGTCGGAGACTGGAATATCATGTGATAAAAAATGCAGCCACAGTAGCCATGCTTTATTTTACATTGTTCTTTTGCGGAGGTGTTGCAATCAGCGTATACGAAGATCTTCCACTTTTGGATTGTCTGTATGAAGCAGCTTCAGCTGTGGGTACGGTAGGTCTGACCTTGGGAGTCACACCGGGACTTCATGTTTTTTCACAAGTTGTGCTGATCATACTGATGTATCTGGGACGCGTAGGCGGCCTGACCCTGATTTATGCAGTATTCTCAGGAAGAAACAAGGGAAATGCAAAGCTTCCTCTGGAGAAAATTACAGTTGGATGAGAAGGAGACAAGTAATATTATGAAGAATGTATTGATTATTGGACTTGGAAGATTTGGAAAACATATTGCCATGCAGCTGAATCAGCTTGGGCATGAAATTATGGCAGTCGACTGGAAGGAAGAAAGGGTGGACAAAGTGCTTCCGTTTGTGACTAACGCCCAGATTGGGGACAGTACTAATGAGGAATTTTTACAATCTCTTGGGATTGGAAACTACGATATCTGTTTCGTGACTATTGGAGGAAGCTTTCAGAATTCTCTTGAGACAACTTCCCTTCTGAAAGAACTGGGAGCAAAACTGGTGATATCCAGAGCTGAACGTGATGTTCAGGAAAAATTTCTTTTACGCAATGGTGCAGATAAGGTGGTTTATCCGGAAAAGCAGGTTGCAAAATGGGCATCTATCCGTTATACAGATGATCATATCCTTGATTATATGGAGGTGGATGCTTCCCATGCGATTTTTGAGGTAGAAGTGCCGGAGGAATGGATTGGAAAAACTGTAGGCGGACTGGATATCAGAAAGCGTTACAATATTAATATTCTGGCAGTAAAAAATGAAGGAGAATTTAATATTGCAATTTCTCCGGATACGTATTTGGAAGAGAATAGTAAATTACTGGTGCTGGGAGAATACAGAGCTCTTCAGAAGTGCTTCCGCATATAGTAAAAAAAGACTTTTGACCACAACACAGCCCCATGATATAATTTTCAAAACAGTAAAAAAGGTGGGGGACAGGATGAGTTTAAAAAATGTGAATCATCAGAAACGGTCATTCACATGGTCTATGGAAAAACCGTCTGCAAAGGATTATTTTCTGACGGTATTTATATTTGTGGTATGCACCTTAATTGGTCTGTTGTTTCAGAAACTGAATTTTACGGATACGAATATTGTAACCATATATATTCTGGGGGTTTTGATTACTTCGATTGTGACAGATGGCTATCTTTGCAGTGTGGCAGGCTCTTTCTTAAGTGTATTTTTATTTTGTTTTTTTCTGACAGAACCAAGGATGTCTTTCAAAACCTATGCGGTGGGTTATCCGGTGACATTTTTCATAATGCTTATTTCATCCGTACTTACGGGAGCACTTGCAGCAAAGCTGAAAACACATGCAAAGCTGTCTACACAGCTTGCTTTTCGTACACAGATTCTGTTCGATACAGACCGTCTGCTGCAAAATGCAAAAGGGAAAACAGAGATTCTTGATGTCACCTGTACACAGCTTCTCCGTTTATTAAACCGCAATATTACAGCATATGTAGTAGAAAACGGAACTTTATCAGAGGGAAAGCTTTTTTCCGGGGAAAAAGAGGACACAGAAGATTTTTTGATACCAGAAGAGCAGCAGATAGCCAGATGGGTCTGTGAAAACAGGCAGCATGCCGGTGCGTCCACACACCATTTTCCTCAGGCTAAATGTTTATATCTGGCAATCCGAAGCGGGGATAATGTTTACGGTGTGATCGGGATACCATTGCAAAAAGAAACACTGGACACTTTTGAATACAGCATCCTGTTGTCTGTAATAAATGAATGTGCGCTTGCAATGGAAAATGCGAAAAATGCATTAGAAAAAGAAAAAAATGCAGTTATGGCCAAAAATGAACAGCTGCGGGCAGATCTTCTTCGGGCGATTTCGCATGATCTTCGTACGCCGCTTTGCTCCATTTCCGGTAATGCAGATATGCTGCTTGGCAATAGCGACCGTCTGGACGAAGCTACAAAACATCAGATTTATAGCGATATCTATGATGATTCTGAATGGCTGATCGGAGTTGTGGAGAATCTGCTTTCCATTACCAGACTGAATGACGGAAGACTGAAATTTAAATTTACAGACCAGCTTCTGGATGAGGTGATTGCAGAATCCCTGCGGCATATCAGCCGGAAACATGATGATTATAAAATTGTGACAGACTGCGAAGAACTTGTTCTTGCACGTATGGATGTACGTCTTATTATGCAGGTTCTGGTAAATTTAGTTGACAATGCAATAAAATATACACCACCGGGTTCTGTGATCTGCATTCGGGGAACGAAAACAGATGGAAAAGCGCAGATAAGTGTGGAAGATAATGGCCCGGGAATTCCGGAAGAAATGAAAACACATATTTTTGAGATGTTTTATACAGGGAAAACAACAGTTGCGGATAGTCACCGAAGTCTGGGACTTGGACTGGCACTTTGCCACTCTATTATAGAAGCACATGAAGGAACCCTGGTTTTGACAGATCATGATCCTCATGGATGCAATTTTACTTTTACTTTACCCTTAAGCGAGGTGACATTAAATGAATAAAACATTAATTCTGGTGGTTGAGGATGACAGACCCATACGCAATCTGATCGTTACTACATTAAAAACACATGACTATAAATATCTGGCTGCAGAAAACGGATTTTCAGCCATTCTGGAAGCTTCGTCCCACAATCCGGATATTGTTCTTCTGGATCTGGGGCTTCCTGATATGGAAGGGGTAGAAGTGATAAAAAAAATCCGTACCTGGTCGAATATGCCGATTATTGTGATCAGCGCCAGAAGTGAGGACACAGATAAAATAGAGGCGCTGGATGCAGGAGCGGATGATTATATTACGAAACCGTTCTCTGTTGAGGAATTACTTGCGCGTATCCGTGTCACCCAGAGGAGACTTGCGGTTATGCAGAGCGGAGAGCAGATAGAAAGCTCTGTTTTTGAGAATGGTGGATTAAAGATAGACTATACGGCAGGCTGTACATATCTGAAGGGAGAGGAATTGCATCTGACACCTATAGAATATAAGCTGCTCTGTCTTTTGTCCCGCAATGTGGGAAAGGTATTGACACATACCTATATTACCCAGCAGATTTGGGGACGATGTTCGGATAATGATGTTGCTTCTCTCAGAGTTTTTATGGCAACATTGCGAAAAAAACTGGAGCCTGAGAAAAATGGAGTGCAATACATCCAGACACATATTGGCATTGGATATCGCATGCTTAGAATTGAGAAGTAAAAAGCTAGTACATCGTTTCGTAAATAACTATACCAATCCGCATCCTACGCGATTGGTATAGTTATTTCGAAAACGATGTACTAGATACGGAGTATGTCACAGAGGATATCGCCCAACCATCTGATTTGATGATACAACAATATCTTGTTTTATAGCAATCCTCGTAAATAATGCATTTAAGAGGATTGCTATAGATTTATTTCTCATAATATAATAAGAAGGAACCCTCCCAATATTAACAGCAATGAGGAAACAACTGAAAAGATCTGGGCTCCTACACCTGGGGTGCCGCCCTGTTTGATCGCTTCATCGCGGTCAAGTTTATTTTTCATCAGATTCTCTGTGATTCCGGGTGCGGATTTGAGAGTCTGTCCGTCCTGTATGCCGATAGCAGTTACGGTTTGCCCTGTTTCGAAATCAGCAGCAGAATAATAATAACGAACATCATATTCTTTATGTGAACGTGTCGTCTGGTTCGATGGTTCTATAAAATGCTTCTGTGTATAGGTGTTATCCGGTACATATGTATAACCGGCAGATGATAATGCTGCCTTGTCGTAATCTTCCCAGGTTTTGGTCAGCATAATATCATCAATAAAATCCTGCGAAAGTGCATAATTTCCAATTTTCCCCTGGCCTGATACCGGCATGCTGCTGAAAGATGAATTCCATTCCAGAACGCCATATTTCTTTTCGTCGTCAGTCATTGCTCCTTCTTTTTGGAAGAAGATTTTGTTAATTTCATTGTCTGTTTTGAACTTGAAATGCGGATGCTGTCAAAGTCCAGTCCAAGCTCATCATCATGTGCCGGTTCAGTCAGCTCAAATGTGCCGCATACAATGACTGTCTTTCCATCGTTTTCCGGGTCGATCGTATCTGCTGCATCAACGTAAACTGCGTCTTTCAGAGCTGCTTTTGTTTTGGGGTTATCCACAAAGATCATCTTTAAAGCAGATACAAAAAATAATATTCCGATTATTACAAGGAGAATCCCTCCTGCTTTCTTCAATATCTTCATAATTTTCATCACCTTCCATTTCTGTTAATATTTTCTGCAAGTATCTCAATCATATTATTACATATTTTACTTCGCTTGCCACTGTCACTTGCGATAGTAACAGGTTACATTATTTTCTGGAATTACAGTAGGATTCATGCTATTATGAAAAGTAATAAGATGGATAACAATAAGAAGGTATGCTTTATAAATGGAAGGGGATATAAGATGGCAGGATTAAAAAAACTTCCAATTGGAATTGAGAATTTCGAAAAATTGCGGCAGGAAGATTTCTATTATATAGATAAGACACGACTGATTGAACAGTTGCTTACAAGATGGGGTGAAGTAAACCTGTTTACCCGTCCGAGACGCTTTGGAAAATCCCTGAATATGAGTATGCTCCAGAGTTTTTTTGAGATTGGAAAAGATAAGACTTTGTTTGATGGGCTGAGGATTTCAGATAATCAGGAATTATGTGAAAAATATCAGGGAAAATTTGAAATATTGGGGCAGGTGTTCGACAGTGCCCGTATCGGTCTTGTGGTACCGGCTTATGTCCCCATTAACAGCATAGAGGAGCTGCCGGAGTTCACAGAACGTTTCAATGGGGAAATTGTAGGCATTGATGCAGGCACGGGTATCATGAAATGTACGGAAACGGCCATACCAACTTACGGACTGGATTACAAACTGATGATTTCAAGCGGTCCGGCCATGACTGCGCTTCTTGACAAGGCGATTAAAAAGAAAGAATGGATTGTAGTAACCGGATGGACCCCCCATTGGATGTTCGACCGTTACGAACTTAAAGTATTGGACGACCCGAAAAATATCTATATGGACCTCGGAATATATCCGGGCGATTGCCCGTACCGGATTCAGCAAGGAACATCCATTCGCCGCAGAACTGTTGGGGAATATTCATCTTACGGACCGGCAAATCAGTTCACTGATGAGTGCCATTGAGCAGACAAGGGGAACGGAACGCGAGGCTGTAAGGGAATGGATAAAACAAAACAGAGCTTTGGTGGACAGTTGGATACCCAAAGACAAGGAAACGAAAATATATAAACGATGGATATGATTTTAGAAATAACACTTAGATTATTTGTAGCTCTTCTTTTAGGCGGAGTCATAGGAATAGAGCGTGAATATCGTTCAAAAGAAGCCGGATTCCGTACGCATTTCTTGGTGGCATTGGGTAGTGCTCTTTTTTGTATTGTATCACAATATGGCTTTGGCTTTGATTTAAAAGACTCATCGAGAGTAGCGGCACAAGTGGTTTCCGGTATTGGTTTCCTTGGAGCGGGAACAATTATTTTTCAAAAGAATGCAGTGCGCGGTCTGACTACAGCCGCCGGATTATGGGTAACGGCAGCTATCGGGTTGGCCTGTGGAACTGGCATGTATATAGCAGCCGGCATAGCTACAGCCATGGTGCTTTTCGGGCTGGAAGTTATGAATTCCTTTATTCCGACTGTCGGAACTACTACGGTGCAACTTACCTTTACAGCTACTAAGAAAGAGAGCGTGAAACGTGTGGTCAACCAGATAAAGGATGACTGCATTGAACTCTATTCTTATGAACTGCGTGACCGTCGTACCTCACAAGGTGAAATCTTCGAGGCCAACATTGAGATGAAGGTTAAACGCGGTAATCACAATGAACGACTTATCGATTATATGGATGAATTTGATGATGTTACTATTTCAAGTATAGAATAAAAGCTGATTATCACTTCCAATTGGATCATGCTTGTATTTATATAACAAACAAGTGCGGATATATCTATACAATATGTAAAACAGGAATAATAAACGATTTAACTATTTGTTTTTCAATAAGAAATGAGAATTTGAATGTCTTGCGTAATGTGTGGTCAGCGGTATGGACAGGCCGAGCTGTTACCCGATTTTCTTCAAATCCGCTACGTCCGACTTTTTCAGTTAGGCCATGTCCACGAACGGCATCTCACGGGTGAAGAAACTGAACATGAAGATGTCGCGGGCGAAAGCTGCCTGCGGCAAGCCGGACAAATCCATGTGGTCGATTCGTGATATGTCCTCTTGCCGGAGTGCCCGTTTCGCGGTCTTGTCCACTCCGGTGTAGACGTGCCGGAACGGATGCCGGTCGGTGGTCAGCCCCAGTTCCACAGCCAGATTGTAACAGGTGCGGAACTGCCGGACGTAGAATGATGACGTGTTGCGGCAGAGACCTTGTTCCTTCAGATGGCTTTCATAACGTTGCACGAGGTCGGAGGTAACCTCGTTGTAACCCAAATCTGCATGATTCCGGAACGCTTGAAGCTGTTCAGGGCGGTGAGGCAAGTCTCTGCGCCGCGCGTCCGTCCTGCGCTCCGCAACATTAGGCTGTGGCGGAGCATGAATTCAAAAACTTGCATAAAAAAAGCCGCATCCGGAGTAAAAATCCGGATGCGGCAGATGGTTTATAAATGGTTTGTTCTTTTATTCAGTCCTGGGCTGCTTTGATTTCCTTGTCGATGGCGGCAATCTTTTCGCCAATCAGGTTCAATTCGTCTTTCAACTTCTCCATCTTCTTGTTCATTTCGTTGAGGAGGCTGCTGCCTTTCTTCGAACTGCAAGTCAGGAAACCCAGGTTGTTCTCGTACGTCTTGATTTCGCTGCGTTTGTTCTCGTAAGCCCGTACCAGGCGTTCCCGTTCGCGGGACAAGCCTTGTCCGCCTTCTTTGGCATCGTTCTTCAAGTTGTTCTTGAAGTTGTCCAGACGGCGGCGTGCGGCCGACATGTTCAGGGCCTTGAACAGTTGGTCTACCGTTTCGTGGTAAGCCTTATAGATTTTGTCTTTCTCCTTGAAAGGCACGAAACCGATTTCGTTCCATTCCTTCATCAGCTCTCTTACGGCATCCTGTTTGTTTTCTTCCTCGTTGGACTCCAACAAGGCTTTCAGCTTATCGATGACCTGTTCCTTCTTTTGCAAGTTCTCTTTTTCCTCCCCGCGTTGGGATGCCGTGTTCTTGCCCTTCTGTTCGAAAAAATAGTCGCAGGCACCGATGAAACGTTGCCAAAGAGATTCGGAATGCTTTTTAGGAACGGCACCGATGGTCTTCCATTCCTTCTGTATCTGCATGAGCTTGTCGGCCGTGGCTTTCCAGTCCGTGCTGTCTTTCAGTGCCTCGGCCTTTTCGCAGAGTTCCGTTTTCTTGGCCAAGTTTTGAGCCTGTTCCTCTTTCATTCGTTTGAAGAATGAAGCCTTTTCCGTGAAGAACCGGTCGCATGCGCCACGGAACGCTCGAAAATCTTCACGTTCATCTTTTGAGGGGCGAAACCAATGGTACGCCATTCCTTTTGCATCTCGATGATTTGCTGCGTCTGTGACTCCCATGCAGCCGCCGTCTTGATGGCGGTCAGGTCGATGGCTTCTATTTTCTCGCAGATGCGGTCTTGTGTGTCAGGTTTTCTTCTTCTTTCTGCTTCAGCTCCTCGAAATATTGTTGGTGGCGTTTGTTCACGGCGGTGGAAGCGGCTTTGAAGCGTGCCCAGATTTCTTCGCGCAATTCTTTCGCCACGGGTCCCGTTTCCTTGAATTCCTGATGCAAGGCTTGCAACTGTTGGAAAGCTGATATGACATCGGCTTCTTCGTTCAGCTTTTCCGCAGCTTCGCAAAGGTGGGTTTTGATTTCCAGGTTCTTCTTGAAATCGTACTCACGGAATTCGTTGTTGAGTTTCAGTTGGTCGTAATATTGCTCTACGTACACTGGTAGGTTTTCCACAGCTCGTTGGCTTTTTCTGCCGGGACGAGTGTCAGTTCCTTCCATTGGTTCTGGAGTTCCTTAAACTCTTGTAGGCTTGGTTGGCTTCCTCCGGTGTGGCGCTCAGGGTCTTGATGCGTTCCAAGATTTCCTGCTTTTTCTGCAGGTTCTCTTCTTTCTGCCGGTCCAGTTCGGCCTGCAATTCAGCTCTTTTTTGCTTGATGACGTTCATGGCCGCCTTGAATTCGTCCTCGAGCACATTCGGTACCGGAAGGAAAGCTTCGGGCTCGCCTCCGTTTTCGATGAATTGCGCACGGGCTGCTGCCACGTTTGCCTTATGTATTTTGTAGAAGGCCTGCTTCAGGGCATCCAATTCCTGTTTCTCGGCCGGAGCGTCGGCTTCGGCCAGTTCCTTCACTCGTGCTACGACTTCTTCCTGTGTTTGCGGCACTTCTATCGTTTGATTTTCCGTTTCGTTCACTTCAGGTGTTACGTTTTTTGTTACGTTCTCTTCCGTCTGGAGAGTTTCTTGAGAGTCCATCATGTTACTTGTTTTAGTATCTGATTCGGTTTTACTATTCATTTAATCGGCACAAATTAAGTATAAAAAACGGTGGAAACCTAAAAAATCTCCTGTTTTTTTACTTTGCCCGGCTTTAAATCCATGTTTTTCGCTTGAAATACCATACGAATGCCACTGTAATGCCCACGGTAAGCATCAAAGCTACGGGGAATCCCCATGCCCAATTCTCCATGCCGTTGACCAGGTTCATGCCGAGTAAACTGGCGATGAGCGTGGGGAACATGAGGATGATGGAAATGGACGTCAGCATTTTCATCACGCCGCTCGTGTTATTGTTGATGATATTGGCGTAAGTGTCCATCGTCGAGTCGAGGATGTTGGCATAGATGGATGTCGTCTCGCGTGCCTGGCTCATCTCGATATTGACATCCTCGATAAGGTCGGCATCCAGTTCGTCCACCGGAAGTTTGAACTTCAGCTTGGAGAGCAACGTCTCATTGCCTCGGATGGAAGTGATGAAATAAGTCAGGCTGTCTTGCAGGCGCGACAAGTTGATGAGGTCCACGTTGTCCACGTTACGATCCAAGTGTTGCTTGGCTTTCTCGATGAGCAGGTTGATTTGCTTCAGCCGTTTCAGGTACCACACGGCAGACGAAAGGAACAGGCGGAACACCATGTCTACGGAGTCGGTGAATCCCAATCCGCGTTTTTGCTGGTAGCTCACGAAGTCAATCATCATGTTCGTCTCGAAATTGCACACGGTGATGCACACCTCTTTGTTCAGGATGATACCGAGGGGTATGGTCGTATAAGGCGTGCGCGAGCGTACTTCTTTCACGTAAGGGATACGCAGGATGATGAGTATCCAACCGTCGTCGAACTCATAGCGGGCACGCTCGTCGGTATCGGCGATGTCCATTAAAAGTAATCGGGGATGTGGAGCGTATTCTCCAGATAATCTATATCGTCCTGAGTCGGACAAGTAACTTGCACCCAACAGTTGTTCCCACTTTTCGAGCGTGCGCAGGCCGCGGTTTGTATTCCAGTATGTTCGCATGAATAAAAATCCTCCATAATTATAACGGAACGGAGGCAGCTCCTTGCAAACCTCTGTCCTACTTAGTTCATATTTTCCGCGTGATAATCGTCCATTTTAAATAAATACTCTGATAAATTGCGGTGCAAAGATACGATAAACCGCTTGAAGTTACAAATAAAACGGCTTTGAGGCCGTTTTTTTTATATCTTTTCTCCGGAGTATGCCGTTTCGGAAGTTTCCCGCGTTATGGCATTGGTCAGATTGATGAAATCGGCCACGGATAATTGTTCCGGGCGGCGGCCGAATATCTCGGCGGAGAGGAATTCGGCGTGGTCTTTAGGCAGCCGCCCTTCCTGCCGTGCCTTGTGGTCGGCATCGGCCAGCACGGGGCGGATGGAGTTGCGAAGCACTTTGCGCCGTTGGTTGAATGTGGTTTTCACTACCTGTTTGAAGAGCCGCTCGTTGCAACCTAAGTCCGTCGTGGAGTTGCGTGTCATACGGATGACCGCGCTCTTCACCTTGGGGGGAGGATTGAATACGTGTTCATGCACCGTGAACAAGTATTCCACGCTGTACCATGCCTGGATGAGTACGCTCAGGATACCGTAGGTCTTGCTGCCCGGACCGGCGGCAATGCGTTCCGCCACATTGCCGATCAGGGTCATGGCATCCTTGACTACCTGGGCGACAGCGGCATTGAACAGCTCTTCGGCCCCGGCCATGTCTCCCTTTTTCAGCGCAGTTCGCCCATGTTCAGCTTGCGCTCGGAATTGAAGGGAGACAGCGATCCAGCTTTTCCAGATATTCGTAGCTAGCCTCCGTGTCCCCGGTCTCCTGCGCCAGCTCCGCCAGCCA
>ENA-OPZM01000922-OPZM01000922.1-human-gut-metagenome-genome-assembly--contig:-NODE-922-length-11362-cov-1.687405_pt1 | contig 11362 bp, 13 predicted proteins | sample MGYA00242478_ERZ504493 | MGnify/ENA primary metagenome ERZ504493 (study PRJEB26092, sample SAMD00036227) | human gut metagenome | host: Homo sapiens | study: EMG produced TPA metagenomics assembly of...
CGCCGTCAAGCACTTTGATATGCAGATTCATCTGCGCCGCATAGGAAACGGCGTAGAAGAATTCTTTTACCATCTCAGTCTCCATCTCTCCTACTTTCTCCCGTGTAAATTCTGCCTGGAAAGAGAGATACGGTCTGCCGCAGAGGTCAATGGCCGAGAGCACCAGTGTCTCGTCCATCGGAAGGATTCTGTCGCCGTAGCGGCGGATGCCCTGTTTGTCGCCGACTGCCTCGCGGATTGCAGTTCCGAGCACGATACCGGTGTCCTCGATCGTGTGGTGGCCGTCTACATCAAGATCTCCGTCTACAGAAACGGAAAGGTCGAAAAGACCGTGGCGGGCAAAGCCGTCGAGCATATGGTCAAAAAAGCCGATGCCGGTGTGGATGTCGCTCTTTCCCGTTCCATCCAGATTTAATGTCATGCGGATCTTTGTTTCTTTTGTCACGCGTTCTACGCTGGCTGTTCTGTTCTCCACTTACTCTTCCCCCTCAAAACGGACGGCAATCGAATTGGCGTGTGCCGTCAAGCTCTCTGATTTTGCAAAGCTCTCAATATCCTCGTGGATCTCGGAAAGGGCTTCTCTGGAATAATAGATGATGCTGGATTTCTTCACGAAATCGTCTACGGACAGCGGGGAGAAGAATTTTGCGGTTCCGTTCGTCGGCAGGATATGGTTCGGACCGGCAAAATAGTCACCGAGAGGCTCGCTGGAGTTCTCGCCGAGGAAAATAGCACCGACGTTATGTACCTTCATCATATCCTCAAACGGGTTCTTCGTCACGATCTCGAGGTGCTCCGGTGCGATGGCATCTACGGTGTCGATCGCTTCCTGATGCGAATCGGTGACAAGGATGTAGCCGAAGTTGTCCAGTGATTTGGAGATGATGTCGCTTCTGGAGAGGACTTTTAAGAAACCGTCTACCTCTTCACTTACCTTCTCTGCCAGTTCCTGGGAGGTGGTAATGAGGATCGCACTTGCAAGCTCATCATGCTCAGCCTGGCTTAAGAGATCGGCTGCCACGAACCGCGGATTTGCAGTCTCATCAGCAAGGACAAGAATCTCACTTGGGCCTGCGATGGAGTCGATGCTGACATTTCCGTATACGGCTTTCTTTGCAAGGGCAACGTAGATGTTTCCAGGTCCTACGATTTTATCGACTTTCGGAATGCTCTCGGTTCCGTAAGCAAGGGCTGCAATTGCCTGTGCACCGCCGATTTTAAAGACGCGGTCCGCACCAGCTTCTTTTGCTGCCGCAAGGACAACAGGGTTGACTTTTCCGTCTCTGCCGCACGGCGTTGTCATGCAGATTTCTTTAACTCCTGCCACTTTTGCCGGAAGAATGTTCATCAGAACGGAGGACGGATACGCTGCCTTTCCTCCCGGAACGTATACGCCGACACGGTTCAGGGCAGTCAGCTTCTGGCCAAGCATCGTTCCGTTCTCGGTGGAGGTGAACCAGCTGTTCTGTTTCTGTTTTTCGTGGAACTCACGGATATTTTTCATGGATCTGCGGATGACACCGATCAGCTCTGGATCTACGATGTTGTACGCCTCATCAATCTCTTCCTGTGTTACTTCTACGGTAGAAGCATCGAGTACCGCGTGGTCGAATTTCTCGGTATATTCGAAAACGGCTGCGTCTTTTCTTGTTTTTACATTCTCAATGATCTCCTGCACGGAAGCCTCGTACGTTCCGTACTGTGTCGGGCTTCGTTTCAGCATATTCTCCAGAATATTTTCTGTGGTCTCTTTTGTCAGTTTTACGATTCTCATACCAGTGCTCCTTTCAGATCCTGAATTAATTTGGTAATTCTCTCATTTTCCATCCGCATGCTCACCTGGTTGACAACCATGCGCGCAGACAGCGGGCAGACCTCCTCGAGAACGGTCAGGCCGTTTTCCCGTAAAGTGCTTCCTGTCTCTACAATATCCACAATCACTTCGGAAAGTCCGACAATCGGTGCCAGCTCGATCGAGCCGTTCAGCTTGATCATCTCAACGGTCTGGTGCTTGCGGTTGTAGAAGTAATCCTTGGCAATGTTTGGGTACTTCGTTGCCACACGGATCTGCTGGTTGTGCTGCAGCAGCTCACGCGCGGACTCCGGTCCGCAGACACACATGCGGCACTTGCCGTAGCCAAGGTCCAATACCTCGTAGAGGCGTCTTCCTTCCTCCAGAATCGTGTCCTTTCCGACGATTCCGATATCCGCTGCGCCGTACTCCACATAGGTCGGCACATCCGGACCTTTGGCGAGGAAGAAACGGAGCTTATGCTCTTCGTCCGTGAAAATCAGCTTTCTCGTATCTTTATTTTTCATTTCATCGCAGGTGATGCCGACTTTTTCCAGCAGCTCCAGCGTCTGGTACGCCAGGCGTCCTTTTGTCAGTGCAATGGTCAAATATCTCATCTTTTTCGTACCCTTCCTCTCCTACAGCTCCACCGGCTGTACTTCTCCTGTCGACAAATCGATAGCAAGCACCGAATCGCTCTTCTGAATATAGACAATGCCGCCGAACTGGTTCTTTCTGCCGTATTCTTCATAATCTGCAAGAACCTTGTCCCTTGCAAAGCAGACCAGCGCGACATCCATGCCCTTGCTTCTGTGCTCGTTAGCAAGTTTTACGGCCAGCGGCTGAAGAAAATCCGGGTAGAGTAGCATCGTTTTCGTATTGGCAATCGGAAGAGAAATTTTCTGGCGCTTCCAGTGCATTTCATCAGAGATTCCATGACAGTACAGAATCCGATCGCCGGCGCTTTCTTTCCGAAGTGCTGCAGCAGTGCATCGTAGCGGCCGCCTTTTACGATCGGCTCGCCGGTGCCGTAGGTGTAGGCCTGGAAAATAATACCGGTGTAGTAATGGAATTTGCTTAAAAGGCCGAGATCGAAGAAGACGTATTTTTCATAGCCGTAATCTTTAACGATCTCATAGATCGTAGCCAGACGATCGAGTGCCTCTCTTGCCGCCGGATTTCTTGTAAGGCCTTTTGCCTTTTTCGAGAATCTCTGCATTTCCGAACAGCTGCGGAACATCACGGAGTGCTTCAAACAGATCACTTCGAAGGTTCTGTTTTGCCAGCAGCTCCTCGGCGCCAAATGATTTTTAATGGAAATCAGTTCTTTTAATTCGTTCAGAACATCCTCGCGAGCGCAGCTTCCTCGGCGAGCGCCTGGAAGAAACCTACGTGGCCGATGCTGATCTGGAAATCGGTAAGACCGGCATCCAGCATAACTTTTACGGTCATCGCAATGATCTCTGCGTCTGCCATTGCGGAATCATCGTTTAAGAGCTCGACGCCATCTGGGTGGACTCTTTTAAGCGGCCTGATAGCTGCTGCTGTTGACGAAGCTGCTTCCTCTGTAGCAAAGGCGGATCGGCATCGTCTCTTCCATGAAATACATGGAGGCTGCGCGTGCAATCGACGGGGTAAAGTCCGGACGGAGCACAAGGGTGTTGCCGTCGCGGTCAAAGAATTTGTAGAGCTCGCGGGACGGTGTTGTTCCCACTTCTCTTCCGAATACATCAAAAAACTCGAACGTCGGTGTTTCAATATCCTGATATCCAAACGCATGAAATACCTGCTCAATCTGATTCTCCAGGTATAATTTTTTCGTACATTCCTGATTGTAGACATCCCGGACGCTTCCGGGGTATGAATTAATCGATCCATGTTTTGTTGTCCTCACTTTTTCGCTTTAGTTCACTACCATATTACCATATTGAATTTAAACTATGGTTAGTATATCGGAAAACATTTTCCCTGTCAACTCAAAATTTTAATCCGCTTTCGAATCCCGTATCTCCAGATCCTTCTGGATTCCGTTCAGGTACGGGACGAGAACGCTGCTTCCCGTTCTGGGAAGGAAGAATGACGTTTCAAGCTCGGTGTAGGAAAAATGCTTCTTTCCGCCGTTCTGTCCGCGGTCCCAGAAGGTTTTCATCGTCTCATACCGCAGGTAATAATATTCGTCCCGCGCCGTAAAATACAGCAGCAGGAAGGAAATCCCCCCCTGCTGCTCGAAATCTTTCATAAACGTGACCTGGTGCTCGTGGATGTTTGCGAGCGGAAAGGAATCCGTTTTGCACTCTTTGGCATCGAAGCAGACGGGAATGCCCTGTACAGCGCCGATGTAATCAACGGTACTCTTCTTTTCAAAATAAGCCAGCGTGATGTGTCTGCTCTCCTTATCTATTTTGATCGGGGTGATCGGCGTCGGCACCTTCTGGATCAGTGCCAGATGCTTGTCACGGTACTGCTCGTTTGTGCGGTTGATCATTTCCTCCAACGTTGATCCGCGGAGTCCCCTCGATGTCCATGCCATAATTCCTGTCCTCGTCTTCGTTCTGTTCTTATTCAATCAGAGAAATTTTGTTCAGCGGCCAGTAGCGCAGAAAGGCCTTGCCGATGATCTTGTCTTTCTCTACGTACGGATTCAGCCAGTAGCGGGAATCCTTTGATACGTTCCGGTTGTCGCCGAGCATAAAGTAGCAGCCCTCCGGCACCTCATACGGTCCGAAATCGCCGACCGGTGTTTCCGGGCAGAAATCATCGCACAGCGGCTCGGTGGAATCGTTGATATACACCTTTCCGTCGCGGATCGTAACCGTCTCTCCCGCAGTCCGATGACGCGCTTGATAAACTTCTGCTTCTCGTCGTCCGGATAATAGAAAATAACGATGTCATACCGCTGCGGATCGCTCTTTACATAAGCAAGGCGGTTACCGAAGATCTGTCTCCGGTCATAATCGTGTTTTCCATGGAAGGAGATGGGATTCTTGCGTTGATGACAATTGACCTGCTCCACAAAAACAACGACTGCCACGACAATGGCGATCATTTTTACATATTCCCAGATTTCCCGTCCGATGCTCGTCTCCTCCGTTTTTCTTGGTTTTGTTTCTTTCTTTTCGTTTGTCTTTTCGGCTCATAATCCTTCTCCCGTCAAATGTTCTCCCTGTAAATCCGGCGCACGGATGATGGCAGGGGCGCTGTAAAGGTTTTTCCGGACAGATCCGATAAGGTGCCCGTAAGCTCTGGAAATACCGCCTTCCACGAATGGAGAAGTTGGTATTTCAGTCCGTATTTTTCCCGGAAGCGGCGGTTAAACTCCGCATCCCCGTATTTCGTATCTCCCGCAAGCGGATGACCGATGCTCGCGAGATGGCTGCGGATCTGATGGCTCTTTCCGGTCACCAGCTCAACCTCCAGCAGCGTACAGCCTCTTCCGGCGCAGAGCGGCCGGTATGCGGTTTCTATGTAAACAGCATCTCCCTGCTGCTCTCTCTGAATCGAAACACGGTTTGTCCTCTCATTTTTTGTGAGGTATCCGCGGATCCGCTCTGTCTCTGTCACGGTTCCTTTTACAACCGTCAGATAGTATTTTCCAACAGCCCGCTCTGCGATCAGTTCTGAAAGCTGCTGCGTCGCCGCAACGGTTTTTCCGGCAAGAATCAGACCGCTGGTATTCCGGTCCAGACGATTGCAGAGTCCGGCGCGGAACATGGTCTCCTCCCCGGCATTTTTTTCCGAAAGATAGGCGCCGAGCGCTTCGGTAAGGCTCACATCCGTCTCTTTCGCCTTCTGTGAGAGGACACCTGCCGGCTTGTTCAGGAAAATTACTTTTTCGTCTTCATAGACGATATCCAGCTTCGGATACTTTACCTGTTTTCCAGCCGCCGGGTTTTTCCGGTGTTTTCCGAAATTTTTCGATGGTCTCTTCCGCCAGATACAGCCGGATCGTATCGCCTGTTTTCAGCTTTTTCACTGCCGTCCGCCTTTTTCTGGTTCAGCACAATGTTTTTCTTTTCGCAGCATTTTATAGAAGAAACTCTTTGGCGCCTCCTCCATATATTTGGACAGATATTTGATGAGCTGCTGCGCGCAGTCTTTTTCTGTCACGGTCAGTTCTCTCATAGCAATGGTCTCCTACAGTGCCAGCGCCAGCATCGTGTGTTTCACCAGTTCCGTGCGGGACAGATCCGGGTACCGCTCATCCGGTTTGAAGTTTTCACTGGCGCTCTTTTCCAGCTCATCGTAGTTGCGGTTCAGGGAATCGAGGCGCTCCAGAAATGCTTTTTCCCGATCAAAAATCTTCACATGGCATTTGTAGCCGTTGGCACGGATGATCTTGTTCAGATACGTAGTGCAGTCCTCGATCTGTTTCTGGTCTTTGGCGCGCGTGGTGTAGCAGGCGATCTCCTCACCGCAGAACGCCGCTGCTTCGATCATCAGACTCGATTTTTCCTGTGTGATATACATTTCATATCCCATCAGCAGTTTTCCTTTTTTTGCCTCAATGGCATCGTACACTGCTTTGTCCACTGGCTTTTGCATAACCATCATGATAAAACCGACGGCGGCGCGGCAGCCCGGCAGACAGCCTACTACGGCGACAACCGTAAAAATGTTGCTCTTGTTTCCGTCTGCAAGCACAAGCCCGACAATAAAAACGATGGCCGGAAGGACGAACAGTCCCAGTGTCACAAGCAGTCTTTTTTTCTTTTCCCGGCGGATATAGCCGTAATCCCCTTTTCTGATCTTCATTCTTCTGTCATTTCCCTTCTTCGATAAGATCCCCGCTCATCTTCTGCGTGTTTATTTCTTTTTGTGCACGTTGCGGAGCGTCTTTTTCGGCCGTCCGCTTGTTTTGGCTTTTCCCTGTCCGGAACGGTCATTCGCCGTCTTCTGGCCAAAGCCTTTTCCGTTGGACCTTTTCCTCTTGACGGTTTTCCTGCCTCCCCGGCCATCTTTCTCGGCCGTACGAGACATTTCGGTCCGAATCCGATCAGATCCTCCGGTGTGTCCGGCGCAGTGCCTCGCAGACGAGCTCATAGTTCTCCGGATTCCGGTACTGAATCAGCGCACGCTGCATCGCCTTCTCATGCGGCGATTTCGGCACGTAAACCGGATCCATCGTCCGCGGGTCAAGACCGGTATAGTACATACAGGTGGAAAGTGTGGAAGCGTCGGATAGAAGTCCTGTGCCTGCTCCGGGATAAATCCCATATCGCGGATGTACTCGGCAAGCTCCACCGCATCCTCCAAGTCACACCCCGGATGGGACGACATAAAATACGGAAGTGCGTACTGCTGCTTCCCCGTCTTTTTGTTGCACGCATCGAAGCGGCGGATAAATTCCTGATATACTTCGTGGCGCGGTTTTCCCATATAGGAAAGCACACGGTTCGAAACGTGCTCCGGCGCAACGCGGAGCTGACCGCTGACGTGATCCTTTACCAGCTCGGAAAGGAACGTCTGGTCTTTATCGGCCAGGACATAGTCAAAACGGATGCCGGAGCGGATAAAGACTTTCTTCACGCCCGGAATGTCTTTTAATTCCCGCAGCAGCTTCACATAATCTCTGTGATCTGCCACCATATTTTTACACGGCTCCGGGAAGAGACAGTTCCGGTTCGGGCAGGCGCCTTTGGTGAGCTGCTTTTTGCATGCCGGACCGCGGAAATCCGCCGTCGGGCCGCCGACATCGTGAATATAGCCTTTAAATTCTTTTTCCTGAACCATCTGCCGCGCTTCCGCCAGAATGGATTCGTGGCTTCTTGTCTGCACAACGCGTCCCTCGTGGAACGTCAGCGCGCAGAAACTGCAGGACCCAAAGCAGCCGCGGTTGCTCGTCAGACTGTATTTGATTTCCCCAAGCGCCGGCACACCGCCGTCTTTTTCATAGCTTGGTGATAGGCGCGGCATATATGGAAGCGCATAGACATCATCCATCTCCTGCTCTGTCAAAGGACGGGAAGGCGGATTCTGTACAATGTAGCCCTGGCCCTCATACGGCTCTGCCATCGGCTTCGCATTGATGGCATCGGTATTTTTATACTGAATCGCAAAGCTCTCCGCATACGTCCGCTTGCTCTCCCGCACCTCCTCGAATGACGGCAGCACCACCGGGTCAATCAGGTGATCCAGCGTTTTGCTCCGATAAACGGTTCCCGGAATAAAGGTGACATCATGAACGTCAATGCCAGCCGCAAGTGCATCTGCAATCGCTACGATCGAAGTTCTCCCATTCCGTACGAAATCAGATCCGCACCGGAATCGAGAAGGACGGAGCGGCGCACCTGGTCAGACCAGTAATCGTAATGCGAAAGGCGCCGGAGCGATGCCTCGATGCCGCCGAGGATCATCGGTGTATGTTTATACGTTCTCCGGATCAGATTGCCGTACACGGTAACCGCGCGGTCCGGCCGTTTTCCCATGACACCGCCCGGCGTAAAGGCATCTGTTTTTCGGTGCTTTTTCGCCACGGTATAATGGTTGACCATGGAATCCATATTTCCGGAAGAGACAAGAAAGCCAAGACGCGGTTCACCGAAAATCGAAATGCTGTTCTCGTCCTTCCAGTCCGGCTGTGAGATGATGCCGACGGAATAGCCGTTCGCCTCGAGCACACGGCTGATGATTGCCGGGCCGAACGAGGAATGGTCCACGTAGGCATCTCCGATGACATAGACAAAGTCAAACTGTTCGATTCCCCGTTCCTTCATCTCTTCTCTTGTAATTGGTAAAAAAGGCATGCTTTACTTTCCTTTCTGTGTTTCGGCGTCCGCTATGCCAAGCGCCGCTTTTTCTTCCTGCGTCAGGAGACGGGCACTGCCCTTTTGCAGCGCCGGATCAAGTTCCAGGCTCCCCATCGACAGCCGTTTCAAATAGACGACCGTTTTTCCGACCTTCTCAAACATGCGCTTGATCTGGTGGAAGCGGCCCTCACAGATGGTAATGCGGATCCGGCTTTCAAAAATGCCAGGCTCTTTTTCTGTCGTTTCCAGAATGGTAAGCTCGGCCGGAAGTGTCGGTTTGTCGTCCCCAATGTCGAGCCCTTCGGCAAATGCCTGCCGATCTTCTTCTGTCACTTTTCCGTCAATCACGGCCTCATACACTTTCGAGACATGCGATTTCGGAGAGAGCAACCGGTGGGAAAGGGCTCCGTCGTTCGTAATCAGCAGCAGCCTTCGGTGTCCTTGTCGAGCCGTCCGACCGGAAAGAGGTCTTTTCTTGCCGCACCACTTAAAAGATCGAGTACGGTCCGGTCACGGCGGTCCTCCGTCGCAGAGACGACACCCGCCGGTTTGTGGAGCATCCAGTATTCCATTTTCACATAGGAAATGCTGTTTCCGTCCACAGTCACCTGCGCTTCATCCGGGTCGACTTTCAGTTCCGGGGCTTTTGCCGTAATTCCGTCTACGGCCACCCGTCCCTTCCGGACCAGGGCCTTTACTTCCTGGCGTGTTCCCACACCCATGTCCGCCAGATATTTATCGAGTCGTAATTTACTCATACCATCCGCCATCCTGCATAATATTTATTCTTTAACGTTCCGTTGTTTATTTTTCCCCAGCCAAGTGGGAAATCATCCAGCACACAAGCACCCAGTCCTTTTTCCCCTGACACTCTTCCTCGGAAAACGAGAGTGTCTCACCCTTTAAGTAGCGCATGACACGGTCATCTCCCTTGGGAATGGTCAAACACGAAACGTATTCTTCTTTTTTCAGATACGCCGCCAGCGCTGGGACGGCTCGAAGCGGTTTTTCTTTACGGTGCCAAGCGAAAGTCCGGTCCGCAGATAGCGCAGACCCTTTGCCGCACAGACACCTTCCGGCAGAAAATAGAGCTGGTCTTTCACAAGGGCAAACGAACCATTCTTCCAGTCCACGCGCACGCCAGCAAGAAACTCTTCCGCCTCTTTCGGCAGCTTCTTTGTCGTTTCCAAAAGGCGGGACGGCTGCCGTTTCCGGCTCTCTCCCTGCTTTTTCAGGAGCGCCACGAAATGGCCTTCTCCCTCCATCCGCTGCGGGAAAATATGAACGCACCGGGAAAGATCGCGGCCATTCACGGATACTCCCGGCGCAAACCCTTCGTAACCCGGGGTAATTTCCTGCACTTCCATATCCGGATGCGCATCCAGCAGCCCTGCGATGACCTCTTCGTTCTCCTTTACAGAAAACGTACAGGTAGAGTACAGCAGCTCTCCGCCCTCTGCAAGCATCTGATACGCCTGCTCGATCAGTTTTTTCTGGATCGGCACATAATGCTCCGGCCCATTTTCACTGTAGTAGCGCAGCATTGAGCTCTCTTTTCGGAACATGCCCTCCCCAGAGCACGGCGCGTCAAGAAGGATCTTGTCAAAAAAGGCCGGATACAAGGTTACTAATTTTTCCGGATCCTCGCTCGTCACGAGAAGACGTCCCACTCCCTGGATTTCCAGGTTGCGCAGCAGCGCCTTCGCCCGCGAATTGCTGATATCGTTTGCCAGCAGCATGCCGCCCTCACCGATCCGGCTTCCCAGCTCCGTTGCCTTTCCGCCCGGTGCCGCACAGAGATCGAGCACACGGTCATCCGGCTCAATTGGAAGGCGGGATGCCGGTGTCATCGCACTCGGCTCCTGCAGATAATACAGGCCCGCATAGTAATCGGCATCCTTTGCCGGATTGCAGCTCTCTTCATCGTAATAAAATCCATTTGGGATCCACGGAACCTTCTTAAGCGGAATATCGGTCCGCCTAAGAAACTCTTCTGTCGAAATTTTTCCGTTGTTTACCCGCAGTCCTCTATGTACCGCCTCGTCAAATGTCTTGCAGTATGCCTCATATTCTTCCTCACCGAGCAGCTGTTTCATCTCCTGCTCAAAGGCTTCCGGCAGTGTGATCATATCCGTTTATCCCCTTTTGTTCTAAAGTTCGTCTGTAATTGCCTGTGCGCGGTATCCCTCTGCAATCAGATCCAGTTCTTTGTGGAACCGTTTTAACTCCTGCAGATCGTTCTGCGCATAGATGTGATAAAACTCATCCTGAATTTTTTCTACTTCGCGTTTGTTCGTCACCTTGTAAAGATTCTCGATATTATTCAGGATATCCGTGATCAGATTCCGCTGTATCTGGGAGGAATTCTGTGCATCCATAATCTCACTCCGCACAGAGGACATCTCATTATCCAGCACAATAATCGCCTTTGCAGCTGCACTTAAGCGCTCCCGGATGTGATCCGGAATGTTTGCCTTATATTTGTACTGCAGCGAGTGCTCAATCGTCGCCCAGAAATCCATCGCCATCGTGCGGATCTGGATTTCCACCTGGATGCGCTTCGGGCCGTTCATCGTCTCCACGGTATAGTAAACAATGAGGTGATAGCTCCGGTAACCGCTGTCCTTCATGTGGCGGATGTAGTCTTTCTCGCTCTTAATCTCAATATCCGACCGCTTCTGGATCAGGTCGGCAACCTTTTCGATATCTTCAACGAACTGGCAGATGATCGGATGCCCGCGATATCCTCACCTGCTCCTCCATCTCTTCGGCACAATGCCTTTCTCTGCATTTTTCCAGAATACTGGAAACACTCTTCACACGG
>ENA-OPZM01000925-OPZM01000925.1-human-gut-metagenome-genome-assembly--contig:-NODE-925-length-11348-cov-10.638357_pt1 | contig 11348 bp, 14 predicted proteins | sample MGYA00242478_ERZ504493 | MGnify/ENA primary metagenome ERZ504493 (study PRJEB26092, sample SAMD00036227) | human gut metagenome | host: Homo sapiens | study: EMG produced TPA metagenomics assembly of...
CCACCGAAGCGTTGTGCTTCGCCGCTTCCTTGGCGGGGACACCGACACCATCGCCGCGATCACCGGAGCGATGCTCGGCGCATGGCATGGTCCGGACGCTTCGACCCGGATATGCGCGGACAGGTGCTGCGCCAGCTCAAAGACGACGATCGGCTCGACCTGGACCGGACGGTGGCGGGCCTGTGCGCCCTGAGGGAACGGGAGGCGTGAAACATGGGAAACGGAACGGTCATTTCCTTGGGCCAGGTGATCGTGGACCTGACCATGAGCGTCGAAAAAATCCCCCAACCGGGCCAGGACGTATTCGCCGACGAAGCGGGCATCCATGTCGGGGCGAGCTACAACACGCTGCACGCCGTACGCCAGATGGGCGTCGACGCCCGGCACGCCGGCATCCTCGGCACCGGCCCCTGGGCGGACACGATCCGCAGGGTCTTCGAGAGCGAAGGCATACGGCATGTCGGCCCCACCGACGAAAGCGTCGACTCCGGATTCTGCGTGGCGTTGACCGACGGCACGGCCGAACGCACCTTCATCTCGATGCGCGGCGCCGAAGCCCGCGGCGACGAATCCACCTTCCAAAGCGTCGAACCGGCCGATGGCGATGTCGTGCACATCAGCGGATACACCTTCGCGCACCATACCGGCGAGGGCTTGCGGGCATTCATGCGCCGGACCGCGCCGAATCGCCGTTTCCTCGCGCTGTTCGACCCGTCTCCGGTGGTGGCCGACATCGACGACGAGACGTTCGGCGAAATGGTCGAATACCGTCCGGTCTGGTCGTGCAACGAACGGGAGGCGGTCCTCATCGCCGGACGGCTGGGATTGCCGATGCACCAGGGAACGTTCCGCACGCTGATCGAGCGAATGGCACGGAGATTGGACTCCGCGCTGATCGTCCGCGTCGGCAAAGGCGGCGCATGGCTGGCCCGACCGGGGGCGGAGGCCGAGCTCGTCGCGGGATTCCCGGTCCACGCCATCGACACCAACGGCGCCGGCGACTGCCATGCCGGCGTGCTGTGCGCAGAACTGAGCCGGGGGACGGGGCTTCGCGAGGCGGTCGGAATCGCCAACGCGGCGGCCGCATCGCGGTGACGCGACGGGGTCCGGCCACATGTCCTTCCAGAATCGAAGTGGAGAAGCTGCTTGCCATGCAAACCTTATATCATAATGACTATAAGTTGGGTTATGATGTGTCCGAACGGTTCGGCGAAGCGGACAAGGAACGCTTTGCCGCCGGCATGGGCACTTTCTCGGAAAGTGCAAGGAAGCGAAGGAGACATAACCGAAAATGAGCAAGGATAAAGGTGCCCTCACCGTCGAGGAACAGGGCATAGACACCATTTCCGAAGAGGAACGCAAAGGCACGCCGGCCAGCCTGTTCTGGCTTGGTTCGCCGCGAACATCTCGGTGTTCGCCATGTCGTACGGCGCATGGGCATTGGGATTCGGCATCTCCTTCTGGCAGGCCACCATCATGACCACCATCGGCGTGGTCGTATCGTTCCTGCTGGTGGGCGTCATCTCCATAGCGGGCAAGCGCGGCAACGCCCCGACCATGGTGCTCACCCGCGCCACCTTCGGCGTGGAAGGCGCCAAGGTGCCGGCCGCGCTGAGCTGGATCGCCACATTGGCTGGGAAATCTCATTGACCACCACCGCGGTGCTCGCCATGTCCTCCACCATCTCCAAACTCGGCTGGGGCTCCGGCGCCGCGCCGAAGCTCATCTCCACCATCGTGGTGGTCGGCCTGGTGGTCGTGGCCGGCATCTTCGGCTACGACCTGATCATGCGCTGCCAGCAGGTCATCACCATCGTGACCGGCGTGATCACCGTCGCTTCTTCATCCTCGGATGGGGCCACATCGACTTCGACGCCATCGGACGGATCCCGTCCGGCGGCCTGCCGGCCATGCTCGGCTGCTGCTTCTTCGTCATGACCGGTTTCGGCCTGGGCTGGGTGAACATCGCGGCCGACTATTCACGCTACCTGCCCCGCAAGTCCTCCAACAGCGGCATCGTCTTCTGGACCACGTTCGGCGCGTCCATCGCCAACGTGCTCCTCATCTTCTACGGCCTGCTGCTCGCCGGATCCAACGCCAAACTCGCCGAAAACGTCGGCAACGACCCGATCGGCGCGATGGCCTCCATCCTGCCATCTGGTACCTCATCCCGTACACCATCGTCGCCGTGCTGGGCCTCATGTCCGGCTCCATCATGGACAACTACTCCAACGGACTGGCATTGCTGAGCTTCGGCGTCAAACTGCCCCGCACCGCGGCCGCCGGCCTCACCGCCGCGCTCACCGTGGCCGGCGTGGTCTACGTGACCTTCTTCTCGGACACCTTCATCGGCCCGTTCCAAGGCTTCCTGACCACCCTCGGCGTGCCTATGGCCGTATGGGCGGGCATGTTCGTGACCGACGTGATCGTGCGCAAGAAGGACTACAGCACCCCCGACCTGTATGATCCGAACGGCCGTTACGGCAAGTGGAACGTCAAGTCGTTCGTCATCCTCGCCGTCGGCACCATCCTCGGCTGGGGCCTCGTGGTCAACACCGCCGCGAACTGGCTGACCTGGCAGGGCTACCTCCTCTTCCTGATCGGCGGCAAGGACGGCAGCTGGGCATCCGCCAACCTCGGCGTGATCGTGGCGCTGCTTGTCGGCCTGTTCGGCGCGTTGGCGTTCCAGCGTGGAGACATCGCCAAGCAGGAGCCGACCTGCCGGCATCCGAAACGGCGGATGCCATCGAAGCCAAGTGACGAACGGTGCGATCGCACAGGAAGGAACATACGATGATCGCTGAAGATGAGTGGCTGGTCGTCATCGACCGTCAGAAAGTATTCGCCGAAAGCGAATGGTCCGCTTGGGCCTGCGCCGACGGAACCTACTACGACACCAACGAAGCGTTCGCAAAACTGGCCAAGCGTTCGGCGACCGCGTGGTCTACACGCGCTACGTCGCGCCGATTCCACCAAAGGACGCCTGGGTCGACTACTTCAAGGACTGGCCGCAGTTCCTGGTACCGCCGGACGACCCGATATACGACCTGACCGACGAGACCGCCGCCCTCGCCGAAGCCATCAGTGGTGGACCGCACCACATTCGGCAAATGGGGACAACAGCTGATCGACGCGATCGGCGGAGCCAAGAAAATCACGGTCTGCGGCGTGGCCACCGACTGCTGCGTGCTCACCACCGTGCTCGCCGCGGCCGATAACGGCGTGGCCGTGCGCGTTCCGGCCGACGCCTGCGCCGGCAGCACCCCGGAGAACCAGGAACTGGCGCTCAACACGATGCGCTTGTTCGAACCGCTGATCACGGTAACCGACACGGCGTCGATCCTGGCATAGCCGACAGCGGCTTTCCCGCATATCGATGGGTTCCGTGTTCCCGAAGGCCCAGGACTTCGGAAAAACACGGAACCCATTTTTCCATTTCACGAGACTTTTGGCCGACATGTGGAATACCAGCCTGGAAACGCGCCGAACCATGTAATATCGCTTGCGGACACGGGGGCCATTATGGCTGAGAGGAAGCAACCGCTTCAACCGTATGAACGTATACCGGATAATGCCGGCGCACGGACGTCTCTCTACTTCCCGTGCCTTTGCATAAGAGAAAGGCACATACCTATATGACTGAAGAAAACCAGTCTTCCGCAGTTCGCAAACCCAACGTCAAATGGCGTGTGGTCGACATCGTCGTGGCCGCGATCGTTGCCGTCGCATCCGGCGTGATCTTCTGGGCCTGGGACTTCATCTACGCCGTCCCGACCGCCCTGTTCGACAGCCTCACCCCAGGCCTGGCGGACTCTTCCATTTCATGTGGCTGTTCGCCGGCCCGCTCGTGGCCATCATCATCCGCAAGCCCGGCGCGGCCTTCTTCGGCGAAACCATCGCCGCGGTCATCGAAACGCTGCTGGGCAATCCATTCGGCGTGGCGCACGCACTGCTGATCGGCATGGCCCAAGGACTCGGCGCCGAAATCGGCTTCGCGGTCTTCGCATACCGCAAGTGGAACCTGCTCACCGTGACCCTGGCCGGCGCGTTGACCGGCCTATCCAATGGCCTGTACGAATGGGTCGTCACCGCCGGCTGGTCGACACTGCAAGGCGTCGTGTTCACCGTCTGCTGCGTCATCTCCGGAGCCGTATTCGGCGGAGCGCTCATGTGGTTCGTACAAAAGGCGCTCGCCAAAACCGGTGTGCTCGACCGCTTCGAATCAGGCAAGGCCGACGTCGTGGCCTGAACCACGCAACTCACAATCCAACAACAAACACAGAAAACATGCCGGCCGTCCGCCGGCGTATCCAAGAAAAGAGAAAATCATGACCAACCACGTTCCAGAAGCAACGAAACCCGCCAGTGGAGACTACGCCTGGCTGGGCGCGGAAGCCGCTCCGTCGCCGACCTCATGTACATGCTCAACACCGAGGACTGGCACGACGCCATCAACTCGCGTTTCGTCAGCGAGCTGCTTGACGACACCTTGCCGGAATCCATCCTCAAGGCGTATCTGATCCAGGATTTCAAGTTCTATAACAACGGCATGATGGCGCGTCTCATCAAACTCGCCCCACGTCAGGAGACCAAGGACATGCTCGCGGCGCAATCGCAGTGGTTCGCCGACAACGAGGCCACCTACTTCGAGCACTTCCTCGAGGCCTATCACGTCAGCCAGAAGGAATACGACGCGACCGAACCGACCCCGGCCAACAAGGAGTACGGCGCATACCTCGACAGCCTGTCCGACAAGAGCTGGCCGGAATTGATCACCGCGATCTGCTGCATGGAATGGCTGTACCTCGCATGGGCCAAGCGCACCGTCGACGCCGACGTCATCCAGCAGGTGCCGGCGCACAAGGGCTGGGTCGACCTGCATGAAGGCGCGCACTTCCGCAAGTGGGTCGCGACCTCATCTCCCTGGTCAACGAATACTGCTCCATCGATGGTCCGGAAGCCGAAGTGTTCCGCACCATCGTGCATCTGGAGCGCCGCTTCTTCGACGACTCCTACCCGCAGGAGTGAGCCTGCGATCCACGACCGCATAAGCCATGAGCCGGCGCGTACGATCGATGTCGTACGCGCCCGGCTCATTTGTTGCGGTTCCGTCCGGAGCCCGGCTTCCTCGTGCGCGACTGCCGCGCGGGGGCGGCCCGTCTACAGCGAGATCCCGTCGATGCGGCGGAGCTCATCGTCGCTGAACGAAGTGTTTCTAAGCGCACCGATGTTGTCGATCAGCTGCTGTGGACGGGACGCTCCGACCAGCACCGAAGCCACCATGCCGTCGTGCAGCAGCCAAGCCAGCGACATTTCGGCGAGCGTCTGTCCACGCTCGGCGGCCAGATCGTTCAGGTCGCGAATCTGCTGAAGCCGTTCCGGCGTCAACGCGCTCTGCTGCAGGAATCGTCCGTCATGTGCGATTCTGCTGTCCGCCGGAACGCCGTTCAGATACCGGTTGGTCAACAGTCCCTGGGCGAGCGGGGAGAAAGTGATGAGTCCCTTGCCAAGACGGTGCGCGGTCTCCTTGAGCCCATTGCGTTCCACGGTGCGGTCGAAGATGTTGTAACGGTTCTGGTTGATGATGAACGGCACATGCATCTCATCCAAAATGGCGGTGGCCTTCTCGAGTGTGGGGCCATCATAATTGGACAGGCCCACATACAGCGCCTTGCCGCTGCTCACGGCCGTGGCGAGCGCGCCCATGGTCTCTTCGAGTGGTGTGGATGGGTCCATGTGGTGGTGGTAGAAGATGTCCACGTAGTCGAGGTTGAGGCGTTTGAGGCTTTGGTCGAGTGAGGCGAGCAGGTATTTGCGGCTGCCGAGGTCGCCGTAGGGGCCGGTCCACATTTCGTAGCCGGCTTTGGTGCTGATGATGAGTTCGTCGCGGTGGTGGTGGAAGTATTCGTGCAGGAGTCGTCCGCAGTTCTTTTCGGCCGATCCGGGTTCGGGGCCGTAGTTGTTGGCCAGGTCGAAGTGGGTGATGCCGTTGTCGAATGCGGTGAACACGATGCGGCGCATGGTGTCGTATGGGGTGGTGTCGCCGAAGTTGTGCCAGAAGCCGAGGGATATGCCGGCAGTTTGAGGCCGCTTTCGCCGGCATGGTTGTAGGTCATGCTGTCGTATCGGTTTGGCGATGGCGTATAGACGGTGGTCGGTTCGAGCATGTTTTCTCCTTTGAATATGCTGCTCATGTCGTATCCGCAATCAACATACACGTCCGTTTGTCGTGCCGCAACATTGCGTAATACAATAAGGCGCATCGCGGTATTCGATGCGGTGGTAGGAGAGTGGCCCATGCGTGTGGAACATGGATTCGGTCCGGTTTGGGATGCCGGATCGCGCGTGTTGGTGTTGGGTTCCGTGCCAAGTCCGAAGTCGCGTGAGATGCGGTTTTATTATGGTCATCCGCGCAATCGTTTCTGGCCGGTCATGGCGGCTGTTTTCCATGATGACGGTTGTCTGCGCGAGTGCCGGGACCCGGACCAGATTGTGGGGTTGCGTAGGGATTTCGCTTTGCGTCACCATATGGCGTTATGGGATGTGATTGAGTCGTGCGACATCGATGGAGCGAGCGATGCCAGTATCCGTAATGCGGTGCCCAATGATCTTTCCCCGATAATCATGCGATCGAAAATCGCCCATGTCTTCACCACTGGCGCGAAAGCCGCGCAACTGTACCGTAAGCTCTGCGTTCCGCTGCTTCGGGCGCATGGATTGGACGGCATGCCGATGACGCAGCTGCCATCCACCAGTCCGGCGAACGCCAAAGCCGACCTGCCCGGACTCGTCGAAGCGTACGGATGCGTCGCACGCTCCGTTTCGCAGGCGTCGTAAGGCGTTTCCGACGGCTGCGGCATTGTCCGAACCCTATTTATACAATCGCGGTTGCGTTGAAATCCGAAGCGTCCTCCACTAATCCGTCTGGAATGGACGTTTCCCGCGAAAACCAGCAAAACGGAAGGCGAAAGATGGCACTGAGCGCCGCAATCATCCTGCCGCGGGCGAAGGCACCCGCATGCGTTCCAACAAACCGAAGGTGCTGCACACCTTGGCCGGCAAAACGTTCCTGAACCGTGTCATGGACTCCGTGGCGGCCCTTGACCCCGATACGCTCGCCGTGGTGGTCCACTACCAGGCCGAACGCGTCGCCGAAGCCGCACGCTCCTACAACGAGCACGTCACCATCGTCGACCAGGACGACATCCCCGGAACCGGCCGCGCCGTGCAATGCGCGATGGCGCAGCTCACGCAGAAGGACGATCTGGACGGCGCCGTGCTGATCGCCGCATCCGACATGCCGCTGCTCGACACCGACACGCTTGACCAGCTGCTCGCCTTCCACGAGAAAAGCGGCAACGGCGCGACCGTGCTCACCACCATCCTCGACGATCCGACCGGCTACGGCCGCATCATCCGCGACAGCGAAGGCAACGTGCTGCGCATCGTCGAACAAAAGGACGCCAACAGCAGCGAACTCGCCGTACGCGAAGTGAACACCTCCGTATACGTGTTCGACGCCAAACTGCTCGCCGAAGCCATCGCCAACCTCAAATCCAACAACGCGCAGGGCGAATTCTACCTGACCGACGCGCTCGAAGCCGCCAAAGCCAACGGAGCCGTCGGCGCTTTCGCCGCCCCCGACCCGCTAAGCGTGGAAGGCGTCAACGACCGCGTGCAGCTCGCCGCGCTCGCCAAGGCGCACAACAAGCGCGTGTGCGAGCATTGGATGCGCGAAGGCGTCACCATCCTCGACCCGGACACCACGTGGATCGAGGACGACGTGCAGATCGCACGCGACGCGGTGATCCTGCCCGGCTGCTTCCTCCAAGGCCATACGGTGATCGGCGAAGCGCCGAAGTCGGCCCGTACACCACGCTGATCGGCGCCACCATCGACGCCGAAGCGCATGTGGAACGCTCCCGCGTGCAGGAGACGCACATCGGCCGCGCCGCCAACATCGGCCCGTGGACGTATCTGCGTCCGGGCAACGAGCTCGGCGAGGGAAGCAAGGCCGGCGCGTTCGTGGAAATGAAGAAGGCGCACATCGGCAACGGCACGAAGGTGCCGCACCTGAGCTATGTCGGCGACGCGACCTGGGCGAGCACACCAACATCGGCGGCGGCACCATCACCGCCAACTATGACGGCGTGCACAAGCACCACACCACCATCGGATCGAATGTGCATGTCGGCGCGGGCAACCTGTTCGTCGCCCCCGTCACCGTCGGCGACGGCGTCACCACCGGAGCCGGCTCCGTGGTCCGCCACGACGTCCCGTCCGACTCCATGGTCTATTCCGAAAACACGCAACACGTAGTAGAGGCTGGAAGCCCGAATGGGAGCGCTGAACATGCCTGCATTGCAAGATTCCATCGACGCCATCCGCATCGCCGCAGCCGCGGCCGACCGCATGAAGCCACCGACATCGTGGCGTTCGACGTTACCGAACCATTGGCCATCACCGACGCGATGCTCATCGCCAGCGCCTCGAACGAACGCCAGGTGCTCGCCGTCGCCGAGGAAATCGAGAAGGACCTGTACCTCAAGGCCGGCAAACGCCAGCCGCGCTCCCGCGAAGGCCTGACCGAAGGCCAGTGGGTGCTGCTCGACTACGGTGATTTCGTCATCCACGTCATGCACCAGGAATCCCGCGAATACTACCGTCTCGAACGGTTGTGGAAGGACTGCCCGAGCATCGACCTGCAGCTCGAACACGCCGAGGACGAGCAGAAGCCGACGGCTTCCAGCGAAGCGTGATTTTTCATCCATCATCGAAACGTGCCTTCCCGAAAATCATGCGGAAGGCACGTTTTGGTATGCGCCGTCCCAGCAATCCGAATACGACGGCAGACAGGCAATAAATCGGAAAGACAACCGGCAGATAGGGGAGAGGCATGCCCAGAAACGTCGAACTCGACCATGATGAGACCATGACGCCACACGTGCGTTCCATCACACTGGTGCGCCACGGACGCACCGCATACAACGCGCAGCACAGGCTGCAGGGACAGATCGACATTCCGCTCGACGAAGTGGGTATGTGGCAGGTTCGCCAGACCGCGTCCGCATTGCGTGAACTGTACGTGGACCGTCATCCCGAAGCGGCATGCCAGCTGGTTGTCTGCTCCGATCTCAAACGCGCGGCCGCCACCGCACACGCGTTCGCCGACCCGCTCGGACTCGACGTGCATCCCGACGTCCGTGTGCGAGAACGCAGCTTCGGCGATTGGGAAGGCATCGCCGTCGAAGAGCTCGCCAAACGGTTCCCCGAGGATTATCTGTCATGGGCCCAGTTCCGCGGCGGCGAGCTCAAGTATGGCGCAGAACCGAAGCAGAACGTCGGCAGGCGTGGTGTCGAGGCGTTGAACGATTGGGCGTCGAAGGCCGGCTCCGATACCGACCTGTACGTGTTCTCGCATGGCGCCTGGATCTCGCAGACGTTGCAGACGCTGCTGGGATTGAGCGAAGTGCATGGCGATTTCGCCGACATTCTGTCGATGCGCAACGCGCATTGGGTGCGGCTGGCGCCGTTGGAACTGCAGGGCGCGCTGCGGTGGCGTCTGGTCGACTACAACCATGGTCCGGCGATCGCCGACACCGAGCAGTGGGAGCATCCGCAGCTATAGCCGCCGACGAAAACGGGGGATGACGCGCGTCCCGTTCCCAAGTTTTTTCCAAGCTTTTCACAGAATCGCAAGTTTTTTCAAAGCGTAATCGGCTACCGTCATGCTCTGTGAAGAATTTTTTCAAGGGCATATCGTTTTCATCGATTTTCGCGGGCGCGCTTGCCGCGGTGACCTCGTTCCTGCTGTCCGCAAAAATCGGCATCGCGGGATCGGTGATTGGCGTCGCCGCCGGTTCCATCGTCTCGGCCGTTGCGACGCAGGTGTACAAGAACGTGCTCAAGGCGTCGGGGGAGAAGCTGCAAAACGCCGTACCGTTCGTGGCCAACGACAAGGACGGTACGGACGGTGCCGGCAAGAGCGGCGATGACGCCACCACGGTGATCGCTCCCGCCGAATCCAAGGGCGAGCAGACCAAGACGCTGTCCGCGGAGGAATCCGATGAGACCACGGTCATGACGTCCGTGGACGGGGATACGACCGCGGCGATGCCCGCAACGTCAGGCCGTGTCATCTCCTCCGCGCAGGCCGGAGGACGCGAATCGAACATACTTCCGGACAATGCCGGCGGAAGTATCCAGCATGCTGGACGCCGGGCGTCGTTTGACGCTTGGTGCATGGCAAGCGTGCGCCGATCGTCATCGCGATCGTCAGCGCGCTTATCGGCGTGGCCGTGAGCGCCGGACTGATCCTCGCGTTCACGGGCGGACATGGAACCGATACCGTGGTGCGTGACATGGTCAACAGCAAGCAGACGCCGTCGGATGACAATGCCGGCGATTCCACCTACGGCAGCGGAAACAACGGCACGCAGGACAATATGCAGAACCAGTCCGGCACGACGGACACCGATAAGGATTCCACCACGAATTCCGACAGGAACAACGGCAAGGACACCGGAAGAAGACGGATTCCACAACCGGCGGCACCGGAACGTCCACCGACGGCTCGGACTCGTCCACCAACACCGGAGACGATTCGAACAAGACGGATTCGTCCACGGACTCCACTACGCCATCCGACGGATCGACGTCAGGCACCAACAATTCGGGACAGTCGGGCGCGGGGACGACCACCACGCCGAATGGTTCGACATCCACGAACCAGAATCCGACGCCGAACGGTTCGAATCCCAATGGCACATCATCCGGCACGTCAGGCAATGGGACGGACACTTCGAAATAGCCTATGAGGCATGCGGCCGGGGCTTTCCTCGACCACGTGCCCGACACGCCGCGAATTGCATGATTCTGCTCTGTGTTGTATCTTATACAAGGTTTGCAGAGCAGACATTGGGGCTATGGCGCAGCTGGTAGCGCATCTCCATGGCATGGAGAGGGTCAGGGGTTCGAATCCCCTTAGCTCCACGATTGGAAGGCTTCCGGAGAGATTCGGAAGCCTTTTTCTTTACCGTTTCCCGTCGGCTTCCGGGCAATCCGCTGATCGGATGCGAAAACCAAGAAAGCGAGAACCATGATCGACGAAGTACTGTTCCTGCGCCACGGACGCACCGCATACAATCTCGCCAGACGGCTGCAAGGACAAATCGACATTCCCCTCGACATCGTCGGACGGTGGCAGGCGGACCAAAGCGCGTACGAATCGCCAAAACCTACTATTGGGCGAAAGTCGCGCATCTCGCCGAACATAACGACCAGCTCGCGCAACCCGCATACGGCAACGCCCATCTGCCGACGTCGACGAATCAACAACGCGCCCGCCGA